>Ga0315537_1003787_pt1 | contig 11144 bp, 9 predicted proteins | sample SalMarSW160270MG_FD_203091 | JGI IMG/M metagenome (GOLD analysis project Ga0315537, IMG submission 203091) | Salt marsh sediment microbial communities from the Plum Island Ecosystem LTER, Massachusetts, United States - Salt Marsh Sediment SW1602-70 ... | reverse complement strand
AATTAATACAACGATGCCATATTCGGGGCAATCTGGGCCTATATTACGTTGGATTAAAGAAAATGAACCGGATAATTATGCTAAAATAGAACATATTTTAATGTGTAAAGACTACATACGCTTTAAGTTAACGGGAGAGGTTATATCTGAATACATTGATATGAGTGGTAACGGACTAATGGATCTTAGAAATGGGTCCTTTTCTGAAGAGCTCATGGAGTTATTCGGTATTCCTGAAATGTATAAGAAGCTGCCTAAACTGGCTGATGCTAGCCACTCAATTGTTGGGTATGTTTCTTCTGAGGGGGCAGCGCGTACCGGTTTAAAAGAAGGAACTCCTTGTAGCGCTGGTATGATTGATATAGCAGCATGCTGTGTCGGTTCCGGGATAATCGATGAAGCTTATGCTTCTGTGATAGTAGGAACATGGGGTATTAATCAAATAATTGTGGATCGGTTTGTCCCTAACGCGACCGGGAATTTCTTCTATGTTCTTCCTGGTAAGAAATTGATTTTAATCGGAGGTGCAGTCTCAGCAATAAACCTGGAGTGGTTTTTAAATCAACTGGAGTGGTTTTTAAATCAAGTTAATGGGGCTGTTGAAACTGGAATACATAAACGGGGTATTTCAAAATATGATATAATTACAGAAGCTGCAGCCAGTATTGAACCTGGTGGGACAAGTGTTATTTATCATCCATTTATTGCCTCACCCAATGTACATCCACGAGGGAGAGCTGGTTTCTATAATATAGCATCTGGGCATTCTTTTGCAGATATTGCTCGTGCACTCTTTGAAGGAATCACATTCGGACATAAGATGTATATAGATATTTTCAGGAGTAAAGGTTTTGATATCAAAGCCATCAGACTTACTGGTGGGGGAGCGAAGAGTGTATTTTGGAGCCAGATGTTTGCGGATGTTATGGATGTTCCTATTGAGATTGTAGAAACTATGGATACTGCAGCACTTGGTTGCGCTATTTCCGCCGGAATTGGAGTTGGTATCTACAGTGATTATCGAGATGCCTTTCAACACGCTGTTAGAATCAAGTCAATCTTTCAACCGAATGCAGAAAACACAAAGAAATACTTTCGGCGCTACGAGGACTGGTACATACTGCTTGAAGTTCTAAAACCCGCATGGGAAAAACAGCATATGGACTAATTGATATAATAGAGTGGTCATAGTATAAGATTGATTTCAAATCGATAACAGTCATTTTTCTCCACAATATATTGACATTAAAGAAATTATATGATTCTAAAAATCAATTAATCTGACAGCAGTGGCAACATGAATAAATATATAAAGTCGTTTTCTTAGTAGACGGGGTGAATCAGAAAGAAGTGTGATAGATAAATATATGGAGAGGAAATGCATATAATTGATCGAGATATGATAATAAAAAATGCCTATGATTTAGGTTTTGCTTACGAGCAAGATTGTCGTGGGTGTGCACAATCTGCAATAGCTGCGATACAAGATGCAATAGGAGTACGAAACGACTATATTTTCAAGTCAGCAAGCGGTATGGCAGCTGGTATGGGTAAACTGGGTGACGGCCCATGCGGTGGCTACTCTGGAGGTGCAATGGTTATCAGTACATTTATCGGTAGGGTTCGTGAAAGATTTGATAACGATGATGAAAATAGAAGGCTGTCTTATAGCCTTGTAAAATTGCTGCATGATCGGTACATCAAAGCGCATGGATCAGTAATATGCTCTGGTGTTCAAAAAAAGATATTTGGCAGAGTATATGATCTATGGAGCGATGAGGATAGCGATAAATTCGAGAAAGCTGGTGCGCATATTGATAAATGTACATATGTTGTGGGGAGTGCATCATCATGGGCAACTGAGATAATCCTTGATATCCTCCAGGAAAAGAATCTGAAAATCAGTGATTTTTCTTTTATGGAAAGTAATATAGAGCTCGGCAAATATCTTAAGACTATATAACCTAGATTCTTTAGTAGGAATAAAGTAAAATAAACGAATATAAAATAAGTACCTGCCAGTCAAACATTTATATGACCATCATATTTCAAACAGGGTAATGAAAGACTGCTTTTTAATGTTAGAGGTCATAGTTTTGGAATAATAATCTGTCGTGATCAGAATTTCCCCGAACAATCGAGTGAATTAAAGTCTAATGGTGCGAGGGGAATTTTTATCTGTAGCGCCCATTATTATAATCTGATTGAATCAAAAATGAAGCGGGAAAAGAATTATGCGCTTCCCATAGCAAGGGCCTATGAAAATAATCTTTGGGTTTTCAAATCGAATGCTGTTGGTGTATTAAACGGAAAGATAAGCTTTGGGACCAGTATGATAGTGGACCCGAGGGGAATTGTTGCTGCAAAGGCAGGTGAAATACACGAAGAATTGCTGGAGTATGAAATCAACCTGGATAGAGAAAACGATCATTGGTAAATAAGAATAATTTTTTAGAGTTTAAAAAGAGAACATTATGATAGGAAATCTTAATCATGTGGGCGTGAGTGTAATAGATCTTGAGAAAACTGTACAATTCTATACCGAAGTCATGGGAATGGAGATTGAATACTATACATATCATAAAGGAGTTGAAATCAGCGAAGTTGTGAATGTGGATGATGTTGAATTAAAAATATGTGTTGTGAAAAAAGGATCACTCAAAATTGAACTCCTGGATTACGGTAAAAAACGTAGAAATGGAATTGGTTATCCTGATCAGACAGTTCCTGGTTTGATTCATATCTCATTCGTTGTTACTGATATTGATCATGAGTATGAAAGAATTAAATCAATCGGCTATGAGTTTAATTCACCGCCAACAGTTACAAGACAAAATGGTCCGAAAATATGCTATTTCAAAGGGCCCGATAATGTAATCATAGAATTGTATGAAGAAAAGCTATAAGGAATGTATTGTATGGAGGGTTGTTTATTATGTTAGGAATTAAAAATCCTGCAAAGAAGAGTCCGATGGAGCGGTTTAATGAAACCTGTGAGACCAGTGAGATCTGGTGGGATTCCTCACCGCTTGTATTCAACAGCTGGTCGGAAAAAACGATAGCCGAAGCGCTGCCCGAACGGAAGGCTGAAATAAAGGAGTGGCATGCACGTTACTACATTTCCGATAAGCCGATGGAACAGCTTTTCAGGGGTGTAACCACAAACCCGCCGTTGAGCTGGGCTGCGGTGAAGGATGATCCTGGATTCTGGCGGGAGTGGGCGATCGAGCAGAAGAGGATGCATCCTTATGCTTCAGCGCATGACATCTGGTGGATGATGTACCGTGAGATAGTGAAGCGGGGTGCGGAGAAGTACCTGGGCGTGTTCAACCGGTCCGGGTTTCAGTACGGATATCTGAGCGGGCAGGTCGATCCGAGGGATTACGAAGACGAAGAAGCGATGAAGAAGCAGGCTCTCGAGATTTCCGGAGTTGGTTCGAATATTATGATTAAGATACCCGCGACTGCGGAAGGTGTGCGGGTGATCAAGTTTTTAACATCGAGAGGGATCCCGACCAATGCAACCCTTGCCTTTGTGATGCCGCAGTTTGTTGCTGTTGCGAATGCGGTAAAGGATGGGCTTAAGGAAGCGAAGAAGAACAATGTTGATTTGTCAATGTGGCGAAGCGTTATCACGACCATGTCAGCGCGGTACGAAGAGCTCGGGGATTTCAAGAAGGAGCAGGAAAAGCTGGGCATCGAGCTGAGCGAAGCTGAACTGCGCTGGTCGTCGATAGCGATTCTGAAGAGGGCGATACACTTTCTAATTGACGGGAATTATCCGAGCAAGATGCTGGTGGCGTCGATGAGGGGTGGCCCTGTTGTGGATGGAAAGATGCAGGTATGGCATTTCGAAAAGCTTGCAGGTGCCGACCTGGTCTATACCTGTCCCGGGAAGTACATCAACATAGTCGACGAGTACTGCTACGATATCGAGTTCGACCCCGAAGCATGGAAGGAGCCTGTGCCGGATGAAGTGCTTGAAAAACTGAACAAATTCAAGTTTTTCAGAGAAGGGTACGAACCCGATGGTCTCGAGCCGCTGCAGTTCAATAAGCATCCATCCACAGTGGCAACCGCCACACAGTTCAGTAATGCAACGAACGAGATGGAAAGCTTTGTCGAAGAGGCGCTCAGAAACGCCGATATTAAACCGAAGGTGCAGGCAGCCGTGTGAATGCAAACAGTAAATGCTGGGTGTTTTAACTGTAAAACCATATTTTTATATATGGAGTAAGTCTCTGAATTGATTGGTTAAAGAACATTGAATTTATAAGTTTGTACGTTAACGTTATATTCTATTAACAGCTCTAGAGAACAAACAATCCATTACTTATTAAGATAAGGTCAATAAGTCGATTAAATAATCATTCAAGATTTATTCGCAGGATTTATTCGGGAATTTTATTACCCTTGCATTTTAAAATTATTTAGATTACTCAGGATCAAATACCTACAGAGGAGAAGTTCATGAAAAGTATCGATGTACTGCCCTGTGAAGACCGCGAAACGAAGATATCGTTTCCAGATATCCCGGTGTTTGCAAACCGGCCCTCTCTGAGCGAGGAGCTTGAAAAAGGCATCATCACAGAGGATGAGGCGCTTCGGGTGTACCGGGGTATGCTCTTGCAGAGAAACTTCGAGTACATGGTGCGCGACCTGGACAACAAGAGATTTGTTCCAGTCGAGGGGTATGAGTTCAGGGGGACGACGCATCTGAGTGTGGGGCAGGAGGCCTCTGCAGCGGGAGCGATGAGCGTGCTTTCAATCAAAGACTACATAACGAGCACGCACAGGGGGCACGGGCACTGTATCAACAAGGGCTATTTTGCCCTTTATCAGATGGATGAAGCGTCGTTGAAACTGTTTCTCAGTACTGCTTCGAAAAACGAGTTTCCGATTGATAAATACGACAGCACGTTCCAGGCTGCGCTGGAGTACCACCTCTACCGTACCATGGCGGAGTTGCTGGGCAAGGAGGCGGGCTACTGCAGGGGGCGGGGAGGCGGGATGCACATAGCCGACTTTTCCGTCGGCAACCTGGGAGCCAATGCCATCGTGGGGGGCAGCATGGGTATAGCGACCGGAGCTGCGCTTGCCGTTAATCTTCAACAGGAGGAGCGCATCGTGGTCTGCTGTGTTGGAGACGGGTCCATGAACAACGGTATCGCCCATGAATCCATGAACTTTGCGGCCATGGCGCAGTTTGATCACGGGCTTCCGGTCGTGTACTTCATCGAAAACAACCAGTACGGGTATACGGGTCAGCAGAAGGGAGAGGTGACCGGTATCGAGTTTTTATCTCAGCGTGGCGCCGGGTACAATGCGAAGAACATGCATGCCGAAACGATATGCGGAAACAATGTGCTCGCCGTTCGAGAGGCCATGAAGCGCGCCCGCGAGCTCTGCCTGAAGGGTGAAGGGCCGGTGCTCCTCGAGGCGAACACCTACCGTCACTGGGGGCACAACTTCAAGGACAAGGGCACGGCCTACAGGACAGATACGGAAAAGAAGGCGTGGCGAGCGCATGATCCGGTAGATTGGTTTACCGATGAACTTTTAAAAAGCGGCATCCTCACCGAGGAAGGTGCTGAGCAGGAGTGGGAATCCGCGCGCCGGCTTATAGAAAAGGTCACGGTCGCGGCTGCAAAAAGCAAAGACCCTGACATACGCGATATCTACTTCGGCGTGTATGCAAAAAGCAGCTCGGAGGGAATAGACGATGAGTATAAAACCCTGAACCTGCTCAAAAAGCCACGGCGCATTCCGCGGGATAGTGAGGGCAGGATTTTAGCGCGGCATGCGGTGGTCGAAACGCTTACCGAAGAGATGATTCGGGACAGGCGGGTCGTGGTGTGGGGTGAGGATGTTGCCGAACAGGGGGGGGCCTACAGCGCCACCTACGGTCTGCTTGATATATTTGGCAGAAAGAGGGTGTTCAACACCGCGATATCCGAATCCGCGATCATTGGCACCGGAGTGGGCGCCGCCATGGCGGGCCTGCGGCCTGTGGTGGAGCTCATGTATATAGATTTTGTCCTGCAGGCCATGGACCAGGTCGGAAATCAGGCCGCGAAGGCGAGGTTTATGTTCGGCGGCCAGTACACAGTTCCTCTCACCATACGGGCGACGATAGGCGGCGGCAAGGGGTACGCCGGACAGCACTCGCAGAGCCTGGAGGCGGTGATCGCCATGTTTCCCGGTATCAAGGTTGCAGCGCCGTCCAACGCGTACGACATGAAGGGCCTGCTAAAGACCGCGATACGCGACGACAACCCGGTCTTTTTTATAGAGCACCAGATGGTATACCTCGAAAAAGCCGTCGTTCCCCCGGATGAAGACTACACCATACCCTTCGGGAAGGCGCGCCTGGTGAGGGAGGGAAGCGACATTACGGTTGTTGCATATTCAAACATGGTGAGCAGGACGCTCAGGGCAGCTGAAAAGCTCGAAGAGGAGGAGGGCATTCGCGTAGAGATAGTTGATCCCCGCACCCTCGTGCCGCTCGATATCGAGACTATCAGCAATTCGGTAAAAAAGACCGGCCGTGCCGCAATCGTGGTGCAGGCGCCCTATACGGGAAGTTTTGCGAGCCACATCTCCCACGAGACCTCGGTGCGCTGCTTCGACAGCATGAAACTGCCTGTTCGCATTATCTCAGGGTACGACGTTACCCCGCCGATGGCATACCCGCTTGAAGTGGAGAACATGCCGGGTCCCGACCGCATCGCACGGAGCATAAAGGAGACTGTTGAGGGCAAGAGGGTAATCGATGTGTATGACGACCGGTATACACCGATAACGGTTTCCTGAAGTTTGTGAAGCAGCTTTTATCCGGAAGCTTTGCGTCTGATTAATACCGCCGGTAAACTCACCAGTATTTGTCAACAAGGACAGTTAAATGGACATAAGCTCCGCTTATAAATCGTAGAGAACGGTAATATATACACGGGAGCATTTGATCACGCAGGGATTTTCTAAAGCGGGATGTGTCCCACGACGTATGCTAAAAACAGGGCTGTTCCCATCGGTATAAAAAGATTATCCAGGTCGTAGGGTGAGAAAAGCTCGATAAGGGCAGGCAGAGCGGCGGTGATTATGGCCTTTTGCACGGGGAGAAAAAAATAGAGTATCAGAAACGCGGATGCAAAGAATGCAAGCGTGCCTTCGAGGGTTCGTTGAAAAACCGGGAACTTGATTTTCCCGAATCTCTTGCCAACAAGTCCCGATAATGAATCCGATATGCAGACAATGAGGATTGCCGGTATATATACGCGCGGTTCGAATAAGATAAGACAGAGGAGAATGCCGACGGTCAAAGAGATCGGCCCGATTATGAAGCCGCCTATTTCAGAGTAACGTCGTGCTTTTTTAGTAACATGAGAAAAGAAAGGAAAATGAAATCCGATGTACCGGAGGGTCTCAGAGATCGCGTACAATGCGATAACCGCGATGAGCAGTGTGCAGATAGCGGTTTTATTAAAATACGCAAGAAAGGGCAGGGGCACGCCGAGAAAATGGACGAACTTTCTATATATTTCGCGTCTTAGGGAATATTTTTCATGTGACAGGCGGGCCGGCAGGCTATTTTCCGGTACGATGTAGGGAATGATCTCAAGAAGATTATAGCCGTCGATCACGATATTCGCGTGTTTTCGAATGATCCTCGACGGATTGTATCCGATACCGGTCCTGCTATTGCGTATTATAGACAGGTTGTTAGGATCATCGGCAACGACAACAACGTCGTTCCAGCTCAGACCGAGCTCTGTCATGAGATCAATCAGGATTTCTTCTTTCGATCTACCCGGTTTACTGTCGAGACTAACCCTTGCGCCCTTGATTGTTGCGTTGAGTCCTGCGTAGTGATCCGCCCCGTACTCTTCTGAAAGCCCCTTCAATATGAAACTCGGGATTCCCGAGCTCAGGAGGGAGATGTAATACCCATTTTTCTTGAGCACTTCGAAGGTTTCTTTGATATTCCTGGATTTCCGCATCCGCCCGGCAATATCCACCGCTTTTTTAGCATCGAAGTGTTTCGTTATACCGAGAATCGCAGTAAGAAGCTCTTCAAAACTGATAGCACTCGTGTAGTACCGCCATCCCAGAAAAAGAGTTTTAAAATAATTTTTAAGCCCGGTTGAGCGTGCAATCCGAATTAAAAAGACACTCCTGAACAGGACGCCGTCAACATCGAATACTGCTATCCCGCTATATTTTTTTTCCATACCTCTGTCTTTCCCTGAAGCTTGTACTGTAAAGCCTGAACATTATTTTCAGATGATCGGTTGTCCCAAACAGCATAGTATAAATTGGGAACCTAATCAACAGCTAAGTGAATTCATCATTCGTAAAAAATCCAAACATCGTCAAATAACTTTTTGACTTGATAAATACGAGCCCCTGACTTTTCTTTACCCTGTGCGAGAAGAGAGCTATAGTTAAAAAACCAGGAATGCAGTAAAAAGCGGCGCAAGTCCCCCCAGGGGAAAGCCGCTTCGAGGCCGATCCTTGGCAGGACTGGGTATTAAAAAGTAACTTAATCGAAGTTACTTAGAAGCGGCATGCATCCTCTGGGACTGAATATCATAAAGTAACTTCGCGAGAAGTTACTTAGAAAAGTTTTAGGGTGCGCGATTCATGGAAATGACGGTCGAGAAGATAGTTCATGGAGGCCTGGGTCTCTGCCGTATAAGGGGCGGGGTGGTTCTTGTTCCCTATGCCGTTCCGGGCGATGTAGTCGAAGTTTCATTCAATGAGGGCGGAGGAGGAGTGAGCTTCGGCTGGATCAGGGAAGTTAGGAACCCCTCACCATCCAGAAGACAGTCTGATTGCCCCGTTTTCGGGATATGCGGAGGGTGTGATTTCGATAACATGAGCTATGAGTGCGAAATCAAGGTGAAGGAAGAGGTGCTTGAGGAGGACCTTGGAAGAATTGCGGGAATCAGAAATCCTGTAATAGATAGAACAATCGTTTCACAGAATGAGTACGGCTACAGAAATCATGCGCAGTTCAAGGTCAAAGGTGCCGCCGGATTTTTTATGAAACAATCCCACGAAGTGGTGCCCCTGCCGGTACAGGGGTGCCTTCTGCTCGACCCTGTCATCAATGCCTATTTCAATAGCCGTGTGCGTAGCAAAATTCTTCATCCCGGCGGGTTTCGCATCAGGTCAAATAATCGGGGTGAAGTGTTTCAAAAAGGGATCCCGGGGATTGTACCGGACGGTTTTGCAACATATTACCCCAAGGACCTTCGATTACGAGTCGGTATCGATGATTTTTTTCAGGTGAACAGGTTTACTATCGACGGCTGGCTCGATCAGATCACCAGATACCTCGAGCCTGAACGTTCTGACAAGGTGTTCGACCTGTACTGCGGTTCAGGCCTCATCTCCCTGTACATTGCCCGCTTCGTACGGTCAGTATCGGGAATCGAGCTTAACAGAAGGGCAGTACAGAATGCATTTTACAATGCCCGTGCAAATGGAATAGAAAACGTTGCATTCTACCGGGCAGATGCAGGCGGCGATTCTGTTTTTAAGATGCCAGCCGACAAGGTCGTTGTTGATCCGCCGCGAACTGGACTTACTTCCCGGCTTGTTTCCGGTATTACCTCGATGCGGCCGTCTGTGGTTGTATACGCCTCCTGTGATACGGCGACCTTCGCCAGGGATATACGTCTGTTCACAGAAGAGGGGTATGTACTCGACAGGGTAACGCCTGTCGATATGTTCCCGAGAACGAGACATTCGGAGGTTGTCGCCCGTATTGTTGAGGATGGGAAAAACAGCTGAACAATACCTTGACATGAACACGGTTCTTTTCTATATTCACACTATTGAAACCTTTCTGTCCATTGCGTGGACCGGCAGACCGAGGGGAGGTATATTTTGAGACGTTACGAGTATGTGTACATCTTTGAGCCGCAGGAAGACATAGCGAAAAAATCCGTCGATTTTGTGAAAAAACAGTACAATTCTATGGGAGTCACCCTGCTCAAGGAAGACGAGATGGGCAAGCGAAGACTTGCGTATGAAATCAACAAGCAGACCGATGGATTTTACTATGTGACAGAGATCGAAATAGACGACTTTTCAAAACTGCAGGAGTATGAATCCGAATTGAAGCTCAATTCGGATATCATCCGATTCATGAAGGTTCGTTTATAGCCGTCCACCCATTGGGTTTCTACACACGGGCAGAAAAATGCGACTGCGCAATTCTTAACAGAGTTCCATACGGCTTCCTGAAATTTTCAGGAGCAGAGCAGCGGGATAGGGCCTGCAATAAAAGCGGCGCAAGTCCCCCTGGGAAAAGTCCTTGACAGGATACATCTCCCCGGGACCGAGTATCAAAAAGTAATTTAATCGAAGTTACTTAAAAGTGGTTTACGTTCCTGGGGAACCGAATATCATAAAGTAACTTCGCGAGAAGTTACTTAAAAGAGGTTGTAATTCGTTCGAAATGCTTTACAATTAAATTTAATTGTAAAGGAGGATTTTGACATGGCCTGGGATATAAATCATGTCGTGCTCGTCGGACGGCTGACAAAAGATCCGGAGCTCACCTATACGCAATCAGGGGCTGCTGTGTGCAGATTTTCCATTGCGGTGAACCGGTCCTCAGGATCATCAGCTGAAAATGAAAACCCGGCAAACTTCTTTAACGTTGTTGCCTGGAATAAAACTGCCGAAATCTGCAATGAGTACCTTTCGAAAGGCAGGCAGGTAGGGATTGACGGGAGGCTTCAGCAGAGAAGGTGGGAAGGCCAGGACGGTGCCAAGAGAAACACCGTGGAGATTGTGGCAAACAATGTTCAGTTTTTCGGCCAGGGACGGCAGTCTGCCGGACAGTTCGAAAGGCAGCAGGGACAGCAGATGGGTGTTCAATCACCGGAGCCCTCTGAACAATCGTCACCGGAATCCAAGGCAGAGGCTTCCGACCCGTTTTTGTCCGAGCTCGATGATGATGAGATACCCTTCTGAAACAAAAAATTCAAAACACGGGTTATATAGTTTTATGGTTTTATCCATTAGAATTCTGGCATTTTGTACCAGAATTTCGAATACAAATGACTATATTATACTACATTGCCGTAATATTACATACTTTAGGTAAAAACCATTAGGTAAGTGATAATTTT
>Ga0315537_1003785_pt1 | contig 11146 bp, 7 predicted proteins | sample SalMarSW160270MG_FD_203091 | JGI IMG/M metagenome (GOLD analysis project Ga0315537, IMG submission 203091) | Salt marsh sediment microbial communities from the Plum Island Ecosystem LTER, Massachusetts, United States - Salt Marsh Sediment SW1602-70 ... | reverse complement strand
CTTCGAAGACTCCGGCGTATCACTGGGCGTGAGCAACGATGCGGACAACGCCTACCTCCTTTTTCGGTTCTCCAATCCGAGATGGTTGATGTCCATTGCCAAGCGCGGCGTGACGGTCTGGCTGGATGGCACGGCAAAGAAGAAGAAGAATTTCGGCATCCGATATGCTGGCAGAATCCCGTTGGACTCGACCATGGCCAGCGCTGGCGCTTTTGGAACCAACCTTTCAGGAGAGCAACAACAGCGCGTGAGAGCCATGCAGGCCGAGACGACGGATCAGATTATTGTTTTTGATGCCAAGGAAGGTATAGAGATTTCAGTTTCTCCAGACGGTATGCGGGGTCCCTCGGCCTGCCTCGGCAGTGCCGATGGTGTCTTTGCCTATGAATTTGCGATTCCACTCGAAACAAGCAATCGGGCGCAATATGCCATAGGTGCCAGGCCCGGACAAAAAATCTATGTTGGCCTGGAATTCGGGGCTATGGACAAAGAAGAGCTTCAAAAATCTCGTGAGCAGATGAAAGAACGCCAGGCTCGCGGCGGTGGCACGGGTCGCGGAGGCGGTTTGGGTCCGCCGAGTGGCATGCAGCCACCTGGTGGCATGGGACCCGGCGGCGGTATGGGCCCTCCGGGTGGCATGGGTCGTGGCGGCGGCAATGAAGAGCGGATGAAGAAAATGATGGAAGGTGAAAAGATCTGGGTAAAAACCTACCTGGCGCTGCCGCCGTCAGAGAAAAGTGAGAAGAGTGGGTGACTTGAAGGATTAAACCATCGAGCGACCCATTCTGTCGAATGGATAGGAAAAGAGGGTTTTTGTGGGAATTGAGGTTGCTGAGTGTGCAGCCCTGTCTCAATCCAACCTTGGTGGAAAATGAAAAAGATATTGCCTATTGCAGGGATTCTTCTGATTGTAGGACTTGGCATCTGGTATTTCGTATCCGGCCGTCGGACGAACACAGAAAGCCAGTATGTCCTTGCCAAAGTTCAGCGCGGGGATATCCGATCCGTGATCTCCAGCACCGGCACGCTCGAGGCGGTCGAAACGGTTGAGGTAGGCACGCAAGTATCCGGCACGATTGCGGACATTTATGTGGACTTCAACGATCAGGTTCGCAAAGGACAGTTGCTTGCGAGGCTCGACACGGCCTTGCTGTCGGTGACCGTTCGTGATGCCGCAGCGGGTGTGGCTGCTGCAAAAGCGCAGTGCGAGGAAGCTGAGCGAACATTGGAGCGGAACCGGCCATTATTCGAAAACGGCCTCTTGCCGGAAATGGATTACAATACCTCTCTGGCGAATCTTGCTGTCGCGCGTGCAACCCTGCTGTCAAAAGAAGCAGGGCTTGACCGCGCAAAGATCAATCTGGACTATGCTGAAATCCATTCACCCATTAAGGGTATCGTGATCCAGCGCAATGTCAACGAAGGGCAAACGGTGGCAGCCAGTCTGTCCACTCCAACCCTGTTCATCATCGCAAGAGATCTCTCAAGCATGCGGATCCTCGCTCAGGCGGACGAGAGCGACATCGGGCAAATCCGCGAGGGTCAATCTGTATCCTTTACAGTACTCACCTATCCGGATAGAACCTTCGAGGGACGTGTGGAGCAAATTCGCCTTCAACCCGAGACAGTTCAGAATGTTGTCAACTACACCGTGGTGGTGGGAGCGAAGAATCCGGAGGAGCTGTTGCTTCCCGGAATGACGGCGACGCTTGATTTCATCATTCAGCAGGTTCAAGATGTTCTTACAGTTCCCAATTCGGCGATTCGCCTTCAACCAACGCAGGAAATGATGGCTGAAATCAGGAAAGAGCATCAGGTGAACTCCCGCGGGCTCGCGGATTCATTGCGTCCCCAAAGTCCCAGGGCAACGGCGGGGCGTGGAGCACAGACCGTCGAAGGTGGGGGAACGCAGGTAGCCACAGATAGTTCCCGTGGTGTCACGCGACTGTGGTATGTCGACAAGCAAGGCAGGCTGCGTGTGACATCGGTCCGTACCGGGGCGACCGACGGACTCGTGACCGAAATTCTCCCTGGGTCGGAAATTGAAGAAGGTCTGCAGGTGGTCACCGGGCTGAACAAGATAAGCGGTGAGAAGTCAACCCAACAGTCCTCCTCGATGCCGCGCAGGGGACCGCGACTGTTTTAGGACACCAGCTCATGAACACACTGATTCATACGCAACGACTGACAAAAGTATATCAGGCAGGCGAAGTTGAAGTGCACGCACTCCGCGGGCTGGGATTCACGGTTTCAGAAGGTGAATTCGTTGCCATCATGGGAGCCTCTGGTTCCGGCAAATCAACTCTTATGAACATCCTCGGTTGTCTGGATTGCGCGACCGAAGGTGACTATTACCTGGACGGACAGCAGGTAAATCAGCTCGGGAAAACTGAGCTTGCGGACATCCGAAACCAGAAGATCGGATTCGTCTTTCAAGGCTTCAACCTGCTGCCACGCACGACCGCGTTGGAGAATGTCGAACTTCCGCTGCTCTACGATCGAGCGCATCGAATTAAGGAACCAAGACAGCGCACGATCGAAGCATTGAAGCGCGTGGGACTTGGGGATCGGCTGCATCACGACCCAAACCAGCTCTCCGGCGGAGAACAGCAGCGCGTGGCGATTGCGCGGGCGTTGGTCAATAACCCGGCCATCATCATGGCCGATGAACCGACCGGCAATCTGGACAGTAAGACATCGGTCGAAGTGCTTTCCGTATTTCAGGAGTTGAACAATCAGGGTGTCACCATATTGCTGGTCACGCACGAACCGGATATTGCAAGCTACGCGAAAAGAATTATTGAACTGCGAGACGGACTGATCATCAAAGATGAATTGATTGAACATCGTCACAGTGCGCAGGCTGATCTGGAATCACCGGGCGGTCCGATCGAGCCAGAGTACTCAAATCCGGCGTAGTAAAGAGAAGCTGAGTTATGCGCTCAACAAATCTACTCAAAGTTGCTGCGAAGAGTGTCCTAAAAAACCGCATGCGCAGCCTGCTAACCACGTTGGGGATCGTCATTGGAGTGGCTGCCGTGATTGTGATGGTGGCGGTTGGACAGGGAGCTCAGGCCCGGATCGAAAACGAGATATCGGCTCTGGGAACCAACCTTATTATTGTCTTCCCCAGTGCCAGCCGTCAAGGCGGTGTCAGCCGTGGCGCCGGGAGTTTCAACCGGCTCACGCTTGATGATGCGGACAAACTTGCGAAGGAGGCGCGCTTTTTAGAAGGCGTATCACCTGTCGCGCGCACCGTTGATCAGGTCATCGGTGGGGGAAACAACTGGAATACCACGATCTATGGTGTTTCGGTCACCTATCTCACGATTCGTGATTGGCCTCTGCAATCCGGCTCGTTTTTCACCGAGCGCGATGTGCTCGTGAGAGGCAAGGTCGCCGTGCTGGGGCAGACCGTCGTGGAAAATCTCTTTCCCGGTCAGGATCCCATCGGCCAGCAGATACGCATCCGCAATGTCCCTTTCAAGGTGATCGGTGTCCTTTCGAAGAAAGGGCAAGATGCTCGCGGTATGGATCAGGATGATTGCATCATTGCCCCCTCCACGACGGTCCAGTATCGACTGACGGGGGGACAGTATATCCGGATGATCATGGCCAGCGCTGTGTCCGTTGAGCAGATGGACGCTGCACAAGCCGAGATTCGCACGGTGCTGCGAGAAGCCCATCGCCTAAGCCCTGCCGAAGAAGACGATTTCACCATTCGGAATCAAACGGAGATTACCGAAGCGGTCACGGAGACAAGCCGCATACTGACGCTGCTGTTGGGCTCCATTGCCGGAGTTTCCCTTATTGTGGGCGGCATCGGAATTATGAACATCATGCTCGTCTCAGTCACAGAGCGAACTCGCGAGATTGGCATCCGCCTCGCCGTCGGAGCTCGTGGAAGAGATGTGCTCACTCAATTCCTTGTGGAGGCCGTTGTGCTGAGCCTGATTGGAGGCTTGATAGGCATCCTGACAGGAATACTAATCGCTTTTGCTTTGAGTTACCTGACCGAGCTCCAGACATTGATCAATCCCGCCATTGCCATACTTGCTTTCGCCTTCTCAGGTGCAGTGGGCATCTTCTTCGGCCTTTATCCCGCGCGAAAGGCGGCCGCTTTCAATCCGATCGATGCTCTTCGTTATGAATAATGCAATGTGTCAGTGGGGCTCAGGCGCTACGGGCGTTGCCGCTGTCATCAACCGACATCAAGTGCCTCTGGATATGACGATGTGGTGATCGAATTCTCCGTCGCCGCAGCGGTTTTCTCCGTCTCCAACCTCACAGATTTCTCACAAAAACGAAGAGTCGGGCAGTCAGCCTGACCCTTCTTCTATGAGACGGCGTGGCGTGCACCCATCACTTTCGCGAAGAAAAAGCCACCGGTTGTGCCCTCCCGTTTCCCGCCATACCTTGAAAATACCTTGCCAAAGAAATCCGTTCGGTGTTATATTGTATTGACCCGGCCATCTGGGAGGTCCCTCCGATAATAAAAAAGGAGCGTGCGATGAGCTCTATCCATGTGTCCCGAGATGAGGGAATTGCAACCATCACTCTGAGTCGAGGCAAAGTGAATGCCTTGAACGAGGCTATGGTAGAGGAAATCGATGCCTGTTTTGAAGATTTAGGGAAGGACGAGACGGTCAGATCGATTATTCTGACCGGTCAGGGAAAGTTCTTCTCTTTCGGATTTGACATTCCTGAATTCTTGAGCTACTCCAAGGATGCCTTCATCGTATTTCTAACGAAGTTCACTAATCTTTACACTCGTGTGTTTCTGTCTCCAAAACCGGTTGTCTGTGCGCTGAACGGTCACGCGATTGCCGGAGGCTGCATGCTCGCTATGGCTTGCGATTACCGACTCATGACTTCGGGGAAAGCAAAGATCTCACTGAATGAGATAAATTTTGGTTCATCCGTTTTCGCCGGTTGTGTCGAAATGCTCAAATTCTGGGTCGGACAAAGGAACGCGCAATCGGTCGTCTACGGTGGCTGGATGCTCCTTGCGGAGGATGCCTTGCAGTTGGGACTGATTCATCAGATGTCCGCGGAGGAGAATCTGAAAGACGACGCCACGGCCGTGGGTCGGGATCTGGCTCAGAAGGACCGTGCAGCGTTCGCCAGTATCAAAACCCTCTTGCGAAGACCGGTCGCTGCAGAGATGATGAAGAGAGAACGAGACTCTGTGCTGGAGTTTGCGGACATCTGGTATTCTGAAAGGACATGGAAGAACCTTCAAGAAATCAGAATACATTCTTGAATCGACAACGGACAACAGCCAAACCTCCTGAACATTGCCTTTCTTAGGAATCGGCGCAGAGTATTTCTTATCCGTGTTTCGCACAAAACCACCACACAGAATTGCCGCACTCCTGCGTGAATCGGCAGATGGAGACCTGCCCGAGCACTTCAACGGCGAACTGAAGAGGTCAATCTTCCGCAAAGTGCTCGCGATGGGTCTGCCGTCCATGGCCGGGTTCATGCTGATGATCGTCTACGAGATCGTGGACATGTTTTGGCTCGCCATGATTGGCCCGGCTCCCGTCGCTGCCGTGACGATCTTCGGCAGCATTCTCTGGGTTCTCGCTTCGCCGAACATGATGGTGGGGGCCGGTAGTGTGGCCGTTATCAGCCGGCGCTACGGTCAGGGCGACCGGATGCGCACCGAACGGTCCATCAAGAACACCTTTGTGCTCAAGTTCGGGATCGGATTGACCTTCGGCCTGCCTGCAATCCTGCTCTTGCGACCTGTGCTGAGAATCATGGGGGCCGCGCCGGACGTGATTGACCTTGGATGGACTTACGGTGTGCTCCAGCTCTGCACGCTGGGCTTTGCGCTGACCAGTTATTCGATCTACACGGCGTTTCGCGGTATCGGCAAACCCAACACAGCGCTGTTTGTCAGTGTCGCCGGTACCGGGCTGAATATAGTGCTCGACCCACTCCTGATCTTCGGCGTCGGTCCGCTGCCTGAACTGGGAATTCTCGGCGCATCACTGGCAACATCGATTGCTTACGTCACGGTTGTTGTCACGGGCATCAGTCTGCTGGCACGGCCAAGATCACCCGTTCAGGTGAAATGGCTCCGGCCTCCTTGGCCACAGATCAAAGAGATGTGGCAAATCGTGCGCGTCGGCGCTCCGTCAGGGATCAACGATTTCAGTTTCACGCTTGCCCAAATGGTCGTCGTCCGGTTTGTGGCGACTTATGGCACCATGATCGTCGCTCTCTTCGGCCTGAGCAACAAGATTCTGCACTTCGGAATCATGATTGTCTCGGGCCTCGGATTGGGAACCGGAGCGCTCATCGGGCAGTTTCTCGGAAGTCAGGAGCGTCACAAAGCCTGGCTCGCGTGCATTCTCTCGATCCGCCTATCGGTCGTACTCACATCGATCTTTGCGGCTCTGATTGTCATCTTTGCTCCTCAAGTCATCCGCGTCTTTTTCGATGATCCCCTTATGCTTGGACCAGGCAAGGCTATCCTGCGCATCATGGCTATCAGCATGCCGATGATCGCACTGCACATCGCAGCCGAGGAGGTCTTCATGGGCGCGGGCCAGAACACGCCACCGATGGTGCTATCGATCATCCACAGTTGGGTGATGGTCGTTCCCTTCATGTATGTTGCCGGAAACGCCTTCCATTGGGGCCCCAACGGTCTGCTGTGGGGCTGGTCCACCGCTCATATGCTTGGTGCCCTGGCTGCATACTGGCTCTTCCGCCGCGGCACCTGGCTGAAACATGAGATATGATTGAAAGCGAACTCTGCAATTTGCCCGCACAGTTATCACCGAAGATCCGGGTGCGTGCGAACGATATATCGGTCTCTGAAGATTCGATTCCATAACTTGAATTCTCTCCGAAAATGAACATTGTGAAACTCAAACAGGGCGAAACTTATCAGCCCGATCCTGGGTGGAAACGAGTCAGCCTCGCAGGAAGTCCGAATGTCTCCATCGAATACTTCGAGAAACCTGCCGGGCACACCTCTCCGCTCCATAGCCACTCGAGCGAGCAGGTCTGCATTGTGATCAAGGGCCGAATGAAGGTGGTGAGTGGAGACGGTCACGCGGATGAACTCGGCCCGGGGGATTCGGCGTGGTTCGCCTCAGATGAGCCGCACCGAGTGGAGAACGCCGGAAGCGAACTGGCTGTCGGCATCGACATTTTCGCTCCGGGACGCAGTTTCGACTTCTGGACCAAGAGACAGCAGCATTCGTAGTTCGATTCAGATCACCCTTATCTGCCTGAGGACAAAATCAGCATGGCTGTAACCCGAGATATTCTTCTTGATGCCATTGAGTCAGACTTTTCTCTCATGCCGGAGGTGCCGGGAAAACTCGAAAGGCTGACCATTCCTGGAATCCGGGGTCGCGTAACGCCGTTTTCACATCCGTTCGCGAATATGGTCAGTGCGGCCACGCTGAGTTCGGATGATGCCGATACAACGATCCGTCAAGCTGTTGACTTCTTCGCCCGCCAGAGCAAAGCCTTCGGTTGGGTCATTGGCCCTCGCACGACACCTGCCGACCTTGGCACTCGCCTCCAAGCAGCAGGTCTGGCGAAGTTGGAAGAGATGGCTGGAATGAGCCTGACCGACCTGAACACTCCGATTCGGTCGAATCCGGCAGTGAGAATTCGTGAGATGACCACTGACGATACGGACGCCGCCAGTCGTACGCACGCGCGTGCGTTTCCAATTCCCGAGGACTTCACTCGCCTCTTCATCGAGGTTCTGTTCCTCGTTCGTGACCGACTGAAAACTCGCCTTTACTTGGCCTTCATGGACGGAATCGACGAGCCGGTTGCCTCGGCCACGAGCGTTTTTCTTCCCAATGAGCCGATCATCAGGCTGGGCGGTGCCACTACAGTCCCTGAACATCGCGGCAAAGGGGTCTATTCGAGTCTGGTGGCGCGCCGGCTGGCCGATGCTCGCGACGATGGCGCCGAGGCAGCCGTGATTGAAGCGGTCCGCACGACATCGGCACCTGTCTGCCGGAAACTCGGCTTCACGGAAATTTGCGGCTTGGAATTGTACGCCTGGACTCCGGAGTCTGAGCAGAAAGACTGACCACGATTGCCTTCTGCGGCAGGATTCCGCGTCAAGTCATCCGGCCCTACCAATATTCGGCCATTGGCCAAATAAGTCCTTGACAAGTTCAAGAAAAACTGTTATTTTAAATAGAGTATCCTGTCGATGTAAACTGCTGTTTAGCATGAAGAGGCACTCTCCTGACGCCGCGGACCGCGCGAGGCGCGGGGCCCAGTGGCCAAGGATCCAGTGCGATAACGCAATTTGATGGAGTGGGTCATGAAAAGTCGAACTGGTTTTGTCTTGCTTGTGATGCTTCTCGCAAGTTTTCATGTGGCCGCGGCGGCTGTCGTTCACGACTACGCATTTGACCGGCCTGCCGTTGAGACGATCGGCGGTGAACATTGGATCACCATGAAGGGCTGCCGTACAGGCGGCGTGCCCGGGTCTCCGGCTTTGCCTTCGTATGGTGTGAAACTGCTACTGCCCCCCGGAGAGGGAATCCAGTCTTTGCGGGTCATCCCGGAAGAGCGCCGGCTCCTGGGGACCGGCTTCAACCTTCCTCCCAATCAGGTCCAGGTGCCTTACAGTTATACAGGGGTCTACGAGGCAATCTTACCGGATCCTGCGATCTACGAGACGGATCGCGCGTATCCCTACGAGCTTCATTCATCTCCTTTTACACAGGGTTACTGCGGCTATACGATTGCATTCGTCACGATCAACCCGGTGGTCTACAATCCGGTGACGGGTGAGGTGTGGTGGTATCGGCGGCTGCGGGTCGAGGTTGAAACGGCGCCCGAATCCGACGCGACTTTGCGTCTGCAGACGCTCTACCGGACGAACGAGCGTGTTCAGAAGAACCTTCAGCGCTGGGTGGACAATGTTGACATGACGGAGCTTTATCCAGCGGTGGACCGGGATCGCGAGGAAGAATGGGATCTGGTGATTATCACGAATGAGGCGCTGGAACCCAGTTTCGAAGTGCTGGCTGATTTCAAGAATCGTCGCGGCATTCGGACACTGATTGAAACGACCGAATGGATCTATGCCAACTACGCGGGCAGTGACAACCAGGACAAGATCCGGAATTACATCATTGACTGCTACACGGACTGGGGGATCCAGTATGTTCTGTTGGGAGGCGATGGAGATGCGAGTGGCGGCGGTCGAATCATCCCCTTTCGTGGGGTCTACGCCACTAGCCACTATTATCTTCGGGAAACGGATACCAATATGCCGTGTGATCTATACTATGGCGGTCTGGACGGCAACTGGAATGCTGATGGGGACGGTCAGTACGGTGAGGAGATACCGGAAGAGGCCGATTTCATTGCAGAAGTGCATGTGGGGCGCGCTTGTGTGGACAGCCCGACCGAGGCGAGCAACTTCGTCAACAAGCACATCATGTATGAGCAATCGCCGGTGATTGGGGATTGCGACGATGTGCTCTTCGCCGGTGAGCTGCTCTGGAATGATGTTTCGGGTGTCTGGACCTTCGGGCGGACTTACATGGAGGAAGTGCGCTGGGGATCCTCGAATCATGGGTATACGACTGTGGGCATTGATAATCCCTGGGCCGCCGACACTCTCTATGACCAATTCACTTACTATCCGGGCGAATGGTCGGCCATGTCTCATCTGAGGCCGAAGCTGAACGACGGCTGCAATTTCGTCAATCACCTCGGCCACTGCTGGTCAGACTACATGGCGCGCTTCTACAATTCCAACATTACCGATGCCAACATGACGAACGACGGCATCAATCACAACTTCTATGTGATGTACAGTCAGGGATGTTATCCGGGTTCTTTCGACGTGAACGATTGTATCGCCGAGATCTGGACCTGTGGCATCTCGCACGGCGCAGTCGCCGCCGTGTGCAATACGCGGTACGGGTGGGGCTACCATCAATCCACGCGCGGATCGTCACAGTATTTTCATCGCGAATTCGTGGACGCCATGTATGGTGAGTATCTCACGAATATCGCGAGTGCCAACGATGACTCGAAAGTGGACTGCTTGCCGTGGATTCTGGCGGACGACATGGCGAACCGCTGGTGCGCACTGGAGCTCACGGTTTTTGGAGATCCGGAGCTCGACATTTGGACTGCGCAGCCCGTGGCGCTCTCGCCGAGCTACGATCCCATCTATGTCATTGGTACCGGGACCTTCGAGGTGAATGTGCCCGGCGTAGAAATGGCACTTGTAGCGTGCAATTACGAAGGGGCGCTTGTCGGCCGAGGCTTTACAGATCACACCGGCCATGTCGAAATCACCCTCGATCCTGCTCCAATGGTGCCTGGCAGCATGGAAATCGTCGTTACGGCACACAATCATTTGGAGCACTCCGGGTCAGTTCTGGCTATCCTGCCATCGGGCCCTTATCTGCTCTACGAATCACTGACGATCAACGATTTGAGTGGCAATGACAATGGATTGCTGGACTTCGCAGAAGATGTGAATCTGAGCATCACCGTGGAGAATGTCGGCCTTGATGTTGCCTCGGGTGTCTTGGTTTCCATCTCGACGGACGACGATTATGTGACGGTTCACGATGATACGGCTGATTATGGCGATATCCCGTCTGAGTCGATGAAGACCATTACCGATGGTTTCGAGATCGAAGTGGATGCCTCCGTGCCGGACCTGCATCCTATCCCGTTCGCGTTCTCTGCCACTGACGGGGATTCGACCTGGTTCGACGATTTCACGATTGTGGCCCATGCACCGGAGCTGATGATTCATCATATCCTTGTGGTGGATGGGGACAACAATAGATTGGATCCGGATGAGACAGCCGATTTGCAGATTTACTTGCTCAATGCGGGCAGTGCGGGATTGACCGATATCGAGGGTGCGCTGTCTTGCAGCGATCCGTATATCACCCTGAACAGCACCGTGGATAATCTGGCTTCCATCCCGCCGGGCGAAATGGGTGTTGTTACCTACAATGTCACAACCGACAGCGAGACACCCATTGGACATCCTGCCGAATTCCAGCTCGATGTCACCGCCGCGAACTTCAGCTTCTCCGACAATTTCTTCCTGTCGATTGGTCTGTGCATCGAGGACTTTGAGATTGGCAACTTCGCCTCTTATCCGTGGGAA
>Ga0315537_1003784_pt1 | contig 11147 bp, 13 predicted proteins | sample SalMarSW160270MG_FD_203091 | JGI IMG/M metagenome (GOLD analysis project Ga0315537, IMG submission 203091) | Salt marsh sediment microbial communities from the Plum Island Ecosystem LTER, Massachusetts, United States - Salt Marsh Sediment SW1602-70 ... | reverse complement strand
AAAAGAATTAATTAAGAGATTTAATTCAAAAGTTCCTAATACAAAAGAGAAATTAATATCTATAAAAGGAATTGGTCCAAAAACAGCAAATATTGTTTTAGCATTTGCATATGGAAAAAATGTCATACCTGTAGATACACATGTTCATAGAATACCAAATAGATTAGGGTGGGTTAAAACAAAGACTCCAGAAAAAACAGAAGTTGAACTTGAAAAAATTTTACCAAAAAAATATTGGAAAGAATTTAATGCTATTTTTGTTCAATTTGGACGAACAATCTGCCAACCTATTTCACCTTGGTGCTCTAAATGCCCAATAAGGCAATATTGTGAAAAAACTGGTGTGAATAGAAGTAGATAATTTTATAAATCAATTTTCTCTTTTCTCAATTATGAAGCGAAGCTCAAGACGTTGGAAAAAGAAAAGACAAATGCGTTGGAAATGGCAACGTAAAAGACTTAAGAAAGAAAAAAGAAAAAGAAAACAAAGAAGAGCAAGAGCTAAATAATTCTCTTTCATCATAACAATATTTATAAGCCAAATTGAAATATTCTATAACATGGTAAGTGAAATATGGACTGAAAAATATCGTCCTTCAATTTTTAGAGATTTAGTTGGACAAGATGAAATAATAAAAAGAGTTGAATCACTAACAAATTCTCTAAATATTCCTCATTTGTTATTTGCAGGCCCAGCAGGAACAGGAAAATCAACTCTTGCCCTAATAATTGTAAAAGAATTATTTAAAGAAAATTGGAAAGAAAATTACTTAGAATTAAATGCTTCTGATGAAAGAGGAATAAATGTTGTCAGAGAAAAAGTTAAAAATTTTGCAAGAACAAAATCAATTGGAAATGTTTCTTTTAAGATAATCTTTTTAGATGAAGCAGATGCACTAACTCCAGAAGCTCAACAAGCATTAAGAAGAACAATGGAAAATTATTCAACAACCTGCAGATTTATTTTATCTTGTAATTATTCAAGCAAAATAATTGATCCAATTCAATCTAGATGTGCTTTATTTAGATTCAAACTTTTAGAAAAAAAAGATATTGAAAAAGTTATTCAAAAAATTGTTTTAAGGGAAAATCTTACAATAACTCCTGAAGCAACAGAAATGATATATGAAGGAAGTGAAGGAGATTGCAGACGTTGTATTAATCTCCTACAATCAACTTCTTCTGTTTCTCCTTCAATAACAACAGAATTAGTTTCAACTATATTGTCTGATGCAAAACCAAGAGACATAAAAATTGTATTGGATTATGCTGTTTCAGGAGATTTCCAAAAAGCTCGAGAAAAACTTTTTGATATTATGTTAAGAGAAAGTATTTCAGGGCAAGATGTAGTTAAAGCAATTCAAAAAGAAATATGGAATCTTCCTGTAGAACCAGAAATAAAAGTGAGATTAACAGAAAAAACAGGTGAAGCAGAGTTTAGAATTGTTGAAGGTTCAGATCCTTTTATTCAACTGCAAGCTCTTTTAGCGAGTTTTGTATTGGCTGGAAAAGGAAAATGAAAGTAGAAACCGTTTCAATAATCTATAATCATCCCAAAATACTTTTAGGTATGAAAAAAATAAGATTTGGAAAAGGAAAGTATAATGGATTCGGTGGGGGAGTTGAAAAATATGAAAGTATAAAAGAGAGTGCAATAAGAGAAACACTAGAAGAATCAGGAATACTTATGATAAATCCTCTAAAAAAAGGAGAGATTTTATTTCATTTTCAAAGTAATGAAGACGATCACCAAGTTCATTTTTTTAGATCAGATAAATTCCAAGGAACACCCATAGAAACAAATGAAATGAAACCCTTTTGGTTTCACATTAATCAAATTCCTTATGATAAAATGTGGCCAGATGATAAATATTGGTTGCCCTTACTTTTAGAAAATAAATGCTTTACAGGATACTTTGAATTTAATTTAGATAGAAAAATAGCAAACTACCAAATAAAAGAAGTTGATAAAATACATTAAAATGACTCAATGGACTGAAAAATATCGCCCAAGATTCTATGGGGACATTCGAGGACAAAATTTAGCAGTTGAAAAAATAAGAGAATTTGCAAGATATGGAGGAGGATTAAAAAAAGCAATAATTTTGCATGGCCCCTCTGGAACAGGAAAAACAAGCATAGCATATGTTGTTGCAAATGAAACAGACGCAGAAATCTTTGAATTAAATGCTTCTGACTTAAGAAATAGAGAAAAACTTAAAGAAATACTAAAACCAGCAATAGAACAAAAATCTCTATCTAAAAAAAATAAAATTATTCTAATTGATGAAGTTGATGGAATTTCTGCAGTTGATAGAGGAGGATTAACTCAATTAATCTCTTTAATAGAATCTACAAAATACCCAATAATAATAACTGCAAATGACATTTGGAATAAAAGATTCAGTTCTCTAAGAAAAAAATGTGAATTAGTTCAATTAAAGGAAATTGATTATAAAACAATAAAAGACGCCATGATTTTAATTTTAAGAAAAGAAAAAAATTTTGTTGACAATGATATTTTAACAAACATTGCAATAAAAGCAAAGGGAGATTTAAGAGCAGCAATAAATGATTTACAGATAATTGCTGGAATGGAAGAACCTTCTAATATTTTAGATGAAAGAAACAAAGAAACTGATATTTTTAGTGCACTAAGATTAATCTTCAAAGGAAAACCAACAAATGATATGCTAAAAGTCTTTGATTCTGTTAATATGACTACAGATGAAATTATTCTTTGGGTTGAAGAAAATATTCCTACTGAATATCAAGATGAAGCATTAGAAAGAGCATATGATCTTTTAAGTAAAGTGGATGTGTTTAAAGGAAGAATTTACAAACAGCAATACTGGAGATTTTTATTATATGAAAGAATTTTTCTAAGTTATGGAATTTCATCTTCAAAAAAAGAAGTTAAAAATCTTGGATTCACTAGTTACAAAAAACCTGATAGAATACTAAAAATATGGTTAAACAATCAAAGAACAGCAAAAAAGAAATTAATTGCTCAAAAATATGCTAAATATGTTCATGTTGGAGAAAAAAGAGCATTAAAAGAATTCCCTCTAATAAAAAAAATTATAATTTCAAATCCTTTAATACAAAAAGAACTTAAATTAACTAATGAAGAAGTTGATTATTTGAAAAATTAACACTGGGCAGTTGTTGAAGCTCCTGTTCCTTCCCAACCAAAATAAGGACTTGGAGTTGATGAAGATAATTCTTCTCCACACTCTTCAGGAACATTATTATCAGTAAAAGCTTGACAAATTGTGTCTAAATAAGATGCAGAATCTCTTGCACTTTGTACTAATTCTCCATTAATAACTAATGTAGGACTTCCACCAATACCATATTCTTCATTTAACTCTTTATCAACATCAAATAGAGGATAACGTCCACTCAACCAAGAAGATTGGTCTTCTAAATTTTCAGTTATTGAAAATTCTTCATCTGCTTCATCCATACAATTTTGTAATTCAGTTTTATCTATTCCTGCTTCACCTAAACAATAATCCACATCATTTCCATTTGCAATATATCCATTAGATTCAACACCATCTCCTTCTAAAAAGCAATACATATAATCTAAGAATTTTTCAGGAGCAATCTTTTGAATACAATAATCTCTCAAATTTTCTTCACCTTCTTTTTCTCCATGCATTAAATAATAGACAAATCTTAATTTGAAATTAATTTTATCTTCTAAAAGTTCAACCACAGGAAGAATTCCTTTTTCAGCCTGAGTTCCATAAGGACAATAACTCATTACAAATAATTCTACTTCAGGAACATCTGATTTAGTAATTTCAACTGAGCTTGATTCTGAAGGTTCTTCTAATTCAGCTAAAGGTAAAACTCCTTGTACTAAGTTTTTTCCATCTTTAGTTACATACAATGGAACTTCTGAACCTTGAAACAAAACAGTAACTTTATATAATCCACTCTCAGAACTAACATCAACTAATTCAACAGATTCGTCTATTTGAGATTCTACAAAATCCAAAACCAAAGAAGCAGCTTTATCTTCTGAAATTGATTTTCCACTTATTCCGCCTGATAAACTTGAAAATATCAAAAGTATTGCTAATATTCCTAAAACAAGAGTTGAAATAATCCACGGATTTTTTCGAATTTTCTCTGTTGTATTTGATTTTTTAGAAGTTTCAATATGATGATAATGTTCTGAGGGTGTTGGATTTTCAGATTCCATTAAAAAGTTTAGTAATAGCCTTTTAAAAACATTTTGGTAAAACAGAACAATATAAAATTATAAAAAACCATCTAAATTAGATATATTATGGGATATAATATCACAATAGGAAGAGATATTTCAGATAAAGAATTATTCAAAGAAAGAGGTTTGGTTTATTTAGGAAAAGGATATGTAAAAATGGGACAATATACTTCTCTGAGTAATCAAATTCTAATGGATATCGCAAGAAGTCATGTTGTGTTAGTTGCTGGAAAAAGAGGTTCTGGAAAATCATATACTCTTGGAGTTTTAGCAGAAGAACTTTCAGAACTTCCAAAAGAAGAAAGTCAGAATATCGCTTCTTTAATTTTTGATACAATGGGCATTTATTGGACAATGAGATATAAAAATGAAAAAGATAAATTTCTTTTACAAGAATGGAAATTAAAACCAAAAAATCTTCCAATAAAAGTTTTTGTTCCATATGGACATTATGATTCTTATTTAGAAAAAGGAATTCCCATTGATGAAAAATTTGCATTAGATATTCAAGAAATGAATGCAGAAGATTGGATTTTAATTTTTGGATTAGGTATAATTGACCCTGTTTCTATTTTAATTCAAAGAACAATAAATAAATTAAAAGAAGAAGAGCAATTTGGAATAGAAAACATAATAAATAATATTCTAGAAGATTCAAAAAGTTCTGAAGATATTAAAGATGCTGCAATAGCTTTATTTGAAGCAGCAGATACTTGGGGAATTTTTGCAAAAGAAGATGAAAAACCAACTTCTATAAAAGATTTAATAAATGCAGGAACAACCTCTATTCTTGACTTAAGTGTATATAATTCAATAGGAACTTTTAATGTTAGAGCTTTAGTAATTAGTTTAGTCTCAAGGAAAGTTTTTAATCAAAGAATGGATGCAAGAAAAAAAGAAGAAATAAAAGCAATATCAGGAGGTTTTGAATATTTGTCTTATGTAGAAAAAAAAGAAGATCCTTTAGTTTGGATATTTATTGATGAAGCTCATGAATTTCTTCCTCTAAATGAAAAAACAATTGCAACAGATGCCCTTGTTCAATTATTAAGAGAGGGTAGACAACCAGGAATATCTTTAGTTTTAGCAACACAACAACCAGGACAAATTCATAAAGATGTTATGACTCAATCAGATATAGTTATTTCTCATAGAGTTACTTCTGAAGCTGATTTAGAAGCATTAAATGAAATTATGCAGAGTTATTTATTAGAAAGCATAAAACAATACATGGATGAACTTCCAAGTATAAAGGGTTCTGCAATAATTTTAGATGACAATTCTGAAAGAATTTATCCAATGAGAATACATCCAAGATTTACTTGGCACGGAGGAGAAGCTCCAACAGCAATTAAAGCTGAAAAAAGAATATAGAAACTTTTTTAAGTTATAAATTTTTTTCTTATTATTAATGGCAGATATTTCAAGAAATAATATAGAAACTGTAAAGAAAATAGTAAAAGAAGTGGATTCAAAAATAAAAAGAGTTTATTGGACAAATAAAGAAATCGATGGAAAATTTGTAAAACGTTCTGTAAATAAGATTCTTAAAGATGGTAATACTTTTTATAGAAATCCGTGTGGAGACGTTACCCTAGTTACTTCATATCTTATGTTTCAAAATAAAATTCTCCACAATTGGGTAATTGAAGAACACCTACCAACAAAAGACTTTGATTTTAACAGATTACATTTTGTATTGGAATTTGAAAACAACAAAAAAACAAATGTTCTCAATTATAAAGAATTAAATAAAGTGTATCTATATGAAGGAATATATAATAGAAGAGAAGATTTGCCTTCTTCTCAAATTATAAAATTTTCTAGTGATAAAATAGATTTTGAAAAATCTCTACAAGAAAATTTAATTGATATGGATATCACAAAAAAATTAAATGGATACTCCCTAGAAAAAAATTTGAATAGATTAAAACAAGATAATTTTATAGAATATTATAATAATTTCAAAGAAGAAAACGGGAATAAATTTAAAATATATGAATTGTTTTAAATAACTTCAAAATCCACTCTTACTCTAATCTTGTATGGTGCAATTTCTCCTGCGTTTTTTATTTGTAAAATTTGAATCTTTTTTTTGAATTTTTTAGCTTCTAATTTTATCTTTTCAACAATTTTTTCTTTTTCTTGTACAGGACAAAAATCATAATAAAATATTCTTGTTCCTTCTTTACTTAATTTAAAGGCTTGCTCAAGAAAAGTATCTTTTAATTGAGGACGAGGCATTGCAATTACATCAAATCCATGGGGCACCAAGGTTCCCCTTATGTTAACCCCTCCTTTACAAATCTTTTCTGCAACTTTCTTTATATCTCCAGGGAATAATTCCACTTTATTTTTTACTTTATTTAATTCAATATTTAATTCAGCGTATTTGTTTGCTTCACGATTTACTTCATTTGATATAATCTTTTCAGCTTTTGAGTTCTTAGCAATTACAATTGATAGAGGAGCAACTCCTGCAAACATAACTAATACTTTGTCTCCTTTTCTAATCTTATTAGCTATTTCTCTTCTCTCATTACTCAATCTAGGAGAAAAATAAGTTTTATCTATATGAAATCTAAACAAACAATTATTTTCCTTATACAAAACTTCTTTTGTTTTTTCTCCTGCAATATAATTAGTTGAAATTTTTCTCAATCTTCCTTTTATTTTTCCTTGCTTTTCTAAAACAGTTTTAATTACTTTTTGCTTTTTCAATAAATTCTCTGCAAATCTTTTCTTCTCTATCTTTTTAAAATCCAGAGGAAACCTTACAATTGCTACATTACCTAATAAATCATAAGAATTTACTTTTCTCATAAAATAGAGAAATAAAAAGAGAATTTAAATTTATCTCATTTTAAAATAAAAATAAGCACTAACTATTCCTACTAAAATAAAACATAATCCAAGAATTCCTTGAAATTGAATTAAATTAGAAATAAAATTTCCAGTTATATTTGAGGAAATTAAATTTAAACCAAAACCCCCCATTAATAATCCTAAAAAAATAAAGAATTTACTTTCTAAACCTTTTGCTTTTTTCTTTTTTCTATTTTTTGAAACATTTCTAGCAGTCGCTGCTCCTGCTAAAACAACTCCAGATATGCCTCCTGGAACAGCACCTTTTCCTGCACCTTTCCATCTACTCTTACTAGAAGGTAATCCAAATTCAATATTTTTAGCAGTAACACCATAATTTTTTATGTCTTTAAAAGCCCTAGATTTTTTTTCATCTTCTGATAAAGATTTATATTCTTTAAGTTCTTCTTTAGCTTCCATGTATTCTTCTCTGGCCTCTTCATATTTTTTATTAAAAGCATTTCTATCAGCATAATCTTTTTTATTTTGTTTTATATAATCCATAATAATCTTTTTTTCATCTACATTTGAATCCAATACTTTTTCATAAGCTTCTCTAACAGAACCATATTGAGAACCAATCAAAGCACCAATCAAAGCACCACCCACAAACCCTCTTTTTAAATTCTTAAATACACTCATATATAAAATAATAAAATATCATTAATAAAACTTGTGGGAAGATTTATAAAAATAAATTACTTAAATTATTCATGGCTTTACCTTATTTTTTTAGTATAATAAATCCAGAAATAGTTGTAATGGGGGTATTTTTTCTGATTTTTTTAGCATTTATTTCATATGGTCTTTCAAAAGTTTTTAGGGATAGAAATGGAAATGTAAATAAAATAACAGTTGGGGTTATTTCTATTGGTGTTTCTTTTTTAATTATTTATTTTGGAAGAAATACTTTTTATCAATTAATTGGAAATTTAAGAATTTCAGATACTTTATTATATATTTTGAGTATAGCAGCTGTTTTAATTTTATTATATTTATTCAGAAAAAAATTAAGAATATGTTGGATTATAGCATTAATTGGTATAGGCTTAATTTTAATAGTATCTCTTACAGATTGGGTTTATCAAGAAGTACTTGTATTTATTATTGGATTAGTTTTATTAATTTGGGGAGGATGGATGTGCTCAAAAGAAAAAATTCCAAAACTTAAAGTTAAATTAAGATAATAATTATCTTATAAATTTTCTCAAAACCACTTATCTAATCCTTTTTGTTTGTTTTTTTCAGTAATGTCTCTCAATCTATCCAATTGCTTGTTAACTCTATCTTCTGAAAAATCATGCCTGTCAACTAAAATCTCTCTTATTCTTGTTTCATTTATTTTTCCAAAATTAAAATCTGCGTCTTTTATATTTGGTTTATGAAATAAAGAAAAGATTTCCTTCCAATCAAATCTATCTTCTTCAGGCAAACCCATCATCTGCTCTTCAACACTCTTAAAAATTAAAACAGGTTGTTTGTATCTCCTAACAATGTCTAAAGCTCTTTTTTGTCCTATTCCTGGAATTCCTTTTGGATTATAATCTGTTCCAACTAAAATTCCCAAACAAATGAGTTGATCTAAATTTATTTCTAATAAATTCAAAACTCTCTCTAATTCAATTAATTCTGGTTTTATTTCAATCCACCCACTTATAGTTCTTCTTTTTCTAGCAAGAGTTAAATTTTGTATAAGTGCTTTTGCTCCAAAAAGCAAACTGTCATAATCTTGACTTGCAGCAGCAAAAACTTCTTTTTTTCTTGATAAATATGCTGCCTCTGCTTCTCCTTCTCCAGGAGCCTGAATAACTGAAATCCCCATTGCTTCTAAAAGTTCTTTGCTCTCTGAAATCATCTCATCATCTAATCTTATTAATTGACTTCCATATCTTCTCATTCCAGAAATATCTTCTTCTGATTTTGCTTTTTCATATTTACTATAAGCAAGTTCTCTTCCAGCTTCTCTATTAATATGAGTTTTTAATTTTTGCTCAGGAGGTTTTCCATCAAAAACATAAACTAATTTTATTCCTTCTGACAACAAGCTAATATTTCTATAAAAAATTCCAGATAAATGACTAGTAACTCTTTTTTGATTATCCATTAAAGGAGTTCCATCAACTTGTCTAATTGTAGATAAAAACTGATAAAGAATATTAAAAGTATCTACACAAACTATTTTTCCTTTTAAATCTGAAATGTCTATTTCTTTTCTAGGTATAATTTCACGTATATTCAATCCCATTTTAGAACCTCCAAATCTCCTATGGATTGAATGCTTGAAAATTTCTTATTTTCTCTATTAATTTTCATTGTGTTTAAGCCCATTTCATTTAATTTCTCCTGAAATTAAATGCTAGAAAATTCTTAAGAATTTTCTATGTATCAAACACTTTGTTGTGACGCATTATCGCGTGAGTGTTTGAATTCATTTTTAGTCCTATTTTAAGTCAATAATCTAAGTTAAAGAAATATAAATAATTAACTAAAGATGTTTAAATCTTTCCTAATCTCTGAAAAATAATTCCACATTTCAACATCAGTCATATTAGAATAATTCTTCATACCTTTTTCATCAGGTCCTTTATATCCTGCTTTTTTTAATCTTCCAAAAAGTCCCTTAAATTTCTTTCTTGAAACAGTTCTATATAATTCTTTAACATCAACAGAAGCAATGATATTATATTGAATTATTTTCTCTTTAGTTAACTGAGAAATCTTTGGAGGATTTTTATCAAATTGTTCATTAAGTTTAGCTGCTAAATCATTTCCATCACTTCCATTAGAATCTTCAGAAGAAGAATATTTTATAGCATCCTCTAAAAGATTTATTTGGACTTTATTAAGGGGTTTATATTGTTCCATATATTTGTAACTCACTAGTAGTATATAAATTTTACTATATGATTTATTTTAGAATTATTTTATACAAGAACAAGGCTTATATCCTTGATTCAATGCTTTTGCTTTTGTCTTAAAAGTAATTTTTGTTTTTGGTTTAATGTTTTGTGCATAAGGGCAATTTGATAAATGAAATTTTTTTCCTTCTTTTGAAGCAATATAAGTTTTTTTAACTGTTTTTTTAGTCAAAGAAGTTTTTTTAGGTTTTTTAGGTTCTACAATTTTAGTTTCTTTGACTGGTTTTCTCTCTTCTATTGTTGCAATTCTTCTCAAAAGTCTAATTTGAGTTTCTCTTAATTGCATGAATTCATCCTGAAGCCTAATTATATCTGCCTTAACTCTTTTAAATGAGTGAGAGATATTTCCTTCAAGAGTATCTATTTTTTCCATAAAATCCCTTGTATAATTACATATTTAAATGTTTCTATTTGTATAAACTTTAAAGTGACATCACACCCAAAATAACTAAAATTCTCAACCTTTTTATACTTCTCCTTCTATGATTAAATATGAAAACAGAATTCATTCCAATAGATTATGATTATTTTGATTTTCAAGGAAAAAATTATGCAAAAATAATAGGAAGAAATGAAAAAGGTAAAAGAATCTGCATAATTGACTCTTGTCCTGTGTATCTTTGGGCAATTTTAAATAATGAAATAAAAGACAAAAAAATAAAAGAATTAATAAAAAAAATACAAAAAATACAATTAGATATAAAAGGAAGACAAACCAAAGTAGAAAAAGTAGAACTACACTCTAAAAACTTTATGGGAAAACCAGTAAAGGCTTTGAAGATATTTGCAACAAATTACAAAGATTTGCATGATATTGCAGACAAACTAGATTTACCAGAAATAATCAATAGAAGAGGATATGACTTAGGATATACTACACATTATATTATTGAAAAAAAATTAAATCCTTTATGTTGGCATGAAATTTCAGGAGAAATATTAAATAATTCTCAAGAATTTGGAGGAATTGATATGGCTTTAGATGTGGATTTTTGTGTTAAACTAAACTCTGCTAAGATGCTTAGTGGAGGTGGGGCGGATGATGGCTTAAAGTTCAAACCAAAAGTTCTAGCATATGATATTGAAACAGATAAATTAGAAATTGGAAAAGGAGAGATATTGAT
>Ga0315537_1003783_pt1 | contig 11151 bp, 10 predicted proteins | sample SalMarSW160270MG_FD_203091 | JGI IMG/M metagenome (GOLD analysis project Ga0315537, IMG submission 203091) | Salt marsh sediment microbial communities from the Plum Island Ecosystem LTER, Massachusetts, United States - Salt Marsh Sediment SW1602-70 ... | reverse complement strand
GAGCGATAGCGATGGTGAACAATCCCATAAGGCTAAATCGAGGCAGATGGTGAAGGTGAACGCCGAGAGCGATCGATGCATAGGCGAGCAGGAGAAAGACACCATAGATTAGGCTGCTCCTTCGCAGACCGAGAGTAATAGGGAGATGTCTTCTCCCGACAGATCTATCCGGCCCTACATCTGGAAACTGGTTTAGTAGCAGGAGGTTAGAGACCAAGAAGAAGGGCACAAGCGAGGCAACAAAGGCGGTGCATGAATAGGAGCCGGTGAGAACGAAATCAGTACCCATCACCATGAGGGTTCCAAAGCCCAGGCCGGGTGCAACCAGGCATAACAGCGGGTTGGACGTAAACCAGATCGTGTAGAAAAATATCACGAATAGGCCGATAAGGCCAAGGGGCAGGAGACGCCAGCCCCACACGTGAACGAAATAGATACCCACGATACCCGTAAGCACAAAGGTGACCAGTCCTATGATCAGGGCATGGCCTGCCATGTTTGGATTTCCGGGTAGGACCCCACTCCCGCCGCTAAAGGGGGTGCGTTTCGTCCTGAAATCAAGGCCGCTCTTGTAATCGAAATACTCGTTCAGGGAATTCACACTGATATGGGCGGATAGAGCGCCTATGAGCGCTAATACTACAAAAAGGAATCGTACCTCACCCGCTGTCCAGATGGCGCTTCCCACTCCCAGCGAGACACACGCCGGTGTCAGGCTCAAAAAGGGTATGCGCATCGGCCCTGATAGGATTTTTAGCGTGCTCATTATTCAGTGTCTATTCTCCTGAGAAACTCAATTCAATCGAGCATGTCGAAGCATGATAGGGCATGGCAAAAAAAGACATCTCCATGCTCAGCGAATAGTTTTTTTCACCTAAAATAAGCGCTTCCAGGTTCAGCGCTCCGGGTTCAAAATTCGAGTGCATTTCAACAGGGAACCGTGAACGGTGAACCGATCAACCCAGGTTTCACCGATAGCCCTGAAGCGTATCGCCGCGGTCATTTGCTAGCTGAATAGGTCCGCTTCCCTTGTGCCGGCATCTACATAGGTGGTTTCGAGCTCAGCGCTACAGTGCAGCTTGAGGAGCTCAGCCAGCTCATCCCTTGCCTCATTTCCTATACCAGGAGACACAGGGGGCAGGCAGTCGATGTTGATCACGATCCTCTTCGATTCAGGTGTGATTTTCGTCACCTCCCCGTTTCTCCAGTTCCATCTCCTGCACATCACGTTTTTGCTGTGATTATCGTAGTAGATGACCTCGCCGGGAAGGGGATGTTCTTCGGTTGCCTCACCGAGGGGGATAAACCGCTCCGTTCCGTCCGAAATACCCAATACCAGGTTCCCCTCAACCCTTTCCAGGTCGTCTCCACCGCACGGCGTAACGTACTTGAGCGAGATGTAATTGAACAGGGCAACCACTGAGTTGATAAACGGCAGGGCGCGGTTTGGCCTCATACTTTTCAGCAGGTAGGTGATGGAGGGCAAATAGGTGTCCGGATCCGATCCGAATTTCCGGTGGGCTTCATTCCAGGCCAGGATTCTCGGATCCTTCATCTCATCGATGGCGACTTGCCTGTCGATCTCCGTTTTTACCATCCTCCTGATCCTCTTATCCGATTTTTGGTTGGAGATGTCCTTTACCACGACAATGCCTCGATAGAAATCGGGGAACAGGTCGAATAGTTCGTCCTTTATGATGATCTTTTTCATCACACCCTACTGTTCTGCGTGGTAGATCTTTGATTCTGTCCTTTCTCTATGTCGGGCCAGCGATCGTTCCACGGTCTTTCTTGTTCATAGGCATACGAGACCTGGAGCACGAGGTCATCCCGGTGCCGGGGCCCGATGATCTGCAAGCCTGCGGGAAGGCCGTTCACCGTGAGACCTGCCGGTACTGAGGCTGCGGGATGTCCGGAAAGGTTAAAGGGGTAGGTGAAGGCCACTGCCCCGAGCAGGGGAATAGGATGCCCGTCGATTTCCCCAGGCGGGGGTCCCTTGGCGGCAAAGGCCTCGGTGGGCATGGTGGGGGTGAGGAGCAGGTCAAACTGCTCAAAGAGCTCCCCCATGATCCGGTTCAGCTCGGTCCTCGCCTCCTGGGCCTTTCTATGATCATCCACCGAAAATGACTTGGCCTGATACAGGGACTTCACCAGGGTTTTTCCCATTTTTTCCCGATTGTCCTCAAGGCTCTGGTGCAGCCTGCAATAGAGATCGAGATTCATGAGATCCGACCAGGTATCGCCCACATCAGGTATCGCCCCATCCCATATCTCTACCCTATGGCCCATGCCCTCAAAGCAGTTCACGGCGTCCTCAACCAGGGCCATCACCTCCTTTTGCACCCTGGCGTAGCCCAGGGTAGGGCTAAAGGCGATCCTGAGGTTGGCGGGCATGTTCTTCAGTTGCCCCAGAAACGAGGTTTCAGGAGAGGGAAGGGATTCGGGGTCTGATGGGTGGTATCCGGCAACGCAATCCAGATACTGGGTGGCATCCTCCACGGTCCTGGCCAGGGGGCCCATGCACCAGAGCGGATGAGCGTGAAGGAGAGGCAGGGGGCCCCTGGGTATCCTGCCGAAGGATGTCTTTAATCCGAAACAGCCGGAGTACGATGCCGGGATCCTGATGGAGCCGCCCGCATCCGAGCCTGTGGCCAGGGGAACCATGCCTCCTGCGACCGCTGCTGCTGAACCGCCGCTTGATCCCCCGGGGGTTCGCTCCGTATTCCACGGGTTCCTGGTCACCCCGAAGAGCAGGTTTTTCGTAAAGCCGGTGAAACCGAACTCAGGCGTGTTGGTTTTTCCCACCACGATGGCACCGGCAGCCTTGAGCCTTTCGACCTGGGTGGAATCGAATGTCGCAACATGGTCCTTAAAGGGAACCGACCCATAGCTTGTCACCATACCCTTTACATCCTCCAGGTCTTTCACCCCGATCGGTATTGCGGCGAGGGCCCCGGTCTTTTTGCCTGATGCCAGATCCTGGGCCATAGCCCTCGCCTCATCCATGGCCTCATCGGCCCGGAGGGAGACAAAGGCATTGAGGACGGGGTTCACCGCCTCGATTCTCCGTAGCGTCTCCTCCATCAATTCAATGGGAGATAGCTCCTTTTTGCGCATCAGGCGTACGAGTTCGACTGCGGATTGGTAGTGAAGGGATGACATACGCGCTCCTTATCAACTGTTCAGACTTTTATGAGAGCAGTTCCCTTACATCACTGATATTGAGCTCCAGCATCGTTACGTTTGACAGGATGCGGTCCAGGTTTCTATCTACCGCCTGGATCCCCCCTGATTTTTCCTTCAACTCCTCAGCAATGAGGCGCAGCCTTTTGATGAGCTCGTCCATCTCCTCTATGTTCCAATCAGCCATATCAATCCCCCTTCTTTCTCATGTCCTTGAACCGCTTGGCCTTCACCTCATAGCGTAGCAGGGAGCCGTAAGGATGAACCTCGATCTGGTAGCCCAGGTTGGTCTTTACCCGCAGCTGATCCTTCAGGCGGAAGAGGATAGCGTCTTGCTCCCGTTCCTTGCCGGGGATGATCTCTATTTTGAGGAGGATCGTGTCTATGTCACCCTTTTTGCTCACGACCACCTCGTACTCATCGGCAAGCTCAGGTAAACTCCTGACGACCTCCTCTATAGCAGTGGGGGCCAGGAGCACCCCCTTTACCTTGGTAATGTCATCGGCTCGGCCAACCACACCTCCTTCTATAAGGCGGAAGGTCCTGCCGCAATCACACTGGTGATCGGCCCATATGATTACGTCCTTCGAGTCAAAGCGTATGCAGGGCTTGGCAATTCTATCCAGGGCGGTGATGACCATCTTGCCCTGTCTGCCGGGCTCGGTGATTATCTCGCCTGTCTCAATGTCCTCGATCTCTACCAGATAGAGGCCTTCATTTACATGCAGTCCCCCGGGCTGCTCGGTGCACTCATAGCTCCAGGCACCTATTTCCGTAGCTCCGATATGATCATACACCTTGGCTCCCCATGCTTCCTCCATTCTTTTTTTGGTGGTGGGGATGCTTGCTCCCGGTTCCCCGGCACAGGTGATCTTCTCGATAAAGAGGTCTCGGGCTGGATCGATACCCAGCTTGCTCCTTGCGGTATCAGCCATGCCCAGGACGTAGGTGGGAGTAGCCATAAAAGCGGTGCATTTGAGCTCCTGCATCTTGAGGATCCTTGCCTGGGTATCCAGAACCCCGCCGGGAACCACCTCGCAACCCAGCTTCTCCGCTGCATAGTGGCCTGCCCAAAAGGCAACGAATATATTATACCCAAAGGGGATGAATACTCGATCGGTGTCCCGATACCCTTGAGCGTAGAGGATGTAGCACCACGATTCCGACCACCACTCCCAGTCCTGCCAGGTATCCGCCTGATACACCGGAGTGCCGGTGGTGCCGCTGGTCTGCCGGAATGCGGTCACCTTTTGGGTGGGGACGCTCAATATATCCCCATAGGGAAAGGGGGCGTGCTGCTGAACCTCGCGCAGCATATCCTTCTCGATCTTGGGGACCTTGCTGATGTCTTCGAAGCGCACGATATCCCCCGGTTCCATGCCGGCATCCTTGTAAAGCCTGCGGTAGAAGGGGGAGTTCTCAAAGGCCCATGCAACGATGCGCCTGAACTTCTTGAGCTGGAGTGCCTGAATTTTTTCACGTGGGAGGGTCTCAAGGATGGGATTCCAGTAGATGCTCTCATCGTGGGACATGGTTGCGATTCTCCTTTTGTGAGGTTTTTTATCGTTGCCCTTAAGCTGGAAGAGGCAGGGCGACAGGCATGTTCCCATGACTGCTGGCACTATAGGAGAAAGGCAGGCCGCCTGTCAACGAGAAACCATGGCATGATAGAGACAATTTTGATTGAGAAAACAGCAGGATAAGTAATTGTGCAATCGCTTGATATGTACTAGCATCGCCGTACCTAGCGGCACGATGTATCCAGGGACATGCAGGTGCTGTATAGTAAGCGCTCTTTAGCTGTTCCGATCATATCGGCAGAGAAAAGACCTATTAGGCAATCCCATTCATTCCGAAGATAGGGTGTAACCTTAAAGGCAATATCAGATAAAGGCTATGGCGTTGATCTCAATACGAATATCAAAGGGGAGCCTCGCTACCTGGATACAGGTCCTTGCAGGAGGATCCTCGGGGAAGTACCGCCGGTAAATCTCATTGAACCGGCCGTATTCCCTCATATTGATCAGATACGCGGTTACCTGTAAGACGTTGTATAATGAAGAGCTAATCTCCTCTAAGATAATGCGTATGTTCTCCAATGCAAGTTCCGTTTCTTGCTCGATTGTCCCATGAAGCACCTGGTTTGTCAGGGGATCGATCGGTCCCTGGCCGGATAGGTACACGAGCCCGTTATGGATAATCGCCTGGGAATAGGGCCCCCCGGTAACCGCTGCCTTTTCCGTCACAAAGGCTCTTCTCTCATTCATCGTTACCTCCATTGCGTCCATTAGGTGACACCCTTAAGGGATTCGCCTCGTCGTTACCCCGTTTGCGAGCAGCCACCTCATTGGTGGATGTCATCTTGGTCAAGGGGAAGCAGCCATTGCCTTATCATTGCAATAGTTCCCGTATCTTAGCAGATAGTTCTGTGAGGTTGAAGGGCTTCTGGATGAACCCGTTGCATCCCCTCTTCATGATCTCATGTGCCTGACCTTCAATGCTATAACCGCTCGAAAGGAGTACCTTGAGATCGGGGTTGATCTCCCTGAGTCGGTCATAGGCCTCACCGCCGCCCATTCCAGGCATGATCATATCAAGGATAACAAGGTCAATGGAGTCCTTTTGTTCTTTATAGAGCCCGACTGCCTCTGCCCCGCTTCTCGCTGTGCGCACCTGGTACCCCATTGCCTCGAGCAGCTCTTGTCCTACCTCAAGGATCATTTCCTCATCATCCACGAAAAGGATGGCCTCCGCCCCCTTTTGGATCGTATCTGATACCTTCTCCTCTTCCTTAATGCCCTTTTTGGAGGCGGGAAGATACATGGTAAAGGTAGTTCCCTCGCCCTTTTTGCTCGAGACTTGTATAATACCACCATGATTTGTGATGATACCATAGGCAGATGCCAGACCGAGACCCGTACCCCTGCCCATTTCCTTGGTGGTAAAAAACGGATCGAAGATCCTCTGCTGGGTTTTTTCATCCATTCCAACACCGGTATCAGTGATACACGCCTTTACATACCTGCCTGGCTTAACCTGGAAAGGCCTGACGAACTTTTTGCTGAGCCTGACGTTTTCCGTTTCAAGATAGAGCTCTCCTCCTCCGGGCATTGCCTGCCATGCATTGACATAGAGATTTAACAGCACCTGTTCGATCTGGCCCTGATCAACATCTACTGCCCAGATATCCTCTTGGAATTTCTTATACACGGAGATTTCCTTTCTGGTGCGGGCGAACATATCCGAGCTCCTGTTGAGCAGTTCATTGAGATTATTTGGTTTCACCTCGTATTTACCTCCCTTGGCAAACCCGAGGAGTTGCCTGGTGAGACTTGAGGCGCTTTGCACGGATTCCTCTATTCCCTTGAGGTGCTCGTAGTGGGGATGGGAGGGATCAATCCCCATGAGCATCAGGGATGTTCGCCCCTGAATGCCCATCAGGAGGTTATTGAAGTCATGGGCAACGCCACCGGCCAAAGTCCCGATGGCCTCCATCTTCCGGGCTTGCTGAAGCTGTGCCTCTAGTTGTTTTCTCTCCGTGATGTCATTGCCGATACAAAGGATCTCAAGGACGTTTCCGGCCTTATCGCGAATCTCCTTATTAGTCCATGCAACCCATACCCGCTCTCCATCGCGTCGCATGTTCTCATTTTCATTAGCGGAGTATTTCTCGGGATGGCGGCCTATGTCTTGGATCATCGCTGCCAGGTTTTGACCGGAGCTATCCCTCTCAGGCACGATGGTGCCGAGGACATTCTTGCCGAGTATCTCAGCCTCGGTGAAGCCGAAGAAATCCTGGGCAAATTCGTTAAAGAAGGTGATAGTGCCCTGGGGATCCCTTCGCATGATAATGCTATTGGCGTTTTGAACGAGCTCGCGATACTTCGCCTCGCTCTCGCGCAAGGCCTCTTGTGCCTTGAGCTGTTCGGTGATGTCATTGATGAAAACAGTCCTGATGTCGGAAGGAGACAAGGTTGAGGTAAACTGACACGTTCGTTTTTCTCCATCCTTACGCATTATTACTGCTTGCCTTACCCGAGGGCGTTCCTCTGCGCTAATTCGCTTATTCTCCTCGATAACTTTGCTGCGATATTCCTCGTCCGGGTATACCTTCATGAACCACGTCCGCACGTCACCTATCTCCTCTTTTGAGTAGCCCGTGAGCGCTTCCAACTGGGAGTTGAAGACTAGAAACGCACCATTTGGATCGATAACCAGGATTCCGTAGGGTGCGTATTCAATAGATACACGATATCGTTCCTCGCTTTCCCTAAGCCTCTCAAAGGAGAGCGCATTAGCAATGCTGACAGCCGTTTGCGAGGAGACACCCATAAGCAGGTTCACGTCGCTCTGGGTAAGGCTCCTTTTCGAGTTGACAGTATCCACGGCCAGGATGCCGAGGGATTCCCTCTCATAGACGATGGGGACGCATATGAGGGATTGAACGCCCGTCTTCCTCGCGAACTCCAGGCTTCGTTCGGAGAGGTTTTTCTCAATCTCATCCCTGCTGTTGAGGAGCAGGGGCTTCTGTTCCCTGAAAGACCTTACGAACAGACCTTGTGATCTGGGCCTGTCGAGGTGGAACACACTTGATTTCATGAGCTCGTGGTGCTCCCCGCTGAATCCAAAGCCAGCTATATAGACGAGCCTGGTCTTTTCGGGATTGGCGAGCATGATCATCCCGCGATCGTAATCCAGGCGCTTTTCGATGATGTTCATCACGATACGGATAAGCCTATCCCTTTCCAGAACCCTAGAGGTGGCCTGACCGATCTCCTGCACGAGCATTGCGCTGTTGTAACGGATAGTCGTTGCATCAAGGAGATCCTTGGCAGCATCTCCCTGGGTTTCAATTGTTTTGGTAAGTTCATCGTTTGTGAGAAGAGCGCTATAGAGGGAAAGCCCGAGGACAAGGGAAGCACATAGTAAAGCAAAAACAAGCCATGCCATGAACGGCAAGAAAGGGAGCATTGCGAGCGTGGTGGCAGCGCTTAGCACAAGGGCATAATTACGAGCCTTTTTCCAGGTAAAGGATCCAGCATGTTCCCAGGTAATGATGTAACGGCAGCGGTCGTCTCCCCTGTGGATGCAGGAGGGATGTTCTATCGTGGCGTATTGGTTGGTAAATACCTTGGAGAGCGCTTCTAATTGTCCCATGAGGTTGTCGCAGTGAAAGGGCTTTAATGTTACCCCAGGATTCGGGGTTGCAGTTACCTCAAACCTATTGGGGCCTAATTTCCTCGCCTTTAAACGTTGGGCCCGAGTCAGATGGGGGGCGATTTTCTCTATCACCCAGTAGGCGACCGCTGGTGTCATGAATCCCAGCGCATACTTCTTTAAAGCGCCTGACGCCGTGGCTGTAGCCGCGAATCGTCCGGCCTCCCTCGGGATATTTGGATCTTTTGTCTTTTCATCCAGGATCTCATGAAAGCGTTCGATCTGTTCCTGGGTAAACCAGTGACCCGGGTCTTCTACCTCATACCTCGTCATTCCAGCATACTGGAGCAGGGTATCGGTATCTGTATCGGGATGATACCTGCGGAGGTATTCTAGATAGGTCTTTATGTTTCGGCTGTTGTAGATGGGCAATTGTTCGCTCATGGCATAAAACCTCTCTTCTTTCGTGTGCATGTATAGAATAGAATCAGTCCCGCGTGGATTTTAGCATAATGCCGGCTACCTCCTCATCGGAGACGTCTGACCAGCTCGCATATGCATCTGCTACCGCAAAACTCAACCCATACCGGATATTGGCGCAATCGAGTCTTTCAACGTGATCGGCAATCATGCGAACTGACTTGTCATGTCCTGTAGGGACTGCCACCGCAATCTGAGGTGCCCCGGCATTTCGAAGGGCCTCGACTCCTACGAGCAGGGATTCCGAGCACTAATGCATTGGTGTCCCTGTGCTCCTCAAGCATCCCGGCCACCGCCTTGCCCGCATGTGCGCGGTCACGAAACACGTATATCCGATCAGGAAGCTCCGCTATGTCAACTACGTTTTCCCCCAAATCCGCGCTCATACCACTGCGATATCTCCTGTTGTCTCATCCCTTCACTTCCACCTACGATAGGGCAATGGAGGGAACTATCAATTGATCCGGTGCCTTCTTCTTGTCTTTTTCATTACCTCAAAAACCGGGTTCAAGGGCTTTCAAGATGGCGCGCTTCGTTCCCGAGGGAACGATCAGCCAAACCTTTCTGAGGTGCTTGCATTCCGTAGTTTCAAGCACCTCGCGCAGCATGCGGATAAAACGCTCTTTTTTCAGCTTCCCATGCAATGTGCCGATAAACGGTAGGGCCAGGGATTTGAGCCTTCGTCTCTCAACCTCCTGAAAGATCCCCCTCAAGGCGCTTTCCACCCATGCCTCCTTCCAGGTCGGCTCCCGGTTGAGATCGTGGACGACGGCAAGGATTCGGAGGGGGTGTTTACCCTTCACGAGCACGGTCCCCGGGATTTCAGGACGCGTCTCGATTACCTTAGTCATCACCCGCATGAGCGATTCCTTTGTCTCACGGACGGCGGTTTCGGCGCTCAGCACGAGAAAGGTGTCCTCCTCAAGGGCAACAGCATCCACCGGAAAGGGCTGATTATCCTTGGGCGCTGCGACGATCTTGAGGGATCCGCGCGAAATTTCATAGGGATAGCTGCCTGGATTCAAGCGTGTAGTTACAAACACCGAAACGGTTCCGGGGTTGAAGATTTCAGCAAGACAGGCGCGCCGAATCAGGAGGTATATCTCCCGATGTTGAATGACTCACATTGGCCTAAGACTGGAGGGGCAGGGGGCAATCAAGGCTTATTCCTGTTTCGTTTCCCTTGCTTTAGCTTTCTTTTTCCTGAGGCGGGCCTTACCGTGGGTCCCCCTATAGATTTTCCCCCGTCTTGTGCGCAGATCGCCTTTTCCCATGATAAACACTCCTTCTCGTTCGCAGAATCGACTCTGATAGTAAACATAAACAGGTTTTATCCATAGCAGAAAGAGCGCTTGAAATCAAACGCTAACTTACACTCTTTCATGCAAAAAAGGGATACATCTCCCGAAGATTAAAAAGGTGCAGCGTGAGGTGCGTTTCTCTCAAGGATTGCCGTGAATGGCGTTATGGGTGAGAAATAACTTGCATTCATGAAAAAAGAGCACCATTATCATTACGCTACACCTGGTTGTTTACCTCGTTTTTTTGGAGGGAGCGGCATGAAGTTCATAGGTAACGTGATCGTTGCGTTGGGCGTGATATCGTTGTGTGCCAGTTGCGCTATGTTTGGAAAAAACAAGGAGCATCACGGCTTTGATGCTCGTTGGCTCGATCAATGCACTGCGGGTACGACGACGGCAGCCGATGTGGTGAAGCTCTTCGGGGCACCAAGCCACATGGTGAAATTATCTAATGGAAATGCATACGTTTACGAATGCTCTGTCTCAAAAGGGATGGGAATCTGGCTGGTACTGTTGAGTTTCGGAAATTATGAAACACAGTACGACAGGGCAGTATTCTTCTTCAATAACAAGGATATCCTGACTCATTATGGATTGAGTAAGCATGCCGGAGATTCCTCCTATGGGCTTCCGTTTTAACGTCGCTCTTGTCTTTATCATGGGCTTCATGGCAGGGGTCATTCTACCCGGCTGTATATCCTATCAGTTCGTGAGGCAATTACGAGGGGCAGAGGTCATGCCCCCTGACAGTAGGCTGAAGGCGGGAAGGACAACGCTCAGTGAGGTTCTATCCCTTTACGGGGCCCCCGAAAAGATCGAGGCATTAGGCGATCATGACCTCTTGATTTACGAAAGAACCCTTTATAGCAATAGCGGGATTGCTATTGGTATTCCTCTTGGCGATTTCGCTATGATCAATCCTGAGATTTCAGCGCGTGGGAGGCTCGGCCGATATGATACCCTTGCGCTTTTCTTCACATCTGACGGTATTCTTCGGGAAATGGTATATACGAAAGGTTCCGGTTACCCA
>Ga0315537_1003781_pt1 | contig 11159 bp, 6 predicted proteins | sample SalMarSW160270MG_FD_203091 | JGI IMG/M metagenome (GOLD analysis project Ga0315537, IMG submission 203091) | Salt marsh sediment microbial communities from the Plum Island Ecosystem LTER, Massachusetts, United States - Salt Marsh Sediment SW1602-70 ... | reverse complement strand
AAAATTATCTATTTTTACACTCATGCTTGAGAAACCTGTAAATAAGATGTCTGATCCGGTCTATTCGCGTACCGTGATTGAATTCGTGGCAGTGGCCAATGAATACTGCAAATATGCTGAACATGCAGGAGAACTGAAAGGTGATGAGATACTTAAAATCTTACAGCGACTGCTGCCTCTTATGTATCTTAAAGCATCATTGCTGCCTGATCTGGACCCTATTTTCGAGGATGGGAATGAGAAGTTTGTTACTGAATCCGACTGGTACAGGATACACGATATACTGAAGGAAAAATTCGGAACAGCCAACGACTATCTGGAGCTATTTGATGAGAAATTCATTGAATCGGAAACACCGGTTCCATCAAGCCTTGCAGAAAATATGGCAGATATCTATCAGGACATGAAGGATTTTCTGCTTCTGTATCAAACAGGTACACAGGAGGTTATGAACGATGCAATTTGGGAGTGCAGGTTGAATTTTGAGAATATATGGGGGCAGAAACTGGTAAATGCCATGAAAGCAATCCATAAATTCATCTATTCGGGAAAAGAGATTGAAAGTATTGAAGATAATAACAGTATAACCGGTGAAAACATAGATACTTCAGAATGGTTTATATCAAAAAGGCAGAAGGAGTTCAGGGGGGATGATGAAGAATAAATACCTTGAGAATTTATCAGCGGAGGAACTTGCAAATTATGACCTGTCGTGGTTTAAAGGCGAAATAGTAGTTGTCGACAATCTCGAAATCTACAGGAAAGTAATGCCCAGGCTTAAGGAGAAAAAGATACTTGGCTTTGATACTGAAACCCGCCCGTCTTTCAGAAAAGGCAGAAAAAACAAGGTCTCGCTTATACAGCTTGCCAACTCAGATCTGGCCTGCCTTTTCAGGATAAACAGAATTGGAATACCGGAGGAAATTGTAGATATTCTGGCCGATCCGGAGGTAATAAAAGCAGGAGTGGCAGTACATGACGATATCCGGTTTCTGAAGCATGTGAGGAAATTTAATCCGGAGGGCTTTATTGACCTGCAAAAAATAGTAAAAGATCATGGTATAAACAGCTCGGGACTAAGAAAGCTGGCAGCCATTGTCCTGGGATTCAGGATCTCAAAACGTCAGCAGGTGACCGACTGGGAAGCAGAAAAGCTTTCAGAGGCTCAGCAGATATATGCCGCAACAGATGCCTGGGTATGTTATGAAATATATACGAAGTTAAGAGACGGAGTACACTAATCCCAGGCTTCAGCCTGGGGATTTTACGGACATCACTATACTAAAATTTTATGCACAAAACAAAGATTATCCTCAAATCCGGCAAGGAGCAGTCAGTGCAAAGATATCACCCATGGATATTTTCAGGAGCCATCAAAAAGATATATGGCAATCCTGCCGAGGGAGATATCGTGGATGTATATGATAATAAGGATAATTTCATTGCGACAGGACACTATCAGCCGGGATCAATTGCCGTAAGAATACTCTCGTTCAGTGAAGTTGAGCCTGATATTGATTTTTACTGGGTAAGAATAAAGAGCGCCCTGAAATACAGGGAATCGCTTGGCCTCACTGCAAATCCGCAAACTAACGTTTTCCGGCTCGTTCATGCTGAAGGAGACAATCTGCCCGGACTGATCATTGATTATTATAATGGTGTTGCAGTGATGCAAATGCATTCTGTGGGGATGTACAGGATGAGAAAGGAATTTACCGGAATTCTTAAGGAATTGCTGGAAGATAAGCTAATAGCAGTATATGACAAGAGTGAGGGAACAATACCATATATGTCAGGGATCTCCGCTGCCAATGAATTTCTTTATGGTAATTCCGATCCTGTAACAGTAATGGAAAATGGTTTTCAGTTCAGGGTTGACTGTATATCAGGACAAAAAACAGGTTTCTTTATCGATCAGAGAGAGAACAGAAAACTGCTTGGAGAATATGCTGAAGGCAAAAGTGTTTTGAATATGTTCGGATATACCGGTGCTTTTTCAGTATATGCAATGAAAAATGCGGTACTGGTTCACACAGTAGACAGTTCTTCCGCTGCTATCGGACTGGCAAATGAGAATGTCAGACTGAACTATGGAGGTGACTCCAGACATAAATCATTTAATGCCGATGCATTTGAATTCTTAAAGGATATTAACAATAAATATGACCTCATTATACTCGATCCTCCTGCTTTTGCAAAACACAATAATATTCTGGCAAATGCGCTTCAAGGGTATAAACGGCTTAATATGAGAGCTATAGAACAAATAAAACCTGGAGGGATAATATTTACATTCTCGTGTTCACAGGTGGTAACCAGAGAGAATTTCAAAAAATCGGTCTTTGCTGCAGCTGCCAATACCGGAAGAAAGGTGAAGATACTACACCAGATGAGCCAGTCTCCTGATCATCCGGTGAATATTTATCATCCGGAAAGTGAGTATTTAAAAGGATTGGTACTTTATATAGAGTAGAAGAAGGTTGAAGAAGGCTGAAGTGGGTTGAAAAAGATGAAGAAGTTGAAGAGTTGAAGTAAGATATGAGAATAAGACTATGAAGTTGCAATCAAACCATAGTACCGTCACACCGTTATACCGTCATACCGTAATTTATGAGCACAAATAAAAACATAGAGCTGATAGCCAAAAAACTTGGTCTCCACGATTGGCAGGTCGAAAATACTATCAGGCTCTTGGATGACGGAGCCACAATACCATTTATAAGCCGGTACAGAAAAGAGATGACAGGAAGCCTTGATGAGGTGCAGCTGCTCCATATAAAGAATGATTATAACCGATTGAAGGAACTTGATGCACGGAGGGAAAGTATCATCAAATCTATTGAAGAGCAGGAGAAGATGACTCCTGAACTCATGCATAAGATTGAAGCAGCTGAGACTATGGCTGAGCTTGAAGATATTTACCTGCCATACAGACCAAAACGCCGGACAAGGGCAACAATGGCAAGGGAAAAAGGGCTTGAGCCGTTAGCCGAAATAATCTTAAAACAGCAGGAGACTGATCCGCTGCACAAAGCCGAAGAGTACCTTAATAATGATGTTCCCACACCGGAAGAGGCTGTTTCAGGGGCATGCGACATTATCGCAGAATGGATAAACGAAGATGAATCAGCAAGGAAGAAATTGAGAGTACTCTATGAAAAAGAGGCTGTCATTTATTCGAAGGTAATCAAAGGGAAGGAGACAGAGGGCAATAAATTCAGCGATTATTTTGACTGGTCCGAGTCTCTCAGGAGATGTCCGTCACACCGTCTTCTTGCAATGAGACGGGGTGAGGATGAGGGATTTTTGAGACTTTCAATTGAGCCAGATGAAGAGCATGCCCATGAAATACTTGAATCACTGTTTATTAAAGAGAAGAATGAATCATCAAAACTTGTCGGAAAGGCTGTTGAAGACAGCTGGAAAAGACTTCTCTCTTCATCGATGAAGACCGAATTCAGAAATATATCAAAAGAAAAAGCAGATGAAGAGGCAATAAGAGTTTTTACTGATAACCTTCGGCAGCTTATGCTTGCTTCACCGCTTGGTGAAAAGAATGTCCTGGCAATAGATCCGGGATTCAGAACAGGATGTAAGATTGTTTGTATCGACAGGCAGGGTAACCTGATGCATAATGAGACCATTTATCCTCATCCACCGCAAAATCAAACAGCTCTTTCCGTAAAGAAGATATTGTCACTGGTGAGTGCTTATAAAATTGAAGCTATAGCCATTGGTAACGGAACTGCCAGCCGTGAAACAGAGGATTTTATCAAGTGGGTAAAATTTGATAAAGACATCCAGGTGTTTGTTGTCAGCGAAGCAGGTGCCTCGGTTTATTCCGCATCTAAAACCGCAAGGGAAGAATTTCCCGATTATGATGTTACGGTAAGAGGCGCTGTATCTATAGGTCGGCGACTTATGGATCCCCTGGCCGAACTGGTGAAAATCGATCCCAAATCGATAGGAGTGGGGCAGTATCAGCATGATGTTGACCAGACAAAGCTGCAGGAGGCTCTTGATGACGTTGTCATGAGCTGCGTTAATGCTGTGGGTGTCGAAGTAAATACTGCAAGCAGACATCTTCTTACTTATGTTTCAGGACTGGGCCCTCAACTGGCTCAGAACATCGTCGATTACAGAACAGAGAACGGACCTTTTAAATCCAGGAAGGAGTTTCAGAAAGTTAAAAGAATGGGAGACAAGGCTTTTGAACAATGTGCCGGTTTTTTGAGAATACGGAACGCTGAAAATCCTTTAGACAGCAGCGCCGTTCATCCTGAAAGCTATCATGTTGTTGAGAAGATGGCAAAAGACCTGAGGTGTGATGTAAGGGAACTGATGAGTAATGAAGAAAAAAGAAAAGAGATTGTTCTTGAAAAATATATTACAACGGTTACCGGGCTGCCTACGCTACAAGATATTGTGGATGAGCTGGCAAAACCAGGCCGTGACCCGAGATCAAAGATCAAGGAATTCAGCTTTGCAGATATTCATGAAATGGAGGATCTGGTGCCCGGAATGGTGGTCCCGGGTATTGTCACAAATGTCACAAAATTCGGAGCCTTTGTCGATATAGGGATCAAACAGGATGGGCTGGTCCATATCTCCAATCTTAGTAAATCCTATATTTCGGATCCTTCAACCGTCGTGAAGCTTCACCAGCATGTGATGGTTAAAGTTCTCTCTTTCGATATCGAAAGAAAACGTATTCAGTTGTCGATGAAAGATGTGAAGAATGAATAATTCAAAGCTCCTTGTCCGACACAATGTCGTCACGGCGACAGTAACTTTAATAACATAAATTAACATTTAAACCCGACTCACTCTTAGTTATTTTTTTTTACCTTTATTCTGCCATGATCCCGGAATTTCTTTTAGATACAAGGGTCAATATTAACTTTTAAAAACTGTTTCAATTAACTAAAACAGCCAGCAAGTGATAAAAACTCCCTTTCCATTTATTCTTTTTCTGATTTATATCAATTGTTATGGCAATGTAGTATTGAATGGCAATTCATTCACTCCTCCCGAAACAGCACTGAAAGATAGTATCGAGAGGCAGATTTTGTTCAACGGGCGATTATGGAAAAACCAATTCTCCGGAATTGAGGGGCATCAATTCCTTTTGTCACCGCATTTCCTGCCGGGAGTTGTAACGATCGACAATCAGACATTTGAGAATGTCAGTCTCAGGTATGACATCTACAATGACGAACTTCTTATCCAAAAAGATGCAAATACGATTATTCGCACCAACAGGGAGCTGATAAGTTCGTTCGATATTAATTTCAATGATGAAGACCTTCATTTTGTTAATTTTGATGTCGCTCCGGGAGAGATATTAAAAGGATACTATCATTTATTTTATGATTCTGGAATAAAAATCTATATCAGATACTCAAAAGAGATTATCTCAGAGTCGATTACAAACGGGCTGCCGAGATTCAACCAGATAAATAAAATTTTTATACTTGAAAAAGGCAGGTACTATAAATTAGATAACAAGCGTAGTTTTCTGAACCTTTTAGATAATGAAGATGAACAGAAGATGATCAAAAAATTCATCAGAACCAATTATATAAGGGTAACGAGAAAGGATCCTTCAAGTTTCAGACGAGTGATCGAATACTACGAAAGCATAGTCTCACAATAATGAGAGCAGGTTTAATAATCGCTTTAATTCCGGTGCTTTTAACAAACCTGTTGTCAGCACAGGATGATATAAAAATAGTCTGGGACTATAATAATCTTTCATTCAAACAGTTTATCGCTGCAGCAGAGGAACAGACTGGTGCCAGGTTCTACTTCAGGGACGACTGGGTAGAGGATCTCCGTCCGGAAGATTACCCTGGCAGGGAATCACTGTTTGAGCTATTCAGCGAGATGTTTAAAGGCAGGCTCCTTTATTTCTACAGGAATGAAGATGGCGATGTGATCATCACCAAGGATTTCGAGATAGGGCGCATTGACTTTCATGCTTCAGAAAAGAAGTTCTTTACAATTGAAGAGTATTCATTTGAGGAAGAAAGGCAAAAGATTATTGAGAACCTTTATATCGAGATTGGAAATCCGGCAGACAGGAACAAACCTGGAAACGCTGATATATCAGGGTATATAATCGAAAGTGATACTCGTGAAACACTTTCGGGTGCTACAGTATTTGTAGAAGGTCTTTCAACAGGAACTGTTTCGAACCAGGATGGCTTTTTCAATCTCAATCTTCCTCGTGGTGCCCACGTGATACAGTTCACTTTTGTAGGAATGAAACAAAAAAGGATTTTTGTAAATGTTTACGGACCCGGTATACTGAATGTTGAAATGAACAGTGTGCTTATTCCGCTGAGGGAAGCGGTTGTTTATGCCCGAAGGAATACCATTCTGCAGCGTCAGGAATCAGGGATGGTCAAAATAGATATTGAAGCGGTTAAATTCCAGCCCACTTCATTGGGCGAACCGGATATTACTAAAAGCATACTGTTGATTCCCGGCGTTCAGTCTGTGGGGGAAGGATCCATCGGTTTCAACGTCAGGGGAGGCTCATCTGACCAGAACCTGATGCTTCTTTATGGAGCCCCTGTATACTATCCTTCACACTTTTTCGGCTTCTTTACCTCAGTGAATGCCGATATTATAAAGGAATTCACTGTTTACAAGGGTGGTATACCTTCGAGATACGGGGGAAGGATTTCATCGGTGATCGATATCAATACTAAAGAAGGCAACAGGAGAGAAGTTACCGGGAATACCGGTATAAGCCCTGTTACGACTCACCTTCTGGTTGAAGGTCCGATAAGGCAGGATATAGCTTCATTCGTCCTTGCCGGGAGAACCACTTATTCAAACTGGATTCTGGGCCTTTTTGATGATCCGGCGCTGCAGAACAGCAAGGCTTCATTCTATGATGTCAACTCGAGTATCTCATGGGATCTGAATAAGAAAAATAAGCTGATTATCTCGTCATACATGAGTCATGACGCATTCAGGCTCAGATCAGATACTCTCTACAAATATGATAACAATATTGTTTCAGCCAGGTTACGTCACTTGTTTACAGAAAGGCACTATGCAATTTTTACCCTGGACAACAGTTACTTTAGTTATAATCTGACTGGCAGTAAGCCAGTTACTGAGGCTTTTAGTTTATCGCACCGTATAAACAGTGCTGATCTTAAAGCTGATTTTAGTTTTTTCCAGGGAAGGCATGAGATCCGTTACGGAGCCGGTCTTACACATCATTCAGTCCTGCCCGGTAATCATTTGCCTCAGAATGATTCATCATTGATTATACCAGAGAGAATACCTGCTGAAAGAGCCCTCGAAGGTGCACTCTACTTTGATGAAAGATACTCTTTTTCAGACGCCGTATTTGTTAATGCCGGTATAAGGTTTTCAACATTCCATTCTATTGGTCCTGCTTCAGTTTTCATATATAATCCTGAACTCTCAAAACAGAAATTATCGGTAATTGACACAGTAAATTTTGGAAAAGGAGAGGTGATCAGCCGCTATGCCGGGCCTGAATTCAGGTTCTCCGTGAACATCAGGACCTCGGAGAACAGTTCGCTTAAGATAAACTACAATCACATGAGACAATATCTTCACCTGCTTTCCAACACAATTTCCATTTCACCCACTGATACATGGAAACTAAGTGATTATTATCTCAAACCCCAGACAGGTGATCAGTATGCTGCTGGTTTTTACAAACTGCTTGCAGGCGGAAGGATTGAAGCATCAGTGGAGGTATACTACAAGCACGTTAAAAACATGGTTGATTACAAGGGCATGGCTGACCTTGTTATGAATGATCATATTGAAATGGACCTGGCTCCTGTCAGAGGAAAAGCATACGGACTTGAGCTGCTGTTTAAAAAGACCGCCGGCAGATCAAGGTGGGATGCAGGTTATACGTGGGCAAGAACATTGCTTCAATCAACTGGCAGGTACTGGGATGAGAGCATAAATAGTGGCAAATGGTTCCCTGCTAACTACGACAAGCCTCATAATCTGGCGCTAACTTATACCTTTCTTTATTCCAGACGTCTCAGTTTCTCAGCCAATTTTACATGGAGTACCGGCCGTCCTGTTACTTATCCTCTTACATCCTATTACTTCGGGAACAGATTGGTGGTACAGTATTCGGAAAGAAATCAGTTCAGGATACCTGATTATGCCCGTCTGGATGTTTCCTGCACCATTAACGGCAATCTTAGATACAACAAGATCGCGAATCCTCATTTAATTATCTCAGTCTACAATCTTCTGGGCAGGGATAATGTCTATTCGGTTTACTTCAGGAATGATAACAATATTATTCACGGTTACCGGCTTTCAGTGTTTACCAGGGCAATACCATCTGTTAGTTACAATTTTGATTTTTAATGGGAAAGTACATTTACCAGTTGACAATCCTTATAGTCATTGAAATTATTTCTGGCTGTGTAACTGAATTCATACCGGACATCGGTATCGATCCCGAATATTATGTTGTGGAAGGATTGATAACGGACCAGCCAGGAAGTCATACGGTTAAGATCTCACGTTCAATACCGCTTGGAGGCGAGGCAGAGTTTGAACCGGTAACAAACTGCAATGTATGGATAAGTGATGATTATAATAATAATTATCAGCTTACTGAAGCTACGATGGGGACATACCTTACTTGTCAGGATTTCAGAGGGGAAGCAGGACGAAAATATTCATTAAATGTAGAAATTATGAAGAAGAGAACTATCCCACGTATTACATGGGTAGTAGTTCACACACTGATATCACTTCCTGTTGAAATGTATCCGGTACCGGATATCGACAGCCTCTATTATGAGAAGGTTGAGCTAATGACACAGGACGGCTTCCGGTTTCCCGGTCAGGGCTGCCATGTGTTTCTAAATACTTCCGATCCGGGTGCCGCTTGTAAGTATTACAGATGGGATTATACTGAAACATGGAAAGTACTGGCACCCAATTATCAAAGGTCAATTAACCGGTTATGCTGGAATATAAAAGAATCTGAAGATATCAATGTAAAGGCTGTAAGCAGTCTGAATGAGAACAGGATTGAGCGTCTGCCGGTGAAATTCATCACAAATGAGTCTGACAGGCTCCTGGAAAGGTACAGGATTGAAGTAAACCAGTATTCGATTGGTGAAGATGAATATATTTACTGGAGCAATCTTGAAAAGATCATGGAGCAATCAGGAAGTCTGTATGACAGGATCCCTGCACCTGTTTCAGGGAATATGTATTGTAAGGATGATCCGGGGCTTCAGATACTGGGATATTTCAGTGCATCATCAAAGAGATCAAAGGCAATCTATATCGATGATTATTTCAGGGGCCTGGTAGATCCATATAGACAATGTACACAGGATACACTATTTAAAGAACCTGGTGCTCCATTTCCGGAGCCCGGAATTCTTGAAGGTGACGGAAAATATTTCTGGATTATCGAAATCAACCTTGAGCAATATCCTTTGTACATGATTTTATCAGAGGACAAGGCGTGTGTCGATTGCACTGTGAATGGCTCTACAATAAGACCCGACTATTGGGAGGATAAATAAAAAACCCGGAATCTTAAACCCGGGTAATCATAACAAAACAGGATAATGTTCAAAGTCAAAATTTAAAGTTTTAAATGAGATATCTCTTGACTTTTACCATATTCATCATTTTTAATCGGGTAATCAGTTGTCAGGCTGAAAACGCTGTGCTGGAGAATATTACCGGAAAATTCCAGGCTTATTGTGAGGCATTCCCGTGGGAAGAGGTATTCGTTGAGACTGACAGGAGCATTTATATCGCAGGTGAAGACGTTTGGTTCAGCATCTGGCTTTTCAACAGGCAAAAGGTAACTATATCGGATTTAAGTAGAATTGCCTATGTTGAGATACTGAGTCCATCAAACAAACCTGTCGTGCAGAAAAGATTCGGTCTTGATACGGGTACCGGTTCAGGTCGTATATCACTGCCAGACACTTTGAGTCAAGGCGTTTATATTTTGCGTGCCTATACAAGCTGGATGAAGAATTTCATGCCTGAAAATTGCTTCAGCAGGAAACTGAAAGTATACGGAACTTCAGAAAACCAGGATTTTCTTGTACCTGATCCGCCACAAAGTATCGTATCGGGGCAAAACCCTGTAAATAACATGATAAATATCCGGACCTCCCGGGAAAAGCAGGGTATCGTTCAGGTTGAAATAATTTCCGGTAATCAATTCCGGAATGCAAATAGTAATCCCTGTTATCTTATCGTCCAGACGCATGGTATAATTAATTTTAAAAAGGTGATTAACCTTGCCGGCGATACAACCGGAATGGAATTGCCGTCGGAAGGAGTTTTGCCCGGCATCAATCAGTTCACCCTTTTTGACTCTAAAGGGAATCCTGCCTGTGAGACTTATTCATATACACCGCGAAGGCAAAGTGATATGATGTGTATGGACATCAGGACACCGGACTCCTGCAGGTCGAGAGAACCGGTATCAATTGTACTGGATGCTGCAGGAAATGTCTCAACCGACGATACTGCATTCCTGAGTATCTCCATTGTCCCGGCAGGATCAATATCCAGGGCTGGTATTTCTGATTATCTGGTATTTGGCTCCGAGTTTGGCTGGTTACCAGATATCTTTATGGAAAAAAGTCTTGAAAATATTCCTGACAGCATAATTGATAATTTCCTTTCGGGTGTAAAAAGCAACTGGATCGACTGGAACCTGATTCTGGCTGATAAGATGCCGGAAATAAAATACAAAAAAGAGGATCGTTACCATTATCTGTCTGGAAGTACTTTTTCCGGCTTAGTAAACGACAGTTCCACCGGACATCATGTTTTCCTGTCCATTCCAGGCAGGAATGCAACACTCCAGTATTCCAAAATCAGACCGGATGGGAATTTTGAATTCTGTCTTCCGGCGGATAATAAAATACGTGATCTCGTACTTCAGGCAGACGTGCCGCTGGGAAACAATAAAATCATACTGACTTCATCATTTTCTGACAGGTATTCAGATGTAATAATTCATAAGTATAGTGATACAGTGCGAGCATCGCTGATCAGGAAACTTGCTCTGAATCACCGTGTAATGAAGATCTACAGATCTTTTGAACCTTCTTCGGGCAGGGCTCAGGAAAAACTTACGGCAGGCTCAG
>Ga0315537_1003779_pt1 | contig 11161 bp, 12 predicted proteins | sample SalMarSW160270MG_FD_203091 | JGI IMG/M metagenome (GOLD analysis project Ga0315537, IMG submission 203091) | Salt marsh sediment microbial communities from the Plum Island Ecosystem LTER, Massachusetts, United States - Salt Marsh Sediment SW1602-70 ... | reverse complement strand
AGCTCGCGCATCCCCAGACGCGTGATATTTGGCCCTTTCAGAACGAGCTGCAGGTTCTCGTAGAATCGCCCACAAGCCTCTTTTCCGATGGCATCATCCGTCATCATGCAACCCTTGACAAAACCACACACCGGATGGGATAACAATCATGCGAGTACATACAGTCTTCAGAACATGAGAAGCCTGAAGTGCTCACTGAGCACTCCATCTTCTTTTGCCATTTCTATCATTATACCCAAAAATCTCGCGAATTGCAACTCGGCCAGTTTCGCGGTGACTCGAATGCCCCGTCTTCTTGGATGCGCTCAAGCCCCGTTCCGCTTACCCGTACGGCGATATGCGAATCCCTAAAGCATCGATCTGGCCGTATGGAGTTATTCGGATCCCCAGGGCATCCAGTTCACCGACAACATCGGGGGAGTCCAAGGGGGTCGAGAAGATGGTGATTTCAGCCCTGTCTGCAGCCCGCAGTGCAGCGGTCGCCACGATTTTCCCTTCGGTGACAACAATCGCCGCGATGTCGGTGGGGCCGACTCCGGCCCTGATCGTCTTCTCATTCTCGACACTGACCAGAATGTTGCCGACAGCAATTTCCTTGTCGTACAGCGTGTTGAGAGGGTCCAGGTTCACCTGTTGTGCAAGTTCTGCGACTCTCATTGCCTAATCCTCCCCTTGTGTTAAACTGAGAGCGGTAGTCTATTTCGATGCGAGACAGTCGGAATGGAGGCGGTTCATCGCTCATTTCCTCATCTTCTTCCAGTGGCTTGCCCACACCAGAATTGACCTTGTCCGGTATCCGCCGCCCACCTGGATTCTCCAGATTGCATGTCTCGAAGCCCTTAAGCGGGTTGACCGTACGGCGATATGCGAATCCCCAAGGCGTAGAGCTCGCCGACGAGATCCCACGAGGGCAGCGTGGTCGAAAAGACGGTAATTTCGGCCTTGTCGGCGGCTTGCAGCACATCACTGTCCATGTTCTTGCCTTGTGTGATGACGACCGCGGCGACATCGACAAGGTTCGCTGCCGCGATGACCTTCTTGTGGGTTTGGACCGTGACCCAGATGTTTCCGGCCTGTCCCGATGCCATCACATCACTGACCATATCGGTGACAAGGCCTCCGACAATCTCCTTGTCATGAATACCATTGAGAGGCGTCAGGTTCACCTTCTGCATGAGCTCCGCAACTCTCATCGCCGAATCTCCTTCTCAGAGTAAAACTTGATTACTGAAATCCATCGAACATTGCGCGGGCGCGCCCTCAGGTACACAGGTCACTCCTCGTCTTCCTCGGGCAGCAAGCCTACATCTGTCAGGATGATGGCCTTGCAGTCGGACGCACTGGCCCGAAACGCACTGGGCAGAATGAGAATCTTCTTCCCCGGCGATTTCAGGCGGGCGTTGAAAAACTCGTTCAGGGCAAGCAACTGCTCCAGGTCCAGGGTGCCTTCACTGCCATCCGGCGCCGCGTAACAAAGCGCGCCGAAAACCCACATCTTCTGCTCTTCAGCCGTCCGGGAAATGAGATGCAGAGGGCAGTCTTCCGTACAATGCTCGCACTGCATAATGGCCATCAGATTGCGCAGTGCGACCACCTTGCCGCATTTATCACAGCGTAGATTGAACTGAATGGTCTGTGCACTCGTCATGTAATTGTAGTAGTGGGGTCCTTCACGATACTCTTCCTTGGGAGGAGTCCGCTCACTGGCGAAGTATTCTCGAACTTGAGAGCAGTGAAAGCACTTCTCCGCAACGATGAACCCATCCCGGGTATCCGTGATTTTCCAGGTATGTTTGCAGGTGTCTTCCGCCATGTATATCTCCTTTGTGCCCGAAAGCCCGGGGTCCTACCGTTTGCCGTCGCTACCGAATCTGGTGCTGCCGAGGAATGTGGGATGCCTAATGCACTGCGGTGCGCCGGCAGCCCGCGTTTCCCTCTCCAAGTGAAATAAGTTACAAAATTTCTCCATAGAAATCAAGCAACTCCCTCCCAAAGGATTGGGCATATCGTTGAGGACCAAAGCACCCACTTCACCCCAAGTCTCCGAAGCCCACTTGACGGGCATCGCCGTAACCTGAACCTTGGCACAAGCCACTGACTGGCTCCCGATAGTTCATCGAACGAGAGATGTGTTGGGGGCGTAACCGAAGGCCAAAGCCGGAGAAGGACCCGGTAGTGGAGGTAATCAAAAAGGCACTTCTAAGGGTCGAGGTTCTGGGCAGGCTTTTTGAACATTGAGATGAGAACATCGAGCTTTCTTCTCGAAATCTCGCCGCTCAACCACAATCCAATCAGAATAATGACTGCTGACACGCCCAGTGCGGCAATCGCTGAAATCATTACCTTGTGTGCGAGCACATAGAACCCTGTGAGCCCGACAAGCGAGCTCAGCACAATGCGGACCATCCGCCAGCCGATTCCGAGTCGCCAACGGCGGGAAAAAACGGGGAATGGCGCCCATGCCGAAATGATCGCTGCAGCGAATGCCGACCACGCGGCGCCCACTGCACCGTAGGGGGGAATCAGGAGGAGGCTGAGCCCGAGTCCCGCAACACACCCGGCTGTCAGGCCCAACGCCGGGGTCCGCTGATCACCTGCTGCCAAGAGAGCGGTCCCGAACAGAGATCCGGCGCCGGTAACGACAAAATGAATGAGACCGATTTGCAGGGGCAAAATGGTTCCCGAGTACTCTCGACCAAAGATCGGGATAATCACAACCTCGGCGCCTGCGACCCCCAGCACGGCCGCAGGTGCGAAGATCAGTGTCAGCGCCGGAAGTGCCCGCTGCAGCCGTGCGGTGAAAGCCGCGTCATCGTAAGCCGCCTCTGAAACAATGGGGAGCAAGAGTCGATAAAGAATCCCCTTCAACACATACAGCGGCATGAGAAGCCGAGCGGCCATCGAATAGTATCCCGTTTCGAGCATGGTCGAGAGCCATTTCAGCAGCACTGTCTGACTGTACAGGTAGGTCGTGAGCATCAGGTTTCCCCACATGACATACGCGGAGACCCGCATCAGCCGCCGCGTATCTGCCGGTGGTCCCAACGGACGCAGGGAGAAACCAAGTCTTCGGCTGATCCGCCAGGCCACCAAGACATTGACCAGCATGAGAAGACTGGCACAGGCTGCCACATCCGCAACGGTCAGCTTGCCCTTCACCATCCACAGCATCAGGAGTACAACCACCGAGGCTACCCGGCCCGATAGCCTGCCTGGTACATCCCAGCGTGAGAGCTTGTGGGCGTCAAAAAGCGGAGCAAGATCGAAAGGGACAAAAAGCAGATACAGGAAGATCAGTGTGACCGCCAGGCGGTCGGAGGGTGCGTGTGGCTGTAGCGTGGTTACGAACAGCGCCCCAACAAAGAAAAATGCGGCCAGGCTGGCGCGAATGCGGAACATCGACGCAAAAATGCGAGCTTCATCCTCCGGCCTTTGAGCGAGTTCTCGAACCACAATCGAGGGCAGGCCCCAGTTGGTCACGACCAGTACGAACATCAGAATCGAGAGGAGATAGCCATAATACCCGAACCCCTCGGGCCCGAGGGCTCGCCCAGCGACGACCAGAAAAATCAAGAGCGCAAGTCCCTCTGAAGCCGAGCCAAAAAGGAGCACGGCGGCATTGCCAAAGGTTCTGTTGAGGAGTGAAGGAGGCAAGAGTCTTTCTTGGCTGGAAATCGCTCAGTGTCGCGCGGACGGGACCTCTGAGTGAAGTCGCTCTATTTGGATGGCAAGAGACATTTTGTGACCCAATTGGATTCGGGATATCGGTTCACGGATTCCCCTGGCACTACTGCCTTTTCCCACCGGTCATGACACGCTTGAGTTTTCTTACGATTCGATGGCCGAGCGGCAAGCCAAATTCGAACTCCGGAGCGTCGTTGCCCCAGATCTCTGAGCCGTACTGCGCGTAGGCGAGTTTCGTCAGGCGAAGCTGCTCTGCCCGCCGCTGTCGTGAGGCCTGCGCTCCGTACTGGCGATAGCTGTAGAGAACAGCGGGCAGGTTCGCAAGGTGGAAGTCCGCCGCCAGACACGAGAGCCACAGCACCAAATCTTGAGCAAGAGGAAAATCCGTGCGGTACCCACCTATCCGGCGAATCGGCTCGGTGCGGAACATGACGGTCGCACCCCCAATCGAGTTTCGGATCCGGAAATCCTGCTTGATGTCCTCGTGTGTCGTGGGAAAGGGAAAGGCCTTCTTCACCCGTTTCCCATTTTCGTCAATGTAGTCGAACCAGGTGCCCAGAATATCGACCTGTGGCTCCTGAGCCAACCACTCGAATTGCCGTTCGAAGCGTTCGGGATGCATCGCGTCGTCGGCATCCATGCGAGCAATCAGCGGTGCCGACGCATCTGCGAGCGCATGGTTGAGCGCCGCAGCCAGTCCTTCATTGCGCTCTTTCTTGACCACCAAGAAACGCTCATCCCGCATGTCCATCAGGATTCCCTCCGAGCGATCGGTGCAACCATCCAACACCGCAATGACCTCGAAATCCTCGAAAGTCTGGGCCTTTATGGATCGGATGCTCTCAGCCAGGAACCGCTCGCCGTTATAGACGGGCAGTGCAACTGTTATCGCTGGCGTTCGCACGAGCTCTCCGCGTCTCTCCTGTCAGTAGGTGTCGTCAACATCGGGCGCCGCTGCCACACACCGCCGGGCACCTCATGTCCTCGGCATGCTCTGTTGGCTGCCTTCTGACGCTGACACTGCTGCATAGTAATACGCTCAAGTGCCTCTTTTCGTTGCACTTTGATGTAGTTCTCGCCGCAACCTCCCGTGGCTGCGAACAGCTCGTCCGTGCCTCCTGTTGGAGAGTCCATCTATTTCTCGTGTTTTCAATGTATTGCAAGATGATCGTGGCCATTCTTGGGCGAGGAAGCAGTCGGCATAACCCCTTGGCAGCTCAAGACGATCGATTCTCTGTCTGTTGGCGCACCCGCTGAAGGCTACGGCAATCAAAGCCGATTAAACTTCTGGACCGAGGGGCAAGTCTAAGAAAGTGGATAGGGGAGAGACGGCTTAATCTCCGGAGGGCCCCATGCGAAGCAAACACTTGTTTATCATCACCCTACTTCTGTCGTTCGGCGTGGCTACGAGCCTTTCGGCGGCACCCCGCTACCGCGAGCGCAGATCCACCGATGACCTTGAACGCGTCCATGTGCGCGGCAAGATCGTCCGCATTGAAGGACAAGAAGCGACCCTTCGAACGGACACCGACAGACGCGTTACCGTCCATCTTGGGCCGCGCTGGTATTGGCGGGAGCGTGGCTACCAACTGCAAACCGGCGCCGATGTGATGGTCCGCGGCTACGGTGAAGTCTGGGACGACGAAAGAGGATTCGTCTACCCGTACGAGATCGAGGGAGAAGGATTCTACATTGACCTGGCCGACCAGTACGGCTACCCGCGCTGGGCTCCTGATGATGACTACTATGACGGTTGGCGGCCCAGCGTCGTCTTCTACCGGGACTACTACTATTGTCCGCCGCCACCACCACCGCCCCGTCAGTGGTACCGACACCATCCTCGACATGGTTTTCCGCGCCACGGCTATGTCTGGGGACCCCGGCACGGTTGGAGATGGCGCCCGTGCCGTCCTCATTTTGGCATCCATGTCGGATTCTGGTGGCCGTAAGCCCAAGAAAAGGTAGAGTAAGCAGGAGCGTCTCCGCCAAGCACGGCGGAGACGCTTTCTCTTTCCGCTCGTCACACTAGGCGCTCCTCGGCTCTCTCCGATCCCGCCGTACGGGACTCCGGCGGAAGATATGGCCGCGAGGGTCGGAATCTTCTTCCCTGCTTGTGAGGCAATTCAGCGGTTTTTTTCCGGAGAACAGCCATCCTGCGAGTATCCTCGCAACGGCTGGCACATCCATTGCAAAGCCACGCAACTGATATATGGCCGGGCACGCCACGCTTAGATCTGGATCGCCATCGGTGCCCCGAGGAACGATAACCCCAAGCACAGGAGACTCAAATCATGGCTTACACCACGACCAAGACCAGAGCCAAGACCAAGGCGCGGAGCAGCAAGTGGAACAAGTACAAGACAACTCGCACTCCGAGCTACGGCAGCAAGTGGACCAAGAAGTACGGTCCGAAGCAGCCCTGGCAGCCCGTGGCGTACACAAGTTACCCCATGACCGGCTACGCGGCCAGTCCCACGCCCTACGCGGCCGGTTACGCCCCCGGCTATTCGGGCTACACACCGACGAACTGGCCGGCCATGTTCTCCAACCCTCAATTTCAGGAGAAGGTCAACCGGATGTTCGACGAGTTCGTCTGGCAGGTCGAGAACGACATGGAAGGCCGTCCTTGGACGCCTCGCTGTGACTGGTGGGAGTCCGACAAGATGTACACCATCCGTGCCTATGTCCCCGGTTGCACGCAGAAGGATTGCCACATCTCTCTTCAGGGCAACACGCTGACAATCTATGGCACGACCTCGGCCAAGCCCTGTCCGACGTCCGCAAACTGCTATTGCAATGAATGTTACACGGGAAGCTTCCAGCGCTATTTCAATTTCCCGGGTAACGTGGACCTCAAGAAGGCGAAAGCAGTCTGCAAGGAAGGTGTCCTGACGGTGACCCTTCAGAAAACCGGCAAGTCCAAGCACGTCCCGGTGAAGATCTCCTAACTGAAGTAATCAGCACTCGAAACGATAGGCAGGCCCATCGGATTTTCTTGCGGTGGGCTTGTCTATTTCCGTTCTCCAATGAAGAGGAAAGCCGATCCCGATTTCGAGGTCGGCTTTCTCTCATTGTCTTGGCTGCTATTCGGTGCGCGTGAGCCACGCAATCGGCTCATTTCCGGTCTGCGCTCTTCCGGGAAGAATTTTCAAAGATTCTTGCGAGCTGTTCCGTGATTCCTTCAGGTTCCTTCCAGCAGAATTCCACCGGCAGGATCCAGACGGGCAGTCCGAAAGTCAAGCCGACGAGACGGACGGCATCTTTGCCTGTTGTGAGGATGGCTTCGGCGCCGACCTTGTGCGTGAGTGTGGAAATGCTCGCGATGTCGCCTTGGGAAAACGGGTGATGATCCCGGAAATGGCAGTGTTCGAGCACACGAAATCCCGCCTCAAGCGCGGATCGGCGAAATCTTTCGGGACGCGCAATGCCGGAGAGAAGCACGACTTTCTCAGGAGGCTGGTCGGTCTTGCGGGCTGAGAACCGTTTCGGTTTGCCGGGCCGAAGGAATGCTTGAAGAAATCGCTTGTTGTACCTGTCAGCCAACTGGGCGGCTGCCACCGTCTCACCATCTCCCGAGCCGACGCCGACGATGATGTCTGCTCGCTGCAATGCGTCTACGGGTTCGCGCAAGGGTCCGGCCGGGAGCAGATGTCCGTTTCCGACGGGATTCTGTCCATCAACCAGCACGATTTCGAGGTCCTTGTGGAGCGCGCGGAACTGAAAACCGTCATCGAGGACAAGCACAGGCGATTGGTGATCGCGAACCGCTGCGCGCGCTCCTTTGACGCGATCTGGCTCGATAATGATGGGAATCTTCGGCAGAAGCTGATGAAGCAGCAACGGCTCGTCACCGAATTCCTGCCAGTCTACGGATTCGGCCGGTTTCGGACCCAGACGCCGCATGGATCGCACCTGGCGACCGTAGCCACGCGTGAGGACAGCGGGCACGCCCGGCATGTGGTGTTCTTGGAGAATATCGCGGAGCAGCGCCACAAGACTGACCACACAGGGCGTCTTGCCGGTGCCTCCGACGGTCAGATTTCCCACGGAAATCACTGGCACCGGCACACGCCCGACCCGTCCCGGAATCTTCTCGAAGCGCCACTGGTGAAAATCCACGAGAATTTCGTAAATGTGGGATGCTGGAACTGTCAACCAGGACGGCCGCACCGGTCTGTCGATGGGGAAATCCATAAGGCAGATTTCTCGCTGCGCGGGGTGCCTTCACCTCGCGCAATATGGAGAAGTTATTTAGAAATTGAACTGCACGAACACCGTCGGATGCGCAAACCACTCATCTTGTTCAAAAGGATGGCGGTCCGTGCCGGCGGGCACGAAATTCCGTGAGACCTCGATTTCGCTGCCGACGGCCCACTGGTGCCACAGGACTCTCAGTTGCGGTTCCGTCTGAATGCGCGTGCGCCCTCCATGTTGCTGGTCGCCATTGATGTCCACATAACCGTTGAACGCCAGCCATGGTTGAAGCCGGACAAGCCACACAAGAGTCAATTGCCATGAAACGCGCGTTGCGAATTCCTTCCGCACGAGAGTCTGAAATTCCAGCCAGGCTGAACCTACACGAAGATTGTCGAAGGCAATCCCATAGAGAAAGACGCCGGGAATTATCTTCTCCGGAGCTTCGGCGACTCCGTCATTGTATTGGATGGACAGGTTCACATTGCCTCGGGCGGTCGGCACGACACGGAAATTGCGTGCGATTTCGAAATACGCGCCGTGCTGCCCAGCGTCATCGAAGTCAAAATCCACAAAGAAGAAAGTGTTGCCCAAACCGTCCGTGTGGTAGAACTCCAGCGTGGATGTCGTGAATTCTCGGTCAAAGTCCCAGTGAACCTGAGCGTTGAGAAACATGTTTTTCTCTGCGCCCCAGGCCACACTTGCTGTTGCCAGGAGACAAAAGAGCGTCCATTTCATGATTCTTCCCGAATTACACGGGCCTCTTCCTGCATCTTGAGCGGGAAAAGCTCGGGTGGCGGCCGCAACGCATCGAGACGCTTCCGGATATCATCGGGGATCACAAGCTCTTCGCCGGCAAGGTTGACCTCGAGCTGGTCCTCGTGTTTCGGGCCAACGATGGTCACATCCACGCTATCCGGCAGAAGGCTGTAGGCAACCGCCAAAGACACGGGGGGGACATCCATCTGGGCTGCAATCTTCAAGAATTCTTCGACGGCGCGGAAATTCTCCTCAGTGGCCCATCGTTTCCCCCACCATCGTCCCGCTTCACCCCCTGCGAACCGACTTCCTTTGGGGTTCGGCTGCCTCCATTTGTATTTGCCCGTGAGCATCCCACCGGCCAGCGGACTCCAGGCAACGAGTCCGATGCCATTGTATCGGCACGCTGGCGCAATCTCCACTTCGACATCCCGGACGAGAACGCTGTATTCGACCTGATGGCAAATGTAGTTCTCCCATCCCTGCTCGCGGGCACATGCGGCCGCTTCGCTGACCTGCCAACCGGTGAAATCCGAACAACCGATGTATCGCACCTTGCCCTGCTCTATGAGATTGTCGAGAGTGCCCATCGTTTCTTCAAGTGGCGTTACCGGGTCCCAAATGTGAACATAGAGGAGATCGATCCAGTCTGTCTGCAGCCGCGTGAGGCTCGCATCGACGGCTTCGACGATGTGCTTACGCGAAAGCCCGTGGTCATTCGGCCCATCCCCCGTGCGCCAGAAGCACTTTGTCGCGAGCACGACCTTCTGACGGCGACCGGGGAGGAGATGCCCAAGAATCCTCTCGGATTCACCCTGCCGACCATACCCATCAGCAGTGTCAATGAAGTTGTGGCCTCGCTCGAGGTAGCGGTCGACGATGCGGCGGGCGGTCTTCTTATCACAGCCCCAATCCGGATTCCCGAAATTCATTGTCCCCAGGCAAATGCGCGATACCTTGAGCCCTGAATGTCCGAGTCGGACGAAAGCCATTGTATCACCTACTATGTTTTCTATATCAGCAAACGCCATAAAGTTACATCGTCTAACGCTAAGAGTCAAGGGCGGAAGCATGGCACTGCTTGTCGGCCGACAACCGATGTCAACGCGCTTCGTTCGTTTCCGTCAATGTTGCTGACCCAATTTCATGAGAAAATTGACCCTGACACAAATTATTCCTTGACTCTTCGCAAAAGAGTTCCTATAATTATTCGTGTATATCTATGGAGATCAGGTCTCGGTTTCGGGGCGATTTGATCACCAATCGGAGAGGAGACCAAATTGAGAAACCAAGAGCCTTTTTTCGCGGCACTTAGCGTCGCCCTTACGCTATCGGTTGGCATCGTGGGCGCTAGCCCGCCCGATAGCCTCTGGAGCCGCACCTACGGAGGGAGCTCCTACGAGTACTGCAACGCGGTTCAGTGCACTCAGGATCGCGGCTATGCCCTGGCGGGAGAGACCAGTTCTTTCGGGGCTGGTGGCTACGATTTCTGGCTGGTGAAGACAGATTCGAACGGCGACAGTCTGTGGAGCCGTACGTTCGGTGGTGCTGACCACGAGTATTGCATGTCCCTTTCGGTTGAACCGGGCACAATCGGTGGCTATGTCCTGGCGGGAAAAACCAGGTCGTTCGGCGCGGGAGAGTACGATTTCTGGCTGGTGAAGGCCAGCAGATACGGCGACAGCCTCTGGAGCCGCACCTACGGGGGAACCGACCACGAAGCCTGCCAATCTGTTCAGCCAACTCCGGATGGCGGTTACGCCCTCGGCGGTTGGACCCGCTCCTTCGGTTCGGGCCAGGACGACTTCTGGCTCGTCAAAACGAACGCATATGGCGACAGTCTCTGGAGCCGAACATTCGGAGGGAGTGGCGAGGATGTGTGCCGCGCTATTCAGCGTACTCCAGACGGCGGCTACATCCTGGCGGGATACACGACCTCCTTCGGTGCGGGCAGCTACGATTTCTGGCTGGTGAAAACAAATGCCAGTGGCGACAGTCTTTGGAGCCGCACCTACGGAGGGACTTCTTGGGATCGGTGCACGAGCGCGATGCGGACGACAGATGGCGGCTATATTCTCGCCGGGCACACCGCCTCGTTCGGCTCAGGCCAGGATGATTTCTGGCTCGTGAAAACGGATGCAAATGGCGACAGCCTCTGGAGCCGGACCTTCGGCAGCACGGACCCAGATTGGTGCATCGCTATGCGTCAGACTGCAGACCACGGGTACATCATGGCCGGCTATACCGAATCCTTCGGCCCGGGGAAGAAGGATGGCTGGCTGGTGAAGGCGGACGCAAGCGGCAACGGCCTCTGGAGTCGTACCTTTGGTGGCACGGAAGATGACTATGGCCGCTCCGTCGTGCAGACTCCGGGCGGCGGGTACGCCATGGCCGGCTATACCCGTTCTTTCGGCGCAGGATTGGCCGATTTCTGGCTGGTGGGGACGGGACCGGAGGCACCCTACTATGCTACCGATTATCTGAATCTTGTGGGCACGAACCTCGTGGTGCGCTGGATTGCGCC
>Ga0315537_1003776_pt1 | contig 11164 bp, 7 predicted proteins | sample SalMarSW160270MG_FD_203091 | JGI IMG/M metagenome (GOLD analysis project Ga0315537, IMG submission 203091) | Salt marsh sediment microbial communities from the Plum Island Ecosystem LTER, Massachusetts, United States - Salt Marsh Sediment SW1602-70 ... | reverse complement strand
GCCGGCTATAGCTACCCCGAATACGGCTTTGACTATCAGGCCTGCGGGGTGATGGTATCTATTAAAGAGCAGTCCCCCGACATCGCCCTGGGGGTGGATAAATCGCGGGAGGCCAAGGCGGCTTCCGCCAACGAGCTGGATAAAGTCGGCGCCGGCGACCAGGGGATGATGGTCGGCTTTGCCTGCAACGAGACACCGGAGCTTATGCCCCTGCCCATCTCCCTGGCGCACAAGCTCTGCCAGCGCCTGGCCCGGGTGCGCAAGGACAAAACCCTGCCCTACCTCCGCCCCGACGGCAAATCGCAGGTAACCGTGGAGTACAGCAACGGCACCCCCCGGCGTATAGACAGCATCGTGATTGGCGCCCAGCACAACCCCGATGTCAGCCAGCCTAAAATTGAGCAGGATATCATGAAACAGGTGGTTAAAGACGTTATCCCGGCCTCTTTCATAGACGACAAGACCAAATTCTACGTCAACGCCACCGGGCGCTTCGTGGTAGGGGGGCCGGTGTCCGATACCGGCTTTACCGGCCGCAAGCTCCTGGTCGATACCTACGGCGGCGTCGCCCGCCACGGCGGCGGCGCCTTTTCCGGCAAAGACCCGACTAAAGTTGACCGCTCGGCGGCCTACATGGCCCGCTACATAGCCAAGAATATAGTCGCCGCCGGCCTGGCCGAGCGGCTGGAGATACAGATTGCCTACTCTATCGGCGTCGCCCGCCCGCTATCTATCTCATTAGAGACCTTCGGCACCGGCAAGGTCGATTACAAGGTCCTGCTTGATTTAATTAATAAGCACTTCGACCTCAGGCCGGAGGCTATAATCCGGCACTTCGACCTCCGCCGCCCCATCTACCGGCAGACCGCCTGCTACGGGCACTTCGGCCGCGACGATTTAGACCTCCCCTGGGAGAAGACGGACATGGCGGAGATACTTAAAAAAGAGGCGGGGAAGTAGCCGGATTTTTTGAGTGCGTTATATTTCCCACCCTCCCGCCCTATAGAAGTGATACTTCTATCAGTTTCTTTAAGGGGATAAGGAGAAATAAACCCCCCTTCTCCGGGGGTGGGGTAAAAAGGGCTTTAGCCCGTTACCTTAAAAGGGCGGTGGGCGGGAATAGATATAAAACGGGGTGGGGAAGAAAAAGAACTGTTAGAAATGGGGGATGGGGTTGAACAGTCCCATAAAATTCGGCACCGACGGCTGGCGTGGCATTATCGGCCAGGACTTTACCCTGGATAACGTGCGCGCCTGCGCCAAAGGCGTGGCCGACTACCTGACAGGGGCGGGGCTGGCCGATAAAGGATTAATAGTCGGCTACGACACCCGCCTTGCCTCCGAGGACTTCGCCGCCGCCGCCGCCGAGATCGCCGCCGCCAACGGCATAAAGGTCTATCTATGCCCCCAGGCTACCCCCACGCCGGTGGTCAGCTACGGAGTTATCGAGAAGGGGACGGGTGGGGCTATCGTCATTACCGCCAGCCACAACCCGGCGCAATGGAACGGCTTTAAGTTCAAGACTGGAGAGGGTACCAGCGCCTCAACCGAGGTTACCGCCCGGATAGAAAAGCTTATCGCCCGCGCCCTGACCACGGGAGAGGTGGAGCAAGCGCCGCTGGCCAGAGCTCTGGAGCAGGGGACGGTGGAGTACCTTGACCTGGCCCCCGCATATTCCCACCATCTGGACAGGCTCACCGACCTGGAGCGGCTGCGCCAGGTTAAGCTTAAAGTAATTACCGACCCCATGTACGGCGCCGGCGCCGGCTACTTTAACCGGCTCCTGGGCGGGGAGTCCCTCCAGCTTATCGAGATAAACGGCCAACGCGACACTCAGTTCGGCGGAATACAGCCCGAACCCATCGCGGCTAACCTGGCCAGGCTATCGGCAACCGTAAAAGAGCAGAGGGCGGATGTTGGCCTGGCTACCGACGGCGATGCCGACCGCATCGGCATCATCGACGAGAAGGGGCAGTTCCTCACCCAGCTCCAGGTCTTTGCTATGCTCTGCCTCTACCTGCTTGAGATTCGGGGGCAGCGGGGGGCTATGGTCAGGACGCTCACCAGCACCACCATGATTGACCGCCTGGGCGAAATATATAACCTGCCCGTTTATGAGGTGCCGGTGGGGTTTAAATACGTGGCCCCGGTAATGGTGGCCGAGAACGCCATCATCGGGGGGGAGGAGAGCGGGGGCTACGGCTTCCGCGGGCATATGCCGGAGCGCGACGGCATACTGGCCGGTATCTATTTCCTGGACTTTATGCGCCAGACCGGCAAGACGCCTTCGCAGCTGCTGGACTATCTTTACAGTAAAGTCGGCCCTCACTACTATGAGCGCCGGGATTTAAGCTTCCCCGAAGACCAGCGCCAGACGATAATCAAGCGCATCAGCGGTAATTTGCCCCAGTCCCTTGGCGGGGTTAGGGTGGCAAAGGTAAACACCACCGACGGCTTTCACCTAACCCTGGCCGATACCAGCTGGCTGCTCATCAGGTTCTCCGGCACCGAGCCGGTGCTGCGTATCTATGCCGAAAGCGACAGCATGACACGGGTGGAAAAGCTGCTTGAAACGGGCCGGGAGCTGGCCGGGGTCTAAAGCTTTGCCGCTGCCGGCTTGAAACAGAGGGCGCCGGTGGGGCAGATATTTACGCAGTCACGGCACTGGGCGCACTCTGACTGGCCGATGGGCTCGTCACCGAAAGTGGTCATTCTGCGGTTAAAGCCGCGGTGGGCGAAACCGAGGGCGCCGATGCCCAGACGCCGGCGGCAGACCTGGATGCACTGGCCGCAGAGGACGCACTTGTTGGGGTCGTAGATAAAGAGCGGGCTGCTGGAATCCACTTTCATATTGCGCAAAATCTTCTTAAAACGCCTTGTTTTAAGTTTGACCTTGAGGTGGGCGGCTATCCTTTGCAGCTCGCATGAGCCGCTCTTAGCGCAGTTGGCGCAGTCCACCTCGTTGCTGGCCAGAAGCAGCTCCAGGGCGGTGCGCGCCAGCCTCAGAGCCGCCTGACCTTTAGTGTTTACCGCCATACCTGCTTCTACCGTTTCGGTGCAGGCGGTGACCGGCTTGAGCCTGCCCTCTATTTCCACCCAGCACAGCCGGCAGGAGGCATCCGGGTCCGAATTATCATGCCGGGCGCAGAGGTGGGGGATATAGATGCCGTTACCCAGCGCCGCCCAGAGGACTTTCTCCCCTTCAGGGGCTTTTATTTCTTTGCCGTCAACGGTTAAAGATACCGTTTTCATTTCGGCACCTCGGTTGGCGGCGACAGCTTGACTATAGCGTTATACTGCGGCGGGCAGGCGGTAAGGCAGGTGCCGCACTTGACGCACTTTTCCTGGTCGATAATCTTATATCTCTTCTTGGGGTGGCTGGATATGGCTTCCACGGTACAGTTGCCGACGCAGGCGTCGCAGGTAAGCTCGCACCTGTCCGGTATGATGTAAAAGGCGATAAGCTCCTGGCACATCAGCGCCGGGCACCGGCCTTCTTTGATGTGCGCCTCGTACTCATCGCGGAAGTAGCGCAGGTTGGTCAGCACCGGGTTGGGCGCCGTCCTGCCCAGTCCGCAGAGCGAGCCCGCCCTGACATCCTCGGCCAGTTCGGCGAGGGTATCTAAATCTTTGATTTCCCCTTTGCCCCGGGTAAATTCAGCCAGCATTTCCAGCAGCTGCTTTGTCCCCAGGCGGCAAAAGGTACACTTGCCGCAGGACTCGCGCTGGGTGAACTCCAGAAAATAGCGGGCTATCTCCACCATGCAGTCGTCTTCGTCAAGGACAATCATGCCCCCGGAGCCCATCATCGCCCCGGCTTCGGTCAGGGAGTCAAAGTCAATGGGCAAATCCAGCGCCGATTCGGGCAGGCAGCCGCCGGAGGGGCCGCCTATCTGCACCGCCTTGAACGGCTTGCCGCCGGGGATGCCGCTGCCCACGTCAAAGATGACCTGGCGCAGGGTGGTGCCCATGGGGACTTCGGTCAGCCCGGTATTGACCACCTTGCCGGCCAGGGCGAAAACGGCCGTGCCGGGGCTGTTTTTAGTGCCGATGCCGCTAAACCATTTAGCTCCCTTATCAACTATATGGCGGATAAAAGCCAGCGTCTTGACATTGTTGATGAGGGTGGGCTTGCCCTCCAGGCCGCTTACTGCCGGATAGGGGGGGCGGTGGCTGGGGGTGCCCGCTTTTCCCTCCAGCGAGGCAATAAGGGCGCTCTCCTCGCCGCAGACGAAGGCGCCCGAGCCCTGAAACAGTTTTATATCAAAGCTGAAATCGCTGCCCAGTATATTCCTGCCCAGCAGGTTCAGCTTTTTTGCCTGGCTGAGGGCAAGACGAGTTCGGTGCACCGCCAGGGGGTATTCGGCGCGGACATAGATATAGCCGTAACGAGCGCCGACGGCGTAGCCGGCGATGAGCATGCCCTCAATCACGGAGTGGGGGTCGCTTTCCAGGATAGCCCGGTCCATGAAGGCACCGGGGTCGCCCTCGTCCCCGTTGCAGATGACGTACCTGGGCCTGCCGGGGGCATTACGGCAGGTGGCCCACTTCTCCCCGGTGGCAAAGCCGGCCCCGCCCCGGCCCCGCAGTCCCGACTTTTTGACCTCGTTAATAATCTCGTCCGGCTTTAGCCGGAGCGCCTTTACCAGAGCCGAATAGCCGCCGCCGGCGATGTAGTGGTCTATATCCTCCGGGTCTATATGCCCGCAGTTTTTTAAGATAATCTTCTGCTCGAATTGGGCGCGGGGGAAATCGGCCAGGCCGGGGACCAGCTCATTTTCCTCCAGAGCGCCGAGGACGGATTCAAGGCAGGGGTCATCGCCCAGTATGAATTCCCTGACCAGCCTCCTGGCGATGACCGGGTTGACCTGCTGGTAGACGATGGAGGGATAGCCCGGCTTGGCGATGATAACTATCGGTTCGGCATAGCAGTGCCCCATGCAGCCGACCTCGAATACGGGACAGTCCAGATTTTGCTTTTTAAGCTCGTCTTTGAATGCCCGGAGCACCTTCAGCGCCCCGGCGGCCCGGCCGCAGGTGGCGGCGCCGACCATAATCACCGCCCTGCGGTCCTGAAGCTCCTGCCAGCGCGCTTCAGCGCGTTTTCTTATTTTCTGGAAGGTTGAGGCTATATCTGGAAGCCCGGTTGCTTTCACCGTTTCTTTTTACCCCGCTTCTCCCTCTCCCGCTCAAATGAGAGAAGAATACCGTCTACTTTGGTCGGCTCCACCTGGCCTTCGGGCTTATCGTCAACCACCGTTACCGGCGCCATGACGCAGCAGCCGACGCAGGCCACCGTATCCAGGTCAAACTCGCGGTCGGCGGTGGTCTGACCCCGGTCAATTTTAAGCCGTCTCTTCCAGGCGTCCAGTGTTATATAACCGCCCTTCATATGGCAGGCGGTGCCCAGACATACCCTTATCGAGTGCTTTCCCGGGGGATTGAGCCGGAACTGGTTGTAGAAGGTGACCACGCCGTAGACGTCTATCTCCGGTATATCCAGAAATCGGGCGACCTCCAGCATGGCTTCGCGGGGCAGGTAGCCCAGCCCTTCCTGTACCTTTTGCAGGGTGGGGATAAGGTTGCCTCTTTTACGGCTAAAGCGGCTCAAGATGCGCCTGGTCTGCTCTTTGATTTTGGTCTTTTCCTCAGTATTTGCCATAGCCGTCAGTGCAGATTATAGGCTAGTGAGCCTGTCTATGCAACCGCGTATGCCCGGCACCTGTAATTCGGGCTTGACAGCCCAGCGCCGCAGGTTGTATTATCAGCATCAACTGCTCCTTAAAGTGCACAAGGTTATTAAATAGACTAGAGCCCCAAAATCAAAGGAGGAAAAATGGCCAAGAAATTTAACAGATCAATGTTTTTTCTCGACCAGAAGGACATGCCGACCCACTGGTATAATATCCAGCCTGATCTGCCTGAACCATTGCCGCCGACCCTGAACCCGATGACCAAACAGCCGGCGACCCCGGAGTTCATGCACGCCCTGTTCCCTATGGAGTGTATCCTGCAGGAGGTAAATACCACCGACCGCTATATTGAAATACCCGATGAGGTGCTGGAGATTTACCGCACCTGGCGGCCCACGGTTTTGCACCGGGCCTACCGGTTGGAGAAAGCCCTGGATACGCCCGCCAAGATTTTCTATAAATACGAGGGGACCAATCAGGCGGGCAGCCATAAGCCCAATACCGCCGTCGCCCAGGCCTACTATAACAAGAAGGAAGGCATCAAGCGTATAAGCACCGAGACCGGCGCCGGACAGTGGGGCAGCGCCCTGGCCTTCGCCGGGGCCCTATTTGATATAGAAATTAAGGTCTTTATGGTCAGGATTAGCTATGACCAGAAGCCTTACCGGCGCATCGCCATGGAGGTCTGGGGGGCTAACTGCGTCCCCAGCCCCAGCCCGGATACCAAGTCGGGGCGGGATATGCTGGCCAAGTGGCCCGATTGCCCCGGCAGCTTGGGGCTGGCTATCAGCGAGGCGGTGGAGGATGCCGTCAGCCGGGAGGATACCCATTACTCCCTGGGCAGTGTGGTTAACCACGTTCTGCTTCACCAGACCATCATCGGCGAGGAGACCCGCAAGCAGATGGAGATGGCTGATGCCTATCCGGACATCATAGTCGGCTGTATCGGCGGCGGCTCCAACTTCGCCGGGCAGTTTCTGCCCTGGGTTCGGGATAAGATTAGCGGTAAGAAGAAAGACCTGCGCATCATCTGCGTTGAGCCGGAAAGCTGTCCCACCGTGACCAAGGGGCTGTATGCCTTTGACTACGGCGACGCTGTCGGTCTTGGCCCTATCGTCAAGATGTATACCCTGGGGCATGGTTTTATTCCGCCCCCGATTCACGCCGGCGGGCTGCGCTACCACGGCATGGCCCCCATCATCTGTCACCTCCATAAGCTGGGCTTTGTTGAAGCTCGGGCGGTGCCTCAGACCAAGGTCTTTGATGCCGGGATACAGTTTGCCCGCACCGAGGGTATTATCACCGCTCCTGAGCCGTGCCACGACCTCAGGGTAGCTATTGATGAAGCCCTTAAGTGCAAGGAAGAGGGCAAATCCAAGACCATCCTGATTGCCCATAGCGGACACGGGCACTTTGACCTGTCGGCCTATGAGAAGTACATGTCGGGTGAACTGGTGGATTACGCCTATCCCGAGGAAGAAGTAAGAAAGGCCCAGGCGGAACTACCCCAGGTATCGTTATAATACCGTTTTAATTAGTCAAAAAGGGGCTGGGATGAAATCCCAGCCCCTCTATTTTATCCCTTACGCCAGCCGGTATTTAACGGTATCCAGCAACCAGCGGTTGTCCCGGTTGATAGTTTTACTCTCTATTATCTCGATTTTTCTCTTGAACAGGGGGCCGTTGACCACCAGGGTGTGGTATTCGCCGTTCTCACCGCAAAGGTCGACATTTCTGGTTTTTAGATAGCTCAGGAACTTCCTGCCCAGCCTCTGTCCGACCCAGCCCTCGTCAATTAACTCGTCGCTGGCGCTGACGATAATGGCTTCAAAGCCAGCATCAACAAAGCCGGAGAAGACCTCTTCCGTATCTTTATTCCAGAGCGGTTCAATGGCGGTAATCCCCAGCTCGCCGCAGACCCTTTCCACCCACTCCCGGTGTTCGTCGAGGTAGATATCGCCAAAGACCATCCCCTTTATACCTTTGGGGAGCAGGCTTTGCACCGCTTCTTTAAACTCTTGCTCGTAGCTTTCCCAGGTGGTCAGTTTCTGCAGCAGCGGGATGCCGATAGCCTGGCTTTGTAGCTGAATCAGCCTGGCTTCAGTGCCGTGAAAGCTTACCCGCTTAAATTCTTGAGAAATAAAATTTACCAGATGAGATATCTTATATCCCTGACCGAGCGCCAGATAAGCGGCCAAACAGCTGTCCTTGCCCCCGCTCCAGGATGAAATATAGCTCATAGATTTTTCAGCTGCGCTTGACCCAGTCCACGGCGTTTAAGAAGATAGCCAGGCCATCCCCGTGCTGCCTTGTTGCTTCCCTGGTCCAGCGCGGGTGCTGGCTCCAGTTGATAAATCGCTCGGGGTGGGGCATCAGGGAGAAGATACGCCCGGTGGCGTCACAGATGCCGGCTATGTTATCCGCCGAGCCGTTGGGGTTACCGGGATAGCCGGCTTTAGTATCGCCCTTGGCATCGGCGTAGCGCATCACCACATTCAGTTTGTCCAGCGTTTCTTTTTCCGCCATTATCTTGCCCTCGCCGTGGGCTATGGGCAGGTACATGGCGCTGATGCCTTTAGTGAAGATACAGGGGCTTTCCCGGTTTATTTGCAGGTAGACCCAGCGGCACTCAAAGCGGTTGGAGTCGTTGCCGGACAGGGTCAGGCGCTGGCCGTCCTCTACCGGCGGCAGGATGCCCGCTTTCACCAGCACCTGAAAGCCGTTACAGATGCCCAGGATTAAGCCGCCCCGTTCGACAAAACGCTGGATGTCACCGCCCAGCTTTAATTTCAGTTCGTTGGCCAGGATTTTACCGCCGGAGACATCGTCGCCGTAGGTGAAGCCGCCGGGTATTACCAGTATCTGGTAGCCGGAGAGGGAGGTATCGCCAGCGACGAGCCGGTTGATGTGGGCCGAATCTACCGCCGAGCCGGCCTGCTCGAAGGCAAAGGTTGTCTCCCCGTCGCAGTTTGTCCCCGGAGCCCTTAAGATTAATGTCTTTACTTTGGCCATTCTATTTTTACCAGCCCAGCGGTTTTTGCCAGGCTTCTTTTAGTTCGGCTAAGGGGGCCGAAACTATCTTTTTGCCGTTAAGGCCGTAGATATCAAGCTTATCGCTCTTGTTCACCTCTCCGACGGCGGCAAAAGTTACCCCTTTCAGTGCCTGCTCAAAGCGTTCCTTGTCTTCAGGCGCCACCTCTACCAGGAAGCGGCTATTTGATTCGGAGAATAATATAGTGTCATTGCGGGTGACGGCTCCGCCCAGGGGGACTTTGTCTAGTTGAAGGGTCATGCCCAGCCCGCCGGCGAAGGCCGTTTCCGCCGCCGCCACCCCTATGCCCCCCTCGCTCAAATCGTGGCAGGCCTTTACCAGCCCTTTGGCCGTGGCGGCGCTTAAAGCCTCCATCAGCTTTTTACCCTTTTCCGGGTTGACTCTGGGCACCTTATTGCCGACGGCGCCGTGAAGGCCGTAGTAGTGCGAGCCGCCCAGCTCATCACAGGTCGCTCCGACGATATAGATTAAGTCACCTTCCTTTTTGCAGTCCATGGAGACTGTTTTGGAGACGTCTTCCATCACCGCCATAGCCGAGATGAGCAGGGTGGGGGGGATACAGATGCTTTCCTTGCCCGTCTCGTATTCGTTGTAGAGGCTGTCCTTGCCCGAGATAAAGGGCGCCCCGTAGGCCAGGGCGGTATCGGCGCAGCCCTGCGCCGCCCGCACCAGACCGCCCAGCCGGTCCGGCTTCTCCGGGTTGCCCCAGCTGAAGTTGTCCAGCAGCGCCACCCGCTTAAGACTGCCGCCGACGGCGATAATCTGCCGGAGCGCTTCGTCTACCGCCGAGGCCGCCATCCAGTAGGGGTCGATGTCCCCGTATTTGGGGTTGATGCCGTTAGAGATAATCACGCCCATATCAGAATTGAGCAGGGGGCGGACGATGGCGGCGTCAGAGGGGCCGTCGTTGTTTATGCCTGACAGGGGCTTTAAAATACTGCCCCCTTGGACTTCGTGGTCATACTGGCGGATGACCCACTCCTTGCTGCAGACGTTCCACGAGCCTAAAATCTTTTTAAGGTCTTCGGCCAGGTCGGGCGGCTCGGCGAATGCGGGTTCGGGGTGGTCGGGTGGCTGCCAGACCGCTTTCCTTTCCGATTGGGGCAGGCCGTGGTGTAAAAATTCCATGTCAAGGTCACACACTAAATTATCCTGGTATAAAAGCTTTAAGCGCTTATCGCTGGTAAATTCGCCGATGACGGTGGCTTCCACATCCTCGCTGGCGAAGAGGCTAATCAGCTCTTTAGCCGATTCCGGAGGCACCGCCAGCAGCATCCTCTCCTGCGATTCGGAGAGCCATATCTCCCGGTAGGAGAGGCCGGAGTATTTAAGCGGCACCTTTTCCAGATTTACCCTGACGCCGGTTTCGGCGGCCATTTCGCCTACTGCCGAGGAAAGACCGCCGCCGCCGCAGTCGGTGATGCGCCGGTATAAACCACGCTCCCTGGCTACCAGCAGGACGTCAATCATCTTCTTTTCGGTGATGGCGTTGCCAATCTGCACCGACGAGGCCGAGACTTCTTCAGATTCGCCGGTGAGCAGCGCCGAGGCGAAGGTAACGCCGTGGATGCCGTCCCGCCCCGTTTTACCTCCCACCACCACCACCAAATCACCCGGCTTTTGTTGGCCCATCCGGGCGGCTTCCCTGGGCATGATGCCTATAGTCCCGCACATCACCACCGGATTGCCCAGATACCTATCATCGAAGAGAATTGCCCCGTTGACGGTGGGGATGCCCATTCTATTGCCGTAGTCGGCCACGCCGGCCCGCACCCCTTTGAGAATACGGCGGGGGTGGAGGATGCCGGCGGGCAGTTTATCGTGGGGGAAATCGGGGGGAGCGAAGCAGAAGACATCGGTGTTGGCGATGGGTTTTGACCCCAGGCCGGTGCCCAGGGGGTCGCGGATGACCCCGCCCAGCCCGGTGGAGGCCCCGCCGTAGGGTTCTATAGCGGAGGGGTGGTTATGGGTCTCAACCTTGCAGCAGAGGGCGTAGCGGCCGTCGAAGTCTATGACTCCGGAGTTATCTTTAAAGGTGGAGAGGCACCAGGGCCTGTTGAGTTTATCGGTCACCCGCATCACCGTGCTCTTGAGCAGGTTATCAATGACTTCTTCGCCTAAGCTTATCCTGGAACTGAAGGTCTTGTGCTTGCAGTGCTCCGACCAGGTCTGGGCCAGGGTTTCCAGTTCAACATCGGTGGGGTTACGCCCCACCCCGGTGAAATAGCCCCGGACCTGCTTCATCTCTTCCAGGTTTAGTTCCAGTTTTTCCCGTCCCAGCCTGGTTAATCCGCCGTCATCCAGGGTGAGCAGTTCAACCTTTTTCAGGGAGAAGCTGTAGCTGGCCGGGGGCAGCGCCGCCTTTTCCCCGCCGGTGACCACGTGCTGGATGACGCTGTTGACCAGCAGTTTGCTTGAG
>Ga0315537_1003772_pt1 | contig 11174 bp, 10 predicted proteins | sample SalMarSW160270MG_FD_203091 | JGI IMG/M metagenome (GOLD analysis project Ga0315537, IMG submission 203091) | Salt marsh sediment microbial communities from the Plum Island Ecosystem LTER, Massachusetts, United States - Salt Marsh Sediment SW1602-70 ... | reverse complement strand
GTAACCGCCTATGGTCTGACCTATGCCGATGCCGAATCCATACGAAACACGCTGCCATACGTCGAGGTCACCGTACCTGTCCGTGAAATCCCGTCTGAGGCGCGCTACCTCACGCGCCAGGCCGCTGTCAAGGTCATCGGCACCGTTCCTTGGTACACTGAAATCGCGCCCATCCACCTCATCGCAGGCCGATTCCTCAGCAGCACCGACGTCTATCGCGAGCTTACCACATGTGTCATCGATGAACAGCTTGCACCGCGGCTGTTTGCCTTCGAAGACCCGATTGGAATGTACGTCCGCATCGCCGAAAGTTTCTACTGTGTTGTCGGCGTCGTCTCCTCCGGCTCATTAGTCGAAGCCGACCGGAAAAATCCCGCCGGCGATTCAGCATCACAAAGCGGCGTTGTGGGCAATATCTACATTCCGCTGTCCGCCGCGAGGACACGCTTTTCCGATATGGTCGGCAATTTCGGAACCTCAGGGCGTTCCTTTGAAATAGTAGAGCTGCATAAAATAATCGTCAAAGTTCCCTCGAACGACGAGGTGCTGCCCACCCATCAGGTGCTCGATACGCTGCTCAAACGCCTCCACGAAAAACAGGACTTCCGCATTATCGTCCCGCTCGAACTCTTACGCGAAGCTGAAAGGACTACCAGAATCTTCAGCATCGTCCTCGGCTCCATCGCTGCCATCTCACTGCTGGTCGGTGGAATCGGAATTATGAACATTATGCTCGCCACCGTCTCCGAGCGGACCCGCGAAATCGGCATCCGACGCGCACTCGGAGCACGAAAACGCGATATTATCACTCAGTTCCTCGCCGAAACCCTGCTCCTTACCTTTCTCGGAGGAGTCATCGGCATCCTGCTTGGCTCCACCATCCCGTTTTTTGTCACCAAATTCGCAAACATGGCCACTGTCATCACAAGCAGCTCACTTCTGCTCGCCTTCGGAATCAGCGGAATGATAGGCCTGACCTTCGGACTATATCCGGCCTGGCACGCCGCCAATATGAATCCAATCGAATCACTCCGACACGAATAATCCTCACCGCCGTCGTATGGCTGTTGACGTAGCCCCTTCAACCAAATAGAATCTGGCCTCAGTTATCGAGTATCCAGTATCCCCCGTAAGGGGTCCTGTGGAGAGCATCGAGCATGATTAACGTCAACGAAAACTTCTTAAAACTCCAGGCTGGCTACCTCTTCCCTGAAATCGGCAGGCGCATCAGTGCCTTTGTCGCCGAAAATCCGAAAGCGGACATCATAAGGATGGGCATCGGCGATGTTACCCAGCCGCTCGCACCGGCCGTTATAGAAGCAATGCACAAGGCCGCCGACGAAATGGCCTGCATCGGGACCTTCAGGGGCTACGACGACGGCGGAATCGGATATGAGTTCCTCAGGCAGGCCATTTTCGAAAATGACTACAAGGCCCGCGGTGTTGACCTCAACCTCGACGAAATCTTCGTAAGCGACGGCGCAAAATGCGACACCGCAAACATGCCGGAAATCTTCGGCCTCAACAATATCGTCGCCGTTACCGACCCGGTCTATCCCGTTTATGTTGACACCAACGTAATGGCAGGGCGTACCGGCCCGGCAACACAGCAGGGCGGATACGAACGGATTGTCTATATGCCGTGCACCGCCGAAAACGATTTTGTCCCCGCCTTGCCGGACGAGCCGGTCGATATGATTTACCTGTGCTTTCCCAACAATCCCACCGGCGCCGTCGCAACAAAAGAGCAGTTAAAGCTATGGGTCGATTATGCCCGTGAAAATAAAGCAGTCATACTTTACGACTCCGCTTATGAAGCCTACATCGCCGACCCTGATATCCCTCACAGTATTTACGAGATAGACGGTGCGAAAGAAATCGCCATCGAGTTCCGCAGTTTTTCCAAGACCGCAGGCTTCACCGGCGTAAGATGCGCATATTCGGTTGTCCCAAAAGTGCTCAAAGCCTATAAATCCGACGGCTCAGCGGTTGATGTCCGTCCCCTCTGGGCCCGCCGACACTGCACCAAGTTTAACGGCGTCTCATATATCACACAGCGGGCAGCCGAGGCTGTGTACGGCGCGCAGGGCAAAAAGCAGGTCCGCGACACAATAAAAATCTACATGGAAAATGCAACCAGAATTCGCGAAGGCCTCATCAGGCTTGGCTATATCGTCTATGGCGGTATCAACGCGCCGTACATCTGGCTAAAAACTCCGGACAGTATGAGTTCCTGGGACTTCTTTGACCACCTGCTCAGCCAGGCAAACATTGTCGGGACACCCGGCTCCGGCTTCGGCGCAGCAGGCGAAGGCTACTTCAGACTGACCGCCTTTGCTCTGCCCGAAAACGTAAAAAAAGCAATGGAACGCTTCGCTGATATCTAAATAACCTAAATGTCACCGCCAGTCACCGCATATATCGGCCTTGGAACCAATCTCGGCAACAGACAGGAAAATATCCGGCACGCTCGGGAAAGACTTAACCGGCTTCCACACACCAAACTGACTGCTGTATCAACGGTTACGCAAACCGAGCCTCTCGGCCAATCTGACCAGCCGAAATTTCTCAACGCCGTAGTGGAAATTGAAACCGACCTGAATCCTCACGACCTTCTCGCCGAATTGCTCGAAATCGAAGCGGCGCTGGGAAGAAGGCAAACTGAAAAATGGGGCCCACGTATAATCGACCTCGACCTGCTGCTTTACGGCAGTGAAATCATTAATAGTGAAGATTTAACCGTCCCTCACAGCCAGATGCACCTCCGCTCATTCGTACTAAAAGGCCTGTGCGAATTGAATCCCAGTCCTGCACATCCCGTACTTAATGTATCAGTCAGTGAATTGGCGGCACGGCTCAACGGCTGCGATTTCGTTCTGAACCCGCAACTTCCTCAGCTTGTTTCAATCGCAGGACTAATCGGCGTCGGCAAAACGACACTTGCCACTAAACTGTCCAGACGGCTCAATGCAGAACTGCTGCTCGAACCCTACGACACCAATCCATTTTTGTCCAGGGTTTACGCTGGCCGACAAGACCTCGCGCTGCACAGTCAATTATATTTTCTGCTCAATCGCGTCGAACAACTAAACCCCGCTAATTTTTTGCTGGCCCAGATGCTCTTTACCGATTACGTCTTTGAAAAGGACCTGATTTACGCAAGACAATTGCTCGATGCGGACCAGCTCTGCGTTTATGAAAAGCTCTATCCACTCTGTCCTGAGAATGTTACGAAGCCTGTCCTTGTGGTATATCTGCGAGACAACGCTGAAGACTGTCTCGACAGAATACATCAAAGGAACCGGCCCTACGAGCAGAAAATCGACACATACTTTTTATCTCAACTTGATGCCGCCTACGAGCAGCTTTTCGCACAATGGACAGCCTGTCCGATTATCAGGATTTCAAAATCTGAGTTTGACTGCACGCGGCCGGACGACGTAGACTACTTGATAACGCAAATTAACGCATATTGTGCCTGTGACATTGCCGGCAAGTGACGATGGAAACCGCCAAGACAATCGAATCAACAGGAAAATTCATTGCTGCCGCCCGCAAGCAGGGCAAGACCGTTGGTTTTGTTCCTACTATGGGCGCTCTGCACATCGGCCACATCTCACTCATCCAGGCCGCAAGAAAACAGACCGATTACGTTGTTGTCAGCATTTTTGTAAACCCGACCCAGTTCGGACCAGAAGAGGATTTCGATAAATACCCGCGTCCTTTCGATGACGACCTGCAAATCTGCCGAGAGCAGGGCGTTGACCTTGTCTTTTCACCCGGCACAAACCAGATGTACCCGACGCAAAACATTACATGGGTCAACGTTGAAAAACTGACGGAAACACTATGCGGCCGTTTCCGCCCGGGCCATTTCCGCGGTGTTACAACCGTCTGCACAAAGCTGTTTAATATCGTTCAGCCGGACATCGCTTTTTTCGGACAGAAGGACGCCCAGCAGGCAGTAGTAATCAAACGAATGGTAGCAGACTTAAATATGCCGCTGAAAATTCAAATCTGTCCGACCGTCAGAGAGGACGACGGATTGGCTGTCAGCAGCAGAAATAAATACCTCAGCGAATCCGAACGCAAAGACGCACCGCTGCTCTACAAATCACTGCAAAAAGCAAAACGGCTTATTCAAGCCGGTACAACCGACCCCGAACAAATAATCGTGCAGATGAAAAATATCCTCGCACAATCCGACCGGCTCGAACCTGAATATATCGAAATAGTCAATCCCGAAACGCTTGAGCTTATAAATCCTGTAAAAAGCAAAGCCCTCGTTGCTGTCGCTGCTCGCTGCGGCTCAGCCAGGCTTATCGACAACATTGTGGTGGACACCGCCTCAAATTAGACTATAATACCTGTTTTTACCTGTTGGAAATCCTTTGCTCCAGGAAAAATCGCATGTTCGTAAAGCTGCTCAAAAGCAAAATACACCGTGCCAAAGTTACCGCCGCCAGGCTTGACTACCCCGGCAGTATTGAAATAGACGCCGAGCTTATGCAGGCCTGTAACCTGCTGCCGTACGAATCGGTTTGGGTTGCCGACCTGAATAACGGAAACCGCCTTGAAACTTACGTCGTCCCCGCCCAGGCCGGTTCCCGCCAAATCGTCATTCTCGGCGCCGCCGCACGCCTAATCAATCCCGGCGACCGTATAATCGTGCTCAATTTCGCTCACTATGCGCCTGAAGAAGCAAAAAAACACCAAGCAAAAATAATCGTTCTGGACGAAAACAATAATATAATCGGATAACTTTGTTACGCCAATGCATCCGGAACTGTTCCGAGTTCCATTTACTGAGCTTACCGTCAAAACTTACGGCCTGATGATGGTCATTGGTTTCATGACTGCCGTCTGGACTATCCGCCGTCTCAGTCGCAAAATCACCCCCGACCCGCAGCTTATTACCAACGCCGCTCTCTATTCCCTCATCGCGGGCGTTGGCGGCGCACGCCTGTTTTACGTCATCCACTACTGGGACAAATTCCAGAACGACCTGCTCTCGGTATTCGCCATCTGGCAGGGCGGCCTTGAACTGCTCGGCGGCGTTATCCTCGCCATTACTGTTATCATCCTTTATCTAATCTATCACAAGCTGCCCATTCGTCAGTATCTCGACATCCTCGCTATCGGCCTGATGGCCGCCCTCGCCATCGGCCGTATCGGATGCTTCTGCAACGGCTGCTGCTACGGTAAACCGACTAATCTGCCCTGGGCCGTCCGATTCCCTTACGGCTCCGATGCTTACAGAAGCCAGGTCTATGATGACCCTCAGCGTAACCGTCCCGAACCGCTTGTCAAACTGCCGCCGGACTATTTTAATTACATACTGCTCGACGGTCTTTACCACCCTGTATTGAAACCCTTCGAGTTACTGACCGACGAGCAGCAAAACGCTGTGACAAAAGGCACATACCGCTGCCTGCCGGTTCACCCCACCCAGTTATACTCATCTCTAAATGCCGCAATTATCTGCCTGCTGCTGTTTCTGTTCTGGAAGCGCTCCCAGAATATACAGAAAGCAGGCAAACAGGCATTTCTTGCCGCCCCCGGCTGCACCTTCGCCCTGATGTTCATTCTCTACGGCGTGACCCGCTTCGGTATCGAGTTTCTCCGCGCCGACAATCCATTCGAGATTAAAGGCATCCCGCTGACCATCTCACAGTACATCGGAATCGGCCTTGTCATAGTAGGCCTGATTCAGATGGCCGCCTATACCGCCTACGCCCGGAAAAGACAACAGCTACCCGGCCAGCAGCCGCCGCAAAACACCTGATATGCTTGCCGATTTTTGCGTTTTCATTTTCATCTTGAACATCTCGCCCGATTAGCCGATATTATTATTGCAGGGCCTTTTCATCCGTAGTTTTGCATTTTTAGCTTTAAACTTTGGGCTTTTATCGTGGGCTTATACGACAGGGAATACACTCAGGAGCATTACCGGCCGTCTTATTGGCACTCGGCACGTCCGCCTTTTCGTCTGGGTATGCCTTCGACGGTAGTAGGGCGGCTCCTGATTGCCAATATCGTTGTTTTTTTGTTATCGTATCTCATACCGCCTCTCGGCAACTTCATTGAAACCTGGTTTTCAGTCTTTCCAGTCTCCTGGAAAACGGTTCTACTGCAGCCTTGGCGTATCATCACGTACCAGTTCCTCCATGGCGGCTTCAGCCATATCTTTTTCAACATGCTTTGGTTATATTTCCTGGGGCCGGTTCTTGAGAGACACTGGGGCCCAAGGAAATTCCTGTTTTTTTATCTCGCCTGTGGCGCGGCGGGCGGAATTGTCTATCCGGTTCTTGTTTTTGCCGGGTGGATGAAGGTCGGTATTTTGATTGGTGCTTCCGGCGCCATTTTTGGTGTTCTCGCCGCTGCTGCAATTCTCTTTCCCATGCTCAACGTTTACATTTGGGGAATCTTTCCGGTAAAGCTCGTATTTATTGCTCTGTTTGCGTTCTTCATCAGCGTGATGGCCTTGTTCAAACCGGCTCAGGGCTCCGACACTGGAGGTCAGACCGCTCATTTTGCTCATTTAGCCGGGATGATAGTCGGTGCTGTCTATACCGCCTGGCCGTATATCACGGTCCGCTACAGACTGAAGAGCCGTACAAGCCCCTGGCAAAAGAAAATTCAGGACCAGCAGCAGCTCGCGGCACAGGTTGACAAAATCCTCGAGAAGGTTTACAGGCACGGAATCAGCAGCCTGTCACGTAAGGAAAAGCAAATCCTCAAAAAAGCCACGCAACTCCACCATGAAATGAAAAATTAATCCCGCATTTTTCTGAGGGGTTATTTGTCTTTACAAATCACGAATCACAATTCACGAGACACAAGTTCTTAGTCCCAGTGAAACTTTTCGCTTCGCTCCAGAAGTTCCTTTAATCTGGTCTCGACTTTTTCATCCTTCGAGGCCTTCCACTTTTCGACCTCAGCCTCGCTGCTCTCCACCTGTTTCTTCAAGTCTTCGAGCCTCTGAAGCAGCTTCTTATGCTGCAACTGCTTGCGCTGCACTATCAGGTCGAACCGCTTCGATACTATCTCTTTCAGTTGAGCCGTCAGGGCATCCTTTTCTTCCGGCTTGGCTGATGCCAGCTTTTCCAGTATCTCGCCACGCTGGTCTTTTAGTTCTATATCTTCTTTCAAAACCGCCGCAAGCTCCGGGTTATCCTTCGCCGCCTCGGCGACCGGGCCGTATTTCCTGCCGCTTTGCCCTAATCGCAGTATATAAAGTCTCGGGTTTTTCTGGCGAACCTGCTCCAACTCATTGGCTTCTTCTGGGTAGTTTTCTTTCAGCCAGCTAAGATACTCCTCGTGCTTCTTCTGCATCTCCTTCATCCGCTCTCGCCAGGGACGGCCGCCGAGCTCGCGCGGCCCTTTACCTTCACGAGGCCCCGGAACTTCACGCTGTTCATCGCCGAACATATCGCGCTGGTGGGTCCGAATATACTCCCGTATTTCTTCTCTGAAGGCTTCAGGGTCATCTTCGTGCAGTTCTGTCAGCCTGTCAGCCGCCTGCGGGTCGGTCTCTCGTATCCGTTCCAGCATCCGCTCAATTTGTTCCGGCCCCATGCCAAAACCAGGTCCCTGCCATGGAAACGGTTCTTCCTGCACCGCGTTGGATTCAGCGGCATTATCACCAGGCTCGCATAAGGCCGTCCATCCGAAAACGCTCACAAAAAGAATTGCAATCAGCCAGATTTTTGACGACTTCATTGTCTTATCCTTTCCAGAAATCCTCGTTGATTTCCAAAAGCTCAATCTCAATCTCATCCGCATTCATCCATTCCGTGCCGTTTTCGCCTAATCGCAGGGCCAGAATCTCATCCTCAAGTGCCTCAATATCGGCGGCCAGAACCGCCAGTTCGGCGTCGTCAGCCGTAAAATCACTGTTTTCGATTCCCACCTGCGAAATAATCGGACTGCCGGCAGGTTTAACTGTCTTATGGTTGTACATCACAATCAGTCCGGAAACAATTAAAATGACCGCTGCTGCGGCCAGCGCTGTTCGCAGGTAAGTCCTGACGCCTCGCCTGTCCTGCTTTGCAAGCTCGACGCTGATACGCGATTTGATTTCGGATATGAGTTTTTCGTCAGGTTGCGGCGAGGGATTGTCAGAGATTATCTGCTCACCGCGCAGAATATCTTCCTCCGCCTTTGCAGCTTCCGCCTCTGCGTAGAATTTATTTAAGAGCTCTTTCAGATTTTCTTTTTTACCATTCATGACTATACTGTTCCATTAGTTGTCGCAGTCTGGCAAGGCCTCTATGTACCTTCGACAGAACCGTACCTATCGGCATCCCCTGCATTTGAGCTATCTCTTTGAAGCTCATCTGCGAATAGTACCTCAGCATTATCAGCTCGCGGCTTTGCTCGTCGATATTTTTGAGCTCCCAGCCAAGCCGGTCGATTACCTCAGTCTCAAGTCCGCTCAGTCGCTTCAGTTTGGCCCCGAGTTCAAGTTCCTCTTTGCGTGCTTCCAACACCTTGTCATCTCTCTGCTTGGCCCGCAGCCAGTCATGCCAGATGTTGCTTGCCACCGTGAACAGCCACGCCTCGAAGCGGCCTCCGTGGTAATGCCTGATTTTCTCTACTAACTTAACAAAGAGCTCGCTGAGCAAATCGTCGCTGACAGTCTTATCCCCGCTCAACCTGTAAAAAAAGCCATAAAGCCTTGTGCTGTAAACATCTATGAGCCTCGAAAAACTCTCAGAATCTCTGCGCTTACAGCCGGCTATCACAGCCTCTAAGTCTCTACTGTCAGCTTTTTCCATGCCCGCATCGCTATATAAAACGCTGATTTGCCCTGATTTATTGCAATACTACCAAAAAACTGCTACCTTGCAATCTCGCCAAGATGACTGATAAGAAAACGAAAAAGTCGGCACGTAACACCTGGTCAGCCAAGTTCAAACGCACCCTGACCAGCCTGTTACCCATCGCGAAGAGCCGGCAGGGCCGGTGTCTTCGTTGCGGCGCCTGCTGCAAGCTGCCTAATGTCTGCCCGTGGCTGGCCTTTGACGAACACAATCGAGCCATCTGCAAAATCTATTTTTTTCGCCCCCTGAACTGCCGCAAATACCCAAGGGCCGAATCCGAGTTTATAACAGCCGACACCTGCGGCTACAGATTCGAAGACACTGCCCCAAAATAATCTGCCCCCGCGCTTAAAGCTCCTTGTCGTGTTCCTGCTCCTCGTCATCCTCCATCAGTTTCCACCGCTCCGATTCGTCCATTGAATCGACCTCCCGCTCCATATATTTGAACAGCTTGTCCTGCAGCGGCCCCATCTTTTCGTACCACTTCAGCATCCCCTGGTAGCTCGCCACTAACATATCAAGCCGAATCAGCTGCCATTTCGCTATGCACTCCGGTTCCTTGATATTAGAAAACGGGTCGCACTTGAATGTCCGCTGGCCGTTCTCGCCAAACTCGCATAATTCGCAGTCTTTACACTGTATCATAAGCCGCCCCTGACCCCGCACCTGCGGGAAAACTTGACTTGAATCTTGCTCACTAACCATTATAATACCATACTTTGCAGTAATCTGAAAATTCTTTTTTCTTACGCGGTACGCGGCCCCTGGGGCCCCTCCATAGGATGCCTTACGGTATTACGGGGAACGTAAGACGCGGTACGAATCAGGAGTACTAAATGGCAAAAGCCAGAAGAAGGCGAAAAGTCGGAAGCAAAAAAAGACGTGCCCGCTGGAAAGCCCGACACAAAATCAGTTGATTATAGTCTTGCCTGAACCTGTTATCGTTTGGCCCCCAATCCCGAACATGGTCGAACGGGTTTATGCAGGGGGTTTAGAACGGTGAACCTCATGCGCCACTTTACCATAACCTTTCAACCGGACGGCAAAAAAATCTCCATTCACGCCGGTTCCACGCTCCTCGAAGCCGCCTACACCGCCGGTATCATCCTGAACACCGCCTGCGGCGGCAAAGGCATATGTCACAAGTGCGCCGTCCTGATTCAGCCCGATAACGAACAGGTCCTCGCCTGCCAATATACCATCGACAGTGACCTTGCTGTTACCGTCCCTCCTACCTCGCGTTTCTTTGAACAGAAAATCCTCGAACACGGAATCGACAGGGAAATCGAGCCGACCCTGCTCAAACCCGGTGACACTGCCGAAGCAATCTTTGGCCTGGCAGTTGACATCGGCACAACTACTGTTGTTGCAAAACTGATTGACCTTGCCGACGGAAAGCTCATCGCCACCCAAGCCGATTTCAACCCCCAGGCCGTTCACGGCGACGACGTAGTAAGCAGAATCACATTCGCTCAAACCGACAAACAGCTAACCGAGCTGCAGCGGCTGATTATCGAATGTATCAATAAACTGATTGCTGAGCTATGTAAAAGGGCCGGTATCGACCCCAACCGCATCTACGAAATGACCGCCGTCGGCAACACGACAATGACTCACATCTTCCTGCGCCTGCCGATTATCCAGCTCGGCCAGGCGCCGTACAAGGCCTATTCACTCGACGCACACGACACCCCGGCGAGAGACCTCAATATAAAAATCAATCCCGAAGCGAACGTTCACACCGTCGAAAACATTGCAGGCTACGTCGGCTCCGATACCGTCGCCGCCGCCCTTGCCGCTGATATCAACCTCGCCGAGCAATTGACCCTTCTTGTTGACATCGGAACTAACGGCGAGCTCGTCTGCGGCAACAAAGACAGGCTCTACGCCGCAAGCTGCGCCGCAGGCCCGGCCCTCGAAGGCGCACGCATCAGCCAGGGCAGCCTCGCCGTCAGCGGCGCCATTGAAGCCGTATTCACTAACGCAGATGACATAGATGTTGACGTAATCGGCGACGGGCCGCCGTCGTCAATCTGCGGCAGCGGACTCGTTGACGCCGTCGCTGTTATGCTCGATTTGGGCGTGCTTGATTCCACAGGCCGCATCACTAACCCTGCCTCTTCGAAATCCAAAATCCCGCCTGACGTCGTGCGAAGAATCATTGTCAAAAACGACCAGCCTGCCTTTGTCCTCGCCTTCGCTGACAACGGCGCACCCGCGGTTGTTCTCACTCAGCAGGACATCCGCGAAGTGCAGCTCGCCAAGGCCGCAATCGCCGCGGGCATTCGATTACTGCTCAAGAAGCTGAATCTGAAAGAATACGACCTCCAGAGGATACTGCTGGCAGGG
>Ga0315537_1003771_pt1 | contig 11175 bp, 10 predicted proteins | sample SalMarSW160270MG_FD_203091 | JGI IMG/M metagenome (GOLD analysis project Ga0315537, IMG submission 203091) | Salt marsh sediment microbial communities from the Plum Island Ecosystem LTER, Massachusetts, United States - Salt Marsh Sediment SW1602-70 ... | reverse complement strand
AGCCGCCTTGAGCCGGCTAACTACCGCCTCCGGGTCGTGCGCCGTCAGGGGGTGTGCCAGCACCGGCAGTCCCCCAAAGCGCACCACCAGCTCCACCGCCGCCGCCGGGGTCAGCTTACGGCGCTCGACATAGGCCGGGCCGTCCCGACCGAGGTACTCGGTAAAGGCCTCCTTAAGCGAGCCGATATAGCCCTTCTCCAGCATAGCCTGAGCCAGGTGGGGCCGACCCACCGAGCCGGCGCCGGCTATCTCCTGCACCCGCGCCCAATCGATGCTGACCCCTAAGTCCTGCAGCCGGGCTATCATCGCCTGCGCCCGCTCCCGCCGGGAGCTACGCATTCTTTCCAGCCGGGCGATAAGCTCGCCATCGGTGTAGTCAATGAAGTAGCCCAGAACATGAACCTCGCCCTGCGGCTGGTCAGTACTGAGCTCGACGCCGGGGATAACCGTGAGCCCGGGGAAGTCCTTGGCCGTAGACAGGGCCGCACCAACGCCGGCCACCGTGTCGTGGTCGGTAAGGGCGATAACCCTCATCCCCAGCCTGGCCGACTCCCGAACCACCTCCTCCGGGCTGAGCCGGCCGTCGGAGGCGCTGGAGTGGAGATGGAGGTCGACCTGGGACACGGCTATTCGACCTCCTGAGTGACCCGCTCGATACTCAGCGCCCGGCCGCTGGCCTCGTCCACCCCGACCAGCACCGCATTGAGCTCCACCCTGCCCTTACCCACCGACAGGCGGTGGGGTATCATGGTCAGAAAGCGGCTGGTTACGGCCTCAATATCGTCACCGATAATCGAATCAACCGGGCCGGTCATGCCGATATCGGTGACATAGGCCGTGCCCCGCGGCAACAGTCGGGCGTCGATGGTGCCCACATGGGTATGGGTGCCGAGCACGGCGCTAACCCGGCCGTCCAGGTAGCGCCCCAGGGCCACCTTCTCCGAGGTAGCCTCGGCGTGGAAGTCAACGATAATAACCGGCGGCCTAGGCTCAAGCTCGCTGAGCAGCTTATCCATGGCCCGGAAGGGGCAGTCAAAGCTACCCATAAAGGTGCGGCCGATAAGGTTAACCACCATGACCCGCCCGGTCACTAAGTAGCCCCGGCCGGGCACGCCCGGCGGGTAGTTTAAGGGGCGCAGAATGGGTAGCTCGCCGTCGTCGAGGTGGGGGATAATCTCCCGCTCCGCCCAGACATGGTTCCCCGAGGTGAGCACGTTAACCCCGGCCTCCAGTAGCTCCTCAGCCGTAGCCAGAGTCACCCCGATGCCGCCGGCAATATTCTCCGCGTTAGCCACCACCAGGTCCACCCCGTAGCGCTCAATAATGCCGGGCAGAAGCTTAGCCAGCGCCCGCCTCCCCGGGCGGCCGATTACGTCGCCAATCACCAGTATCAACATAGGCTCCCCAATCCGTCGCTTTCTCGACCGCTCAGGCCGCCGGGGCTACTTGGCGTAGTCCACGGCCCTGGTCTCCCTGAGCACGGTAATCTTAATCTGCCCGGGGTACTGCAGTCCTTCTTCCACCTTCTTCACGATGTCCCGGGCCAGCCTCATGGCCCCCAGGTCGTCAATCTCTTCCGGTTTTACCAAGATGCGGATTTCACGGCCGGCCTGGATGGCGTAGGTCTTCTCCACGCCCTTAAAGCTGCTGGCGATATCCTCCAGCGCCTTGAGCCGCTGCAGGTAGCCCTCCAGCGATTCGCGTCTGGCCCCAGGCCGGGCGCTGCTGACGGCATCGGCCGCCGCCACGATGAAGCCCCACAAACTGGTGCTTTCCGTCTCCCCGTGGTGCTCGGCAATACCCTGAACCACCTCCGCAGACTTGTCCCACTGCTTGACCAGGTCAGCCCCGATAGCCGCATGAGTACCTTCCACCTCGCGGTCCACCGCCTTACCGATGTCGTGTAGCAGGCCCGCCTTCTTGGCGGTGGCCACGTTAGCCCCCAGCTCAGCGGCAATCATGCCCGCCAGGTGCGCCACCTCGATACTGTGAATCAGGACGTTCTGCCCGTAGCTGGTGCGGAACTTAAGACGCCCCAAAAGCCGGAGCAGCTCGGGACGCAGGCCGGCAACACCGACGTCGTAGGCCGCCTGCTCCCCGGCGCTAGCGATAACGGCATCGACCTCCTCTTTGGCCTTGGCTACCACCTCCTCGATGCGCGCCGGGTGGATACGCCCGTCCAGGATAAGCTTGTTCAGGGCCACCCGGGCCACCTCGCGCCGCACCGAGTCGAAGCTGGACAGGGTCACCGCCTCCGGGGTGTCGTCGATAATCAGGTCAACACCGGTAGCCTGCTCCAGGGCCCTGATGTTACGCCCCTCGCGCCCGATGAGCCGCCCCTTCATCTCATCACTGGGGAGAGAGATGCTGGTTACGGTGGTCTCGGCGACCACATCGGAGGCGCAGCGCTGGATAGCCTGCGCCAGAATCTCCTGAGTCTTCTTACGCTCGGCATCCTTTAACTCGGCCTCCCAGGACCTGAGCCGCCGCGAGGTCTCTTCCTTTATCTCGACCTCCATGGCCTCAAGCAGCGAGTTTCTCGCCTCGTCGCTGGACATCCCCGAGATAAGCTCAAGCTGCTCGAGCTGCTTGCCCCTGGCCTCCTCAAGCTGGGTACGCAGCGCCTCGACGCGCTCTGACTTACCCGTCAGCTCACGCCCGCGACGCTCCACATCCTCCAGCTTGCGCTCCAGGGTGCCTTCCTTCTGTATCAAACGACTCTCGTTACGCTGCAGCTCAGCGCGCCGCTCCCGGTACTCGGCATCAGCCGTCGCCTTTAATTTGTCCGCTTCCTTCTTGGCTTCACGGATGGCATCCTTGGCCCGGGCTTCCGCCTCGGTAGAGATTTTAGCCGCCTTCCTCTCGGCAAGGCGCACCTCCCGGTTAAGCCGGAAGCGCCTGAAGAAGTAGACAAAGGCAGCCCCCGCCACCCCACCGATGATAAAACCGAATAGTGCTAACAGTACATTTATCTGCCCGACATCTAGTTCCACTTTTTACCTCACTCCCGGGACAGCTCCGCCTCAAAAGAAGGAGAGATTCTTAAAGATAGCCCGGACCGGGCCCCAGAAAGCTAAAGCCCACGCCATATTATCCAGAGTCACTCCCCCCCATTTCTTGCCAGAGCTGTGCCACAGTTTTACTTATTACGCCGTAACCGAAACCACGCCGTCTGAGGTAATCGCCCAAACGGCGGCGAAAGGTCTGATAGCTAGACAGGGGTAACCGGCGAGCCTTAGCCAGGGCGGCCCGATAAGCGCTCTCGTCATCACTGGCGGTATCAGTCACCCGGCGGATGACCTCCTCGGCCACTCCCTTACGCCGTAGCTCCATGCTGGTAAGCGAGCGGCTGCGCGGGCTGAACGTCTGCCGGTTATCATGCCAGAACCGGGCAAACTCCACATCGTCCACCAGGGCCGCCTCCTTCAGCCTGGCGAGCACCGCCTCGACACTGTCCCCGTCGAAGCCGCGCCGGGAAAGCCGCTCCTTAAGCTCAAACTCGCTCCGGGGACGGTAGCTCAGGTAGCCGTGAGCCGCATTAAGGCACCGCTGAAAGGCGTCAGCCCGGGATAAGGCGCTCAGCCGGTCACTATCCAGCTCCTGCCCCACCCTGAGCCCCTGCTGCGCCGCCACCTCGGTCTCCAGACCGAAGGCAAATCTACCGTCAAGGTAGACGAGGACGCGCTTCCTTCGCCCCTTCTGGAGGCGGAGGGCGGTAATCTTCTTCACAAGCCCCCCTTAAAGACATAAGGCTGAAGCCTACGCCCCAGCCTTATCTACTCATGTTACCCTGGCCAACGACCTTACCGGTCAGGCCAGAATCAGTTCTCAGACACCTTAATCCGAGTGGTGACGGCTGAGGCTCTAACCTTCTGCTCAATCTCCCGAGCCAGCTCAAGATTCTGGCTCAGGTACTGCTTGGCATTCTCCCTGCCTTGCCCCAGACGAATATCACCATAGGAGAAAAAGGCGCCTGCCTTCTTGACCAGTCCCAAGTCAACACCGAGGTCAATCAGATTTCCTTCCCGGCTTATGCCGCGGCTGAACATGATATCAAACTCGGCACTTCGAAACGGGGGAGCTACCTTGTTCTTGACTACCCTCGCCTTAACGTGGCTGCCTACCGCCTCCGTACCCTCCTTGATGGTCTCGGTACGCCTCAGGTCGATTCTGATCGAGCTGTAGAACTTCAAGGCTCTACCGCCCGGCGTTACCTCTGGATTGCCGAAGACGATACCAACCTTCTCCCTCAACTGATTGATGAAGAGCACCGCTGTCTTTGACTTACCGATTGCCCCGGCCAGCTTCCTCAGCGCCTGTGACATCAGGCGCGCCTGCAAGCCAACGTGGCTGTCTCCCATCTCGCCCTCGATTTCCGCCCGGGGCACCAGGGCAGCCACACTATCAACCACAATCACCTCAACCGCCCCGCTCCTGACCAGCGCCTCAGCAATCTCAAGGGCCTCCTCACCAGTATCAGGCTGAGAGATCAAGAGGTCGTTAACATTGATACCGCAGTTGGCGGCATAGGTGGGGTCCAGGGCATGCTCGACATCAATGTAAGCCGCCACACCCCCCGACTTCTGGGCTTCCGCAATAACATGCTGCGCCAGGGTAGTCTTCCCCGATGCTTCGGGACCAAATATCTCGGTGATGCGTCCCCTGGGGATGCCCCCCACACCCAAGGCAAGGTCCAGTGCCAGCGAGCCAGTGGAAATCGCTTCAACCGGCGGTGCCGTGGCGCCCCCCAGCTTCATCACCGAGCCCTTGCCATACCGCCGCTCAATCTGGCTGATAGCCAGTTCCAGCGCCTTCTCCTTCTCTGTGGTCATCTTTCGCCTCAGCTAAATGATAACACACCCTAGGTATCAAGACAAGATGCTTGCGGATGGCGACCGGCCCCGTCTCTAGCTCAGCAGCGGTCGGGGCGCCAGTCATGTTCGCTGTAGAAGGCGGTGCCAAAGAAGCCGGGGCCCAGATGAGTCCCCAGCACCGGGCCGAGTTCAACGAAATCCAGCTCGGCACAATTGAAGGTGGCCCTAACCCTCTCGCCCAGCGCCCGGGCCGACTCAAGAGCATTGGTCTGCGCCACCCCGACGTGAATGGAGATTCCGGGTCTTATGCGGCTTTTCATAATCTCCAGAATAGCCTCTATCGCCTGAGAGCTGGTCCTCAACCTACCCAGAACCTTGACCTCCCCGTTCCTGAAGTCCAGGAGAGGCTTAATCCGGAGCAGGGTGCCCAGCAAGGCCTTGGCCCCGCCGATACGCCCCCCACGCCACAGGTACTCCAGGGTGTTAAGCATGCCCACGGTGTTCAGGCTGCTATTCAGCCTCTCGATAGACGCCTTGAGCTCGGGCAGGCTCTGTCCCCTCTCCGCAGCCTGAGCCGCCGGGAGAATCAGCATGCGCAGCGCCACGGAGAGACAGTCTATAACCTCAATCTGGGCCTGGGGCAGCTCCTGCCGGGCCGCCAGCGCCGAATTAACCGTCCCGCTCAGCTTGCTGGAGATATGAAGGGAGAGAATGGGGTGGCCCTGCTCCGCGAGCTCGCCATACACCTTGGTGAAGTCGCTGACCGCTGGCTGCGAGGTAGTCGGCATCGGGGCCCGGGCCGCCAGCCGGCGGTAGAAATCATCACTGGTAATATCTACCCCCTCGGTGTAGATTTCCGTCCCGAAGATGACCTTGAGCGGCACCACGCAGACGCCGTAGCGGCTAATCTCCTCGGCGGAAAGGCAAGCCGTGCTGTCGGTGACAATCTTAACCCTGCTGGCGACCACTCCCCAATCCCCCCCTTACTAAAACGTCCGGAACCGGAGGCGGCAGACGCTTATGGGTACTCACCGCCGCCCCGGCCTCAAGGTTCTTTTTCAAATCGCCCGAAGCCTCGCCCGTAAGCAGATAACGGTCAAGCTCCTCATAGCTAAACCCCAGCTCCTCTTCGTCGGTCTGTCCCGGCCAGAGACCGGCCGAGGGCGGCTTATCGATAATCGGCTGCGGGACATCCAGGAAGCGGGCCAGCTCCCTGACCTGCCCCTTGACCAGCCCGCCCAGCGGCATGATATCCACCCCGCCGTCCCCGTACTTGGTAAAGTAGCCGGTAGCCAGCTCGCTCCGGTTACTGGAGCCGACCACGAGATAGCCGAGCCGATTGGCAAAGTAATACAGGGCGAGCATCCGCAGCCTGACCTTGAGGTTAGCCTTAACGCGCGGGCTGCAACCCGCCGCTTCCTCCGGGGGCAAGACCGCGAGCAGGGCATCGAGAACGCCGTCCAGCACCACCGTCCTGGTGGGGATGGAGAACCTATCGGCCACCAGCCGGGCGTGCTCGCCGTCCTCGGGGCTGCTGTAGCACGGCAGAAGCACCCCGAGACAGTGCTCGGGGAAGGCCCGGCGGCACAGAGCCGCCGTCACCGAGGAATCAAGCCCGCCGCTCATGCCAAAGACCGCCCCCCCGCACCCGGCCGAGGCCACCTGCTCCCCTATCCACGAAACCAGCCTGTCGGCTAACTGTGCTGTCTCCATATAAACCTCCCCGGCAATCAAAACATACTACCGCCCGGCCGGTCAAGCAAAGGGCGACCCCCCAACCAAGACCAGGGCCGCCGCCCCGGCGAAGCTACTCAACGACCCGGGAGGGACATTCGTCAGCCAGGCAGCACTCGGAGCAACGGGGGCGGGGCCGGCAGACGTCCTTGGCCAGAGAGACGAGCAGGGCGTGGTACTCGTTAAAGAGCTCGCTGGCCAGGGGCAGGTTGTCGCGGAAAAGCGCCTGGCAGGCGGCGTAACCCGTGTTCTCCGGCGCCAGACCGAGCCGGCCCACGATGCGTCTGGTATAGGCATCGACCACGAAAACCGGCCTATCCAGGGCGTAGAGCAGTATCGAATCGGCCGTCTCCTCGCCGACGCCGTGAACGGAAAGCAGCTCGCGGCGCAGGGTATCGGTATCGTAAGCAGAGAGCTTAGCAAGGTCGCCGCCGCAGAACTCCCCCAGCCACCGGGCCAGGGCCTTGAGCTTTACCGCCTTGGCATTATAGTAACCGCAGGGGCGGATAAGGCGCGCCAGCTCGGCAAGGGGCAGCCGGCGCAGCGCCTCCGGCTCCAGGGCCCCGGCCTCCTTGAGACCGGCTATCGCCTTCTCCACGTTAGTCCAGGCCGCCGACTGGGTAAGGATGGCCCCGACCATCACCTCGAAGGGGCTCTCAGCCGGCCACCAGTGCTGCGGCCCGTACCTGTCCATCAGCCGGCGGTGGATACCCCGAAGCCGCTGTTCCTGGCCGCCGGCCCTGGCTACCCAGGGTGGCGTCTCGGCGCCGGCCACCGAATCATACCCCGGGATATAGGGCTTAATATCAATCACCGGGGTGCCGTTAACGGCGTCAAGCCCCACTACCTCCAGGATATTACCCCGGCGCCTAAGCAGCCTAGCGGTGGTCTCCCCCAGCGGGTTCGGTCTCTGGGGCGAGCGGGTGGCGAAAAGCCCCACCAGGGGAAGCCCGGCCTCGCCCCTGGGGTGAACCTTCAGGGCGGGCTCCCGGGACGCCTTATGCATCCAGAAGAGCACCACGATATGGGAGAACCCTTCCAGACCGTCCAGGGCATCGGCCAGGCGGCGGTCAAGGACAATCTCGGATGTAACCTCCTCCCAGCCCCCCCGGAGCGGCTGCTCTACCCTGTTTCTCACGAAGCCTATCGCCTTGAGAGTCATATCCGGCTGCTTAGCGGCCATCGCCCCCTCCCCAACCCGAAGCTGGAAAAAGCGTCAGGAAATCTTAGCACATACTCACCGCCAGCGACAACGCCACCCCCCCTTCACAGCCAGCAGAAATGTGCTACAATAGGCTTAGTCAGAGGCGAAGAATGGAACCACAAAAGAGGTTACGCCGGGGAATAATCATTCTGGCCAGCATCATTGCGGCCGGCACCATCGGCTATATGCTCATCGAGGGGTGGACACCCCTCGATTCCATCTACATGACGGTGATAACCGTCTCCACCGTGGGCTTTGGTGAGGTTCACCCCTTAAGCGAGGCCGGGCGCATCTTCACCATCATCCTGATTATCGGCGGCGTCAGCGGAGCGCTGTTTGTCTTCAGTGCCCTGATAGATTATGTCATCGAAGGCAGAATGGGCATCGCAAGGAGGAAACGACACATGAAAGCCAAGATTGCCGAGCTAAAAGACCACTTCATTCTCTGCGGCTACGGGAGGGTCGGGGAGGAGGTAGCCCGTATCTTCACTGAGGAAGGCGTCCCCTTCGTTACTATCGACAGCCGTCCGGAAAACATCGCCCTGGCCGAGGAGCAGGGCTACCTCTGCCTGCTCGGTGACGCCACCAGCGATAAGGTACTCCTCGAAGCCGGCATCGAGCGAGCCCGGGCCCTGGTCGCCGCCGTGGGCAGCGACGTCGACAATACCTATATCGTCCTCTCGGCCCGGGGGATGCGCCCCGACCTGTTCATCGAAGCCAGGGCCAGCACCAAGGAGGCCGAGGCCAAGCTAAAGACGGCGGGCGCCAACCGCATCGTGGCGCCGAACAGCATCGGGGCCCGCCGCATGGCCCTGCTCGCCATCCGTCCCACGGTGGCCGACTTCATCGACACGGTAAGCTTCCGCCGCGGGCGAGAGCTGCAGATGGAGAACATCGTCGTCCCCGATAGCTCACCCCTGGTCGGGCAGACCGTGGCCTCAATCCGCCAGCAAAGCCGGGCCAACATCCTGGCCATAAACAGAAAGAGCGGTAAGCTGCTCACCAACCCCGGCGACGAGGAATCCATCGAGCTGGGCGACCGGCTGATAATCATGGGTACCGCCGAGCAACTGACCACCCTGGAATCCCTCTGCGAAGGAGGAAAGTGCCGATGAATAAACCGAAGATAGGCATTATCAATGCCACCGGCTACACCGGCGTCGAGCTGGCCCGCCTCCTCTGCCGACACCCGGGGGTAGAGCTCACCTCGGTTACCGGGCGGAGCAGCGCCGGAAAGAAGCTGGGCGAGGTCTTTCCCCACCTAGCCGACCTTGAGCTAACCATTGAGACCGGCCTAAGCGAGGTTGACCTGGCCTTTTCGGCGATGCCCCACAAAGAGAGCGCCGGGGAGGTCATCCCGCTTATCAAGCAGGAAACCAGGGTGGTGGATATCAGCGCCGACTTCCGCCTTAAGGACGCCGCCGGCTACCCGGCCTGGTACGACTTCAGCCACCCCGCCCCCGAGCTACTCAAGCAGGCGGTATACGGCCTGCCCGAGCTCCACCGCAAGGAGATAGCCGGAGCGCAGCTCGTGGCCAACCCCGGCTGCTACCCCACCGGGGCGATACTGGCGCTGGCCCCGGCGGTCAAGGCAGGCATCATTGAGCCGGAAATCATTATTGACAGTAAAACGGGCCTCTCCGGGGCCGGCCGAAGCCTGAGCCTGGGGACCCACTACGCCGAAGCCAACGAAGACTCAAGCGCCTACGCCCTGGGCGGGCACCGGCACCTGGCCGAGATTATTCAGGAGCTCTCGCGGCTTCGCCCCGAGCCCGCGCCGGCGATAACCTTCGTGCCGCATCTGGTGCCCATGACCCGCGGCATACTGACCACCGGCTACGCCTCTCTGGCTGCGGGCGGGATTCCCATCGACCGGAAGGGGACGGAAGAGCTCCTCCAGCTCTACCGGGACTTCTACCGGGACGAGCCCTTCGTCCGGGTGGTGGCAGTCCCCCCCCACACCAAGCACACCTGGGGGGCCAATATCTGCTTCATCCACCCCACCATCGACCTGAGAACCGGGCGGCTCGTTGTGGTTAGCGCCCTCGATAATCTGGTCAAGGGCGCCGCCGGCCAGGCCATCCAGAACATGAACCTGATGCTGGGGCTAGCCGAAAAAACCGGTCTTGAGGCACCAGCGGTCTACCCTTAAGGGTGGGGGCTATTGACATCCAGCCGTAAATGGTTTATCGTTGTTTATCGTTCGTAGCCAGTTAAAGACCAGTCAAAGAAAGGAGGTAGTAATGCAAGCCTACTGTGTTAAATGCCGCACCAAGAGGGAAATGAAGGACGCCAGAAGCATAACCATGAAGAACGGCCGACCGGCAACTCAGGGGGTCTGCCCGGTCTGCGGCACCAAGATGTTCCGCATCGGTAAGAGCTAGGGGCAGGAACCCTTAGAATTAGCAGGAGGCTGGATGCTCAGCAGCGGGTGTCCAGCCTTTTTGTGTCCCCGCCTGTTTTCTTCACTTTACAGCTAGACTATGCTATAATAATTAAGTGGCTACCCTGAAGTCGTACCCAGAGATTTCCGCCCAGGGGGTAGCCTTTGTTTTTGCGGCCAGCCCGGCTGCTTTTCCTAATCATGAAGGATCATAAAGGCTAACAATGACGCAAGAAGCTTCATCCTCGTCGGCCCCGCCCAGAAGTGAATACACCGCCGAGCACATCCAGATTCTCGGCGGGCGGGAGGCGGTACGCCGCCGACCCGGCATGTATATCGGCAGCACCGACCAGCGCGGGCTGCACCATCTGGTCTACGAAATCGTCTACAACAGCGTTGACGAGGCTATGGCGGGCTGCTGCACCAGAATCGAGATTACCCTCCAGCCGGACAACTCGGTCAGGGTGGAGGACGACGGGCGCGGCATCCCCGTGGACATCCACCCCACCACCAAGGTCTCCGCCCTGGAAACGGTGATGACCACCCTGCACGCCGGCGCCAAGTTCGGCGGCAAGATATACCAGGTATCCGGCGGCCTGCACGGCGTCGGCGCCTCGGTAGTCAACGCCCTCTCCACTTGGCTCAAGGTCAACATCAGGCGCGACGGAAAGCTATACGCGCAGTCTTACGAGCGCGGCATCCCCCAGGATAAGGTGACTGCGGTCGGGGAGGCCAGCGATACCGGCACCACCATTACCTTCCTCGCCGACAGCGAGATATTCGACAGGATAAGCTACAACTTCGACGCCCTGGGGGAGCGCCTGAGGGAGGTGGCCTACCTCAACAAAGGGCTGGAAATCTGCCTCCGCGACGAGAGGCGGGACTTCCAGAAGACCTTCTACTTTGAAGGCGGTATCACCAGCCTGGTGCGCTACCTCAACCGAAACCGGGAGGTCCGTCACCGCCCGCCCATCTATATCTCCCGAACCCTGGACAGCACCATCATCGAGGGCGCTCTACAGTACAACGACGGCTTCACG
>Ga0315537_1003768_pt1 | contig 11188 bp, 9 predicted proteins | sample SalMarSW160270MG_FD_203091 | JGI IMG/M metagenome (GOLD analysis project Ga0315537, IMG submission 203091) | Salt marsh sediment microbial communities from the Plum Island Ecosystem LTER, Massachusetts, United States - Salt Marsh Sediment SW1602-70 ... | reverse complement strand
TAGAAAAAAATGACCCCCACAGGCCCTATTTTTTCTTAAAAAATTTTCTGACAGGCGGAAAATGGCTTGATTAGAAATTAGGCGGTGGATTTTGGGCATCTTAATGACTTGACATATATCAAAAGATTATTTAAAAATATAACCAAGGTGCCAGTTTGGCTTAATAGGGAATCCCGTGAAAATCGAGAGCGGTCCCGCCGCTGTAACCGGTGACGAAATCTGCAACATGCCACTGACTGGTTTTAACCAGGTGGGAAGGCGCAGAAACTAGGATGAGCCGGAAGTCAGAAGACCTGCCTTGATATATACTCATCTTGAGACCTTTGAAAAATGTTTTGTAAAGGTCTCATCTCTCTGCGGTGAAACAGAGTGTTGTATATTAATAAATACGATAAGGGTCAAGTAAACTGGGTGCAGCCCTTCAAGCTTTATAAGTTTGAAGGGTTTTTTTATCCTCTGATACCGGCAGGGGAAGCACCCATAAAGGGAAAAGGAGGGGGGTAAAGGCAGAAGTTTACTTGGGTCGCTATCTCCCGACCAAGTGTTACCCCCCCCTCCTTGACCCTTAACCCCATAGTTAGATAAAAAATATGCCAAAAATATATTTTATTAAAACATTTATATATGTTACGCATATCGAACAGAGACTTTTGGAATAAACCCAGCGTGAATTCCAGGAAAAAACGTTTCGTATGGCAAATTTTTAACCCTTCGGGAAAACCCATAATACCGTAATTCCTTCGTTGCCAAGGGTTCGCGGTAGTTTACTACAGCGTCACCCTTGGACGCCTTGGACTTACGGCATCCTGAGCTTTTGCAACGATAGGGTTAACTTTACATTTGGCCAAAATTTAATAATATACATGCATGCTGTTCGCAATAGAAAAAGGGGGCGGAAAATTATGAAAATGGATATTTTTGAAGAAATGGATGCACCGGAACTCAGAAAATATATCGAATTTCTCCTATGGCACTACAGAGTGGTTGATGCGTTTTGGTTTATCTATGTTGCGGAGCGCTTTGACCAGCCCACAGCAGAGCGAATTAATGAAAAGGTGTGGGGACGGGTTTCCTCAATGGCCGCAAAAGATCTGATCTCCCGGTTTCACATCAAGGAAAAAGGCCTTAAAGGTTTTGTGAATGCCCTGAAGTTATTTCCTTGGTGCATCCTGGTCGGATATGAAATTCAAGAATCAGACGGGGAAGTGATCATTTCTGTGCCGTCCTGCCCGACACAGGAAGCCAGACTCAAGCGCGGTCTGGGAGAATTTGATTGCAAGGAAATGCACCGGGGCGAATTTACAAGCTTTGCTCAGGTAATAGATCCTTCCCTTGTAGTGGAGTGCCTTTTTGCCCCTCCGGATCCTCATCCTAACGATATGTTCTGTAAGTGGCGTTTCTATATCGAAAAACAGAGAAAAGAGGGGAAAATATAAGAAGAAAAGGTGTGAAAATAACTTTTGGAGTTCTGATAAGTTGACGTTCTCACCCTATATTATCAGAGAGTTGCTGCAGACTTCAGATCATCAACTGCAGGAACTCAAAGAAACGTATGCACTTTTGCCGGAAACCCGATGCCGGCGTAACACCCGGTGCTGTTCACTGCTGCCGGAAATGACCCTGGTGGAAGCACTGCCGGTGATCCGGCGCTTAGTGGAAATGACCGCCGCCATGCGAAACCGGTTGATTCAAAAAATAATCGGTTATTTTTTTTTGAATCCCGTGGAGATTACATCGTGTCCCTTCTTAGAGGGTCAAGAATGCCGGATTTACCCGGATCGTTTCTTTGGCTGTCGATCCTATGGGCTGTGGTCGCGAGCCTGCTATGAGACACTTTCGGCACGTGATCGCAAGGCTAAAAAACACTTGCAGGAACAGTGGAAACGTCTGGGAGTATGTCTTCCGGAAAAAGTTGTCGATTTTCAGGTGCCCTATTGCCTGTGCGTGGAAACAATTCGCCATGAATCTATAGACGACAAGACGCTTCTACAGGCCTCAGATAGGATTGAAGCGATTTCCGCTGGTTTTTCTTCCCGGCATCAATCATTTGGCCGGAGATATTTTTCTGATCTGAGTTTTCTGCTTTCCGCCTTGATGTTCGGCTACACCGAAGCGGTCCAACTGAAATTTACCCTGGTCCGTGATATGGTTCACACTAATAATAGGACAAAACTGGATAGAATACTCCAAGAACTTCCCGACCTCTGTGAATCGTTGACCTGATATTTCACCGGACCCGCACACCCTTCATCTGTTCAAAAGAGTGGAAGGGCTTCCATTGAATTAACGATTTTATTATGGGTTAAGATTCAAAATCACAGCCACGACCTCACACGAATGGACATTTCTCTGGCCTTCGCGATTATTTCAGCAAGATCCAGTGTCAGTAATTTACGATCTTCCATAACCGGTTGACCGTTGATAATGGAATGCTGGACATCGTTTCCCCTGGCAGCGTAAACCAGGTGAGATGTTGGGTTATACATGGGGGTAAGATGAGGTTTATGAGTGTCTATCACAATGACATCCGCCTTTTTTCCCACCTCCAAAGAGCCGATGATATGGTGAAGCCCCAACGCCCGTGCCCCGTGGATCGTTGCCATTTTCAACACAGAAAGAGCATCCATGACGGTAGGATCGAAGGTGTTCACCTTGTGAAGTTTGGCAGCCGTATCCATCTCTGAAAAAAGGTCCAGGTTGTTATTGGACGCGCAACCATCCGTCCCTAATCCTACGGTCAAGCCCTGTGAAATCATTTCGGGAACCGGCGCAATACCGGATGCCAGCTTCATATTGCTTTCCGGATTATGAACCACCTTTACCCCGCGTGCCGCCATTGTCTTTATATCCGGGTTCTCCACATGAACACAATGATCTGCGATCAGATGAGGCCCTAAAAGCCCCAGTGAATCCAGATACCTCACCGGTGTTTTTCCGTATTTTTTCTTTATTTGGGCAATTTCAGTTAAAGTCTCTGCTACATGGATAATCAATGGCACATTATATCTTAAAGCCAGTTCATTAGACGAGGTGAGGAGTTCAGGACTGCAGGTAAAAAGAGAATGAGGCTCTACGGCTATGGATACGAGGGAGTCATTTCGCCATTTTTGAATCAACGATTCGGTATACTCCAGACCTTTTTCCACGGGCCCGTAGTTTGGCGATGGAAAATCGTACAGCACTTCTCCCACCAGACATCTTACCCCCGCCTTTCGAGCCGCTTTGGCCACCTCGTCTTCAAACAAATACATGTCACAGAATGTGGTTGTGCCGGACATAATCATTTCTGCGAGGGCAAGCCGGGTTCCGGTGTAAACAAACTCTGCATCTATCTTGCGTTCTGCCGGAAAAATGTAGTTGTTTAACCATTCCATGAGCGGAAGATCATCGGCAAGACCCCGGAAAAGGCTCATGGCTGCATGGATATGGCAGTTCACCAGGCCGGGAAGAATCAGACCGCCCCCGGCATCTATGATTTTTTCGGCTTTAAATGACGTGGGATTGCCGGTTCCGATTTGAAAAATACGGTCGCCACGAATACATAAAAAGCCGTTTTCAAAAATAGAATTTTTTGAATCCAACGTCAAAATAGTGCCATTTTTTATGATAATATCTACCTGCTGCATGATTTATTCCCCCGGCAATGTGTGTTTTGTCTCAATCCGTTCGGCATCCGTGATGTTTATTTACCTGGAGTGTTCTTATTCGTCAACCTGTCTTGACAATAAAATAGTATTGTATCATGAAGTGTTAAAGAGGCTTTCAGAAATATATTCCGTTACCATACGGAAGAAAATTTTTTAACCACGACGTTAAGGGAAACAAATGAGTTTTGATATTGTCATACATAACGGTCTCATTATCACGGTTAATTCCGATTTTGATATTATTGAAAACGGTGTGGTTTGTATAACCAAAGGAAAACTCGAAAGGATTGAAGCACGGGCGGATGATAAGCCCCTGCCCGAAGCAGAACAAATAATTAATGCGAGCGGCGGTATCATTATGCCCGGTCTGGTAAATACCCATACCCATCTTCCCATGACATTGTTCAGAGGGCTTGCCGATGATCTTCCTCTGGCGCTATGGCTGGATGAATTCATCTTCCCGTGCGAAGCAAAATATTTAACCCCCGAAACCGTCCGGATGGGGACACTTTTGGCTTGTGCGGAAATGTTGCTCTCGGGAACAACGACCTGCTGTGACGGATATTTTTTCGAGGATGACGTTGCATCGGCGGTTTATACATCAGGAATCAGGGGGATACTGGGGCAGGGGGTTATCGATTTTCCTGCGCCGGGCGTGCCGGATCCGTCAGACAATATCAAGAACGCGGTGAGGTTTGTTGAAAAATGGCAGGAAGTATCTCCTTTAATAACCCCGTCAATATTTTGCCATTCCCCATATACATGTTCTGAAGAAACGTTAAAAAAGGCCAAAGCCGCCTCTGATTCAAAAGGACTTCTTTTCCAGATACATGCGGCTGAAACCAAAAGCGAATATGTTCGGATTCAGACCGAACAGCACACGACTCCGGTCAAGTACCTGGATAGAATCGGCATCCTGGATCAAAATACGCTGATTGTTCACGGCATATGGCTGGATAATAATGACATCGAAATCATTGCAAAACGCCGGTCAAGAGTTTCTCATAATCCCCAGAGCAATATGAAGCTTGCTTCGGGCATTGCACCGGTTCCGAATTTGTTAACTGCCGGCGTGACCGTCGGTCTTGGCACGGACGGGTGCGCCAGCAACAATGATTTGGATCTTTTCCGGGAAATGGACACCGCGGCAAAGCTTCATAAAGTGAATCTTCTCGATCCCACGGTCATGGATGCCCGGACCGTATTGAAAATGGCGACAATAGACGGTGCAAAAGCCATGGGTCTGGATAAAGATATCGGTTCCCTCGAGGCAGGCAAACAGGCGGATGTTATTATTGTGGATACGGAAAAGCCCCACCTGGTTCCCATGTATAACCCCGTATCCCACCTTATCTATACGGCTCAGGGTTCGGATGTGCGGGATGTCATCGTTGCCGGAAAAATCCTTGTAAGGGATCGGAACCTGCTGACCATAGACCTGGAAGATACGTTTAAAAGCATTGGCGCTATAGGCAATAATATTATAAAAAGAGCATAACGTTTGAAGCTTTCTAAGATCCCCCTTTTTGCCGGACCTTGATATCGGGCGTAAATCTCATTCCGATCACTTGCTGGATATCGCCGACGATAAGATAAAAGGACGGTACCAGAACCAGCGTAATCACCGTCGCAAACAATATGCCGTATCCTAAAGAAAGGGCCATGGGAATCAAAAACCGGGCCTGGCGGGATGTTTCAAAGATCATGGGCGACAGGCCGCCGAACGTGGTCAGGGTGGTCAAAATGATCGGTCGAAACCGCTGAATGCCCGCCTCATGAACGGCATCCCATCGCCTCATTCCGGCCCGTTCTTTGCGATTGGCAAAATCGATCAGCACCAGCGAGTCGTTGACCACCACCCCGCAGAGCGCCACCACGCCGAACATGCTGAGTACACTCAGGCTGTACCCCATGATCAGATGTCCGATGACGGCCCCCACGATGCCGAAGGGAATGGCCGACATAATAATTACGGGCTGAATATAGCTGTTTAATGGAACCGCCAGCATGGCAAAAATGACCAAAAGGGCCGCCAAAAGGCCTCGCACCAGACTCTGCATACTTTCGCGTTGGTCGGCCTGGCGACCTTCAAAACTAAAGGTCAGACCGGGATATTTCTTTTGTAACGCGGGCAGGGTTTCAGACTTGAGTGACGCCAACACCTGGCCGGCCTTGCTTCGGGGCCGGACATCGGCTTCCACCGATACGATCCGGCGGCCGTCCCGGCGATTGATATCGGTGTAAGCCCGTCCCCGGTTTATGGTGACGGCATAGCGCAAGGGAATCTCGCTTCCGGTCGGGGTTCGCAATATCATTTCTTCGAGGTTGTACTCGGAAACCCGTTCGTTTTTTGGGAGTCTGACCATGACCTTTATTTCATTACGTCCCCGCTGTTGCCGCAACGCCTCGGCACCATAGTAAGCATGGCGGATTTGCCTGGCCACCTCCCTGGACCTTAATCCGAGACTTCGGGCTTCGGGCTTGATCTGAAAATCGACCTGCTGTTTGCCGGGTGCGAAACCGTCATTGATATCCGTGACATTGGGGTAGAATCCCAAGGCCTCGGCAACTTCAGACGCGGCCTTTTCCAGCAGATCGATGTTTTTATGGCTGAGTTCTACCGTAATGGCGGCGCCGCGGCCGGGTCCGCCGGCATCGGATTCAAATAAAATCGATTCCAATCCCGGGATAATCCCCACCCGTTCCCGCCAGCGTTCCGTTATTTGCGCGGTGGACATGGGGCGCTTATCCGGCGGAGTCAGGTAGATAAGGACCTCGGCCCTGTTGTTGTTGATATTGGCGAAGATTCCTTCCATGAGTGCTTTTCCGCCGTTTTCAGCCACAACCTCCTGGGCTGCCCGGACCAGAATTTGCTGAACCTTTTCGGTTTTTTCAAAAGCGGTTCCAAAGGGCAGTGTGGCCGTCACCATGGCATAATCGGATTCAATCTTGGGGAAAAGTTCAAATCCCAAGCGCCCGCTCTTCACATAGCCGGCCGTGATCAATAAAATAGCGATACCCAGGGATACCGTCACATATCGCCAGCGCAGGGCCAACTCCAGCAGGGGACCGTATCGATGGACCACCAGACGGACAAAGCCGCTGCTGAATCGTTGCTGCCGGACGTAAATCCAGGCGAAAAACCCTTTTTCCGGCGGTTTCTGATGGCCCACGTGGGCCGGGAGAATAAAAAAACATTCGATCAGCGAAATTGCAAACACGCTGATTACGACCACGGGAATTTGTTTGAATACCTTCCCCAGGATGCCGGGAACGAAGAACATGGGGAGAAACGCCACCATGTTGGTCAGTACGCTGAAGGTAACCGGCATGGCGATTTCTCGGGTCCCGGATACAGCGGCTTCCATCCAGGGGACACCGCGTTGATGGTGATGATAGACGTTTTCCCCGACCACAATGGCATCATCCACCACGATGCCGAGGGTGACGATAAACGCGAACATGGAGACCATGTTAATGCTGACGTCCATGGTCGGTAAAAGTAAAAGAGAGCCTAAAAAAGAGATGGGAATGCCGAGAGACACCCAGAAAGCGAGCCGGGTTTCCAAAAACAATGCCAGCAAAACAAACACCAGTCCCAGCCCCATAAACCCGTTTTTGATCAACAGTCCCATGCGCTGCCGATAGATATCCGACCGGTCGTTACGAAGAACCACCGCCAGTGAAGAGGGCAGTTCCTGGTTTACCTCAGCCACCACCCGCTTGGCGGCATTGGATACCGAAACCGGGGTTTGATCTCCGACCCGGAAGACCTCGATCATTACTGTGGGTTTGCCGTTAAAAGTGGCGGCATTGTCGGTTTCTTCAAACCCGTCCTTAATATCGGCGATATCTTCAAGCAGAACCTGGGTTCCGTCGTTGGCCGTAATAATCGGAATCTTTCCGAATTCATGCCCGAAATCCTTGCGTTCCTTAACGCGAACCAGGACGTCTCCCCCCTGGGTTTTCACGGCGCCGCCGGGTAGCTCCACGGATGTCCTGCCGATCCGTTGAGCAACCTCCTCAAGGGTAAGGTTATAGGTTCGGAGTGTGTTCTGGGGAATTTCGATGCTGATTTCATAGTTGCGCACACCGGTAAGTTCCACCTGGGTGATGTCCGGATCCTGAAGCAATCGATCCCGCAAATATTCGGCATATTCACGCAAAATCCCCTCGCTCTGGTCACCGTAAAGCGCCAGCGAAACCACATAACGCTTTCTGGAAACGATCACCACCTGGGGCTCTTCGGCTTCTTCGGGGAAGGACGTAATCCGGTCCACCTCGCTCTGGATGTCCTGGGCCAGCCTTTGAAGATTTTCGCCTTCAATCATTTCCACGGTAACCGTTCCGGCCCCTTCTCTGGCAGAAGACCGTACTTCATTGACCCCTTCCAATCCCTGGACGGCTTCCTCTATGGCCAGAATGATACCCCTTTCCACTTCCTGGGGGCTGGCGCCGGGATAGGGGACGGTGATTTGAACCTGATCCAGTTCAAAGTAAGGAAAAATTTCCTTTTTGATCCGAAAGCCCATATAGAGCCCTCCAACCAAAAGTATCAGCATGACGAGGTTGGCCGTTACGGAATGGCCGGCCATCCAGACGATGGGGCCTTTTCTTTGGGGATCACTTTGCGGCAGGCGGGTCATACGACGAATTCCTATCCCTTTCGGCACGTTCCTTAGCAGGCCGGTCCCTTTTTATTCCAGATTTTAACGCATCCACACGCACGGACATTCCCTCCACCGCCCCCCGGGCAAATCCGAGACAATCAGTTGTTCTCCGGGCGTTAAGCCGTCCTGAAGCAGGACAACGTCGGCATCACGCCAGACCGGGCGCACCTTTCGAATTTGCAATGTTTGGTTTTCACCGGCGATCCAGACACTTGAATTATCCCTTAACGCCGTACGCGGAATTTGAAATACGCCGTCAAGTTTTCGCCCTTGGATTTCTACCCGGACGTACTCTCCGATTAACAGCGGTGGTCGATCCTGTCCGGAAGTCTTCAATCCCAGCGGGTCGGTTACCTCCACCAGAATTCGGGCCATGCGGCCTTGGGTGGAAAGATCTCCCATGAGCCGGGTAACGGTTCCGCTGCATTCATGGTCCTGGTCATAAATGATTCGGGCGGTTGAGCCGGAATTGCCGGCTTGGCCGGGGATTTGGATCCATTCGAGACGATCGACCGGTATGGACGTCTGGATTCGGTAGGAATCGGTTCCCACCAGTTCGGCCAACGGCTCCTGCGGTGTTACCTGAGAACCGAGATCCACCGTTTTAGAGCGAACCATGGCATTGAACGGCGCCATGATATGAGTTCGTTTAAAATCAAGCATTGCCTTTTTAAGGTCGGCTTCGGCCGCTTCCAGATCTGCTCGGGCTTTATCCAGATGGGGTTTGCGTAGCGCCAGTTCCTTCTCCATATCTTGTGCCGGGTCGTTCCCGTTTAACAGTTCCCATTCACGCTTGGCCACGTCCTGGTGGCCCAGCTCCAGTTTCAGGGCATACTCGGCATCGGTAACCGCACTTTGCTTTTGTTCCAGGTTCAACTCGTAGTCTTTGGGATCAATCTGAAGCACTTTCATGCCTTTTTTTAAAATGCCGCCTTCCGTGAATTCGGGATGGATTTCCACGATTTCTCCGGATACGCGGGGTTTTAACACGATTTCTCGGTCAGGAATTACGGTTCCCATGGCCGTTACGATAATCTGATAGCCGGAAGGCCGAACGGTTTCGACCCGGACCACCGGCGTCGGCTGGGTCGGCAGCCGTTTTTGGGTTCGGGGCGCACTGTTTTTCAGGTAAGATGCCGTACCCACACCCACACTGAGAATAATGAGCGATATGACAATTCTGAGGATGGGTCGCCGACTTGGACCGGGGTTTGAGTCTTTCCCGGCTAACCAATTGATAAACTTATTATCCGCCATTTTTATTTCCGCATGATATGTTATATTTTTCAATAATTTTCAAAGGGATAAAGATTCCATCCATGTTCCGCCCAGGGCGCGGTAGAGGCTGATGCGAGCACCCACCAGGTTGGTCTGCTGTTGGATTAAATCCCTTTCGAGCGCCTGAACTTTCAGCAGCTGGGTCAGTACCGGAAGGTAGTCGGTAAGCCCGTTACGATAGCGATTTCCTGCCTGCTTAAGGGCTTTCCGAGCCGTATCTAATACTTTCTCAAGACCCTTGATGTGCTCCCGCTGCTTGGACTCACTGACAATCGCATCTTCAACCTCTTTAATGGCTGTTAAAACCGTCTGCCGGTAAGCGGCCAGGTTTTCATCCACAACCGCCAGACTCCGGTCCACTTCAGCCGCCCGTCGTCTGCCGTCGAATATTGGGGCGGTTAGATTGCCCGCCAGACTGAGCAGCCAGTTGTCGAAAAGCACATCCAAATCCCCATCTCCATAGCGGGCTTGGCCCGTCAAGCTGATCGCCGGCAGACGGTTTGCCCGCGCGGCCGCCACCTGCCAGTCCGCCGCCCACAGCCGCATCCCGGCCGCCCGCAAATCCGGGCGGGCTGAGAGAAGATCGGCCGGCAGCCCGGTTGCCGGAATCCCCACCGGTTCCGGCAAGTCTTCCCGGCTGATATTCAACACCGTCTGCGGCAGTTTCCCCAGCAGGAGCGCCAGTTCATGCCTAAGCAGTTGCTCCTGAGCCTCGACCAGGGGAATTTCAGCCCTGACATCGTCAACAATTTGTTTTTGTTGATAAACATCAAGCGCCGACACCATGGCCTTTCGGAACCTCAGTTCAATAAGTTCCAGGTACGTCAGGTTGGCCTGAAGCTGTCGTTCCAAAAGCCGTTTTTGCATCCTCTGGGAAATAATATTGATCCAGCGATTGGCGACCTCTGCCGCCAGGGTCATTGCCACCGTGTTTAAATCTTCCCGTGCGGCGGTCGCCTCCAGAAGGGCGGATTCCCGCCCGGAACGAATGCGTCCCCAGAGATCCAGTTCGTAGCTGCTGATAATTCCCAGGAAGTAGTCTTGATTGGATACGGTTTTCCCGGAGCCGTCACCTGTGCGCTCACGCGTAAAAAAAGCCCCCCCGGTACCTGTCAAATCCGGATAAAGTGCTGCACCGGCCTGAACGGCCAGAGCCCGCGCTTGATTGAGTCGGGACCCGGCTTCTTTTAACGTTAAGTTGTCGGAAAGCGCTTGGGTGATCAGTGCGTTGAGGTCAGGATCATTAAAGACTTCCCACCACCGGGATAACGGTTGGGATTCCGCCGTATAAAGGGAAAACGTGCGCGGCAATTCACCCGCCGGTGATTGCCTTGCCCGTGGCTTGAACGGACTGCAGGATGTGACGAGCAGCAGGATAACCGCCAAGCTTATCGGTCCAACGACCTTTACATATACAGAATTTTTCATAACCATTATCGGTGGCACTTTGTTGCTTTTCGACGAGTTACAAGTTAGTTCGCTTCGCTCACAATTGGAATGATGGAACAATGGAATACTGGCCCCGGTGAAATAGAAAAAAGTTTCACTGGGTAAAAATATTGGGTCTTTTTTGCATCGCATTGAAAAAAATTA
>Ga0315537_1003765_pt1 | contig 11189 bp, 10 predicted proteins | sample SalMarSW160270MG_FD_203091 | JGI IMG/M metagenome (GOLD analysis project Ga0315537, IMG submission 203091) | Salt marsh sediment microbial communities from the Plum Island Ecosystem LTER, Massachusetts, United States - Salt Marsh Sediment SW1602-70 ... | reverse complement strand
CAACCTGCTACTTAAATCTCCTCACTTGAAAACGATAAAGGTTGACCGGCTCGCCGGCTGATATGCCTGCCTTGAGCCGACAAATTGCAATCTGTTCCTCAATGCTATCTACGCCTTCCAGGTCAGGCAACAGAAGTCCCCTTTTCCAGCCACTCTCCACGATAACGCCATATTCCCTGGGGTCGAGCTGGCTCAGATCTGTGATTGGCTCAGGCGTAGTAAGGATATCCACGCTATATTCCAGGTCGTCAAGCTCAGACTCGGCCACCGGGGGAAAGCGAGGATCCATGGTAGATGAACTGATAGCGTTGGCAATGATTTCCTCAGCCACATCATCCTTAGCCGGCTCAAAAGTGCCGATGCATCCTCTTAATTGCCCGTGCTTGTGGAGAGAAACAAAAACCCCCGCTCGTTCCCTCATTTCCGGGCTTAACTCCCGCGGCTTGGGCGTCTTGCCCTTTCGGACATAGCTTTCCACAGCCTCCTTAGCCAGCTTTACTACAGGATGAAGTTCCCCCTCTGCCATAGAACACCTCCCTCACAACCGGAAATTAAGCTCAACTCCACAGAACTTGCACTTCGAACCGTCCAGCCCCACTACCTCGGTATCATAGCCGATGCGACGAACAACCATCTTGCCACACGAATAACACATAGTATTTTCATAGTCATGCCCCGGCACATTGCCCAGATAGACAAACTTCAGGCCGGCCTGTTTGCCAATCTCATGTGCCCTTTCCAAGGTGGCTAGCGGAGTAGCCGACAGATGGGTAAATTCATGCAGGGGATGAAAACGAGTTACGTGCCAGGGAGTAAGTTCGCCCAAATTGTCTCGAATCCACGAAGCAATGCTCCTGAGCTGCTCTTCGTCATCGTTCATCGTCGGAATGACGTTGGTCACCACCTCAACATGCATATGCCATTTCTCTTTAGCCCGCCTGGCGACGTCCAGAATGCCCCGCCAGTGAGGAATTTTGGCCAGCTGGCGATAGAACGCGTCGGTGAAGCCCTTCACATCCACTCTCCAGGCATCAAGCCAGGGCCCTATGGCATCCAGAGCCTCAGGCGTGGCATAGCCATTGGTCACATAGACAGTGTATAGATTGTTCTTTTTGGCCAACTTGGCTGAATCCAGCGTGTATTCCAGCCAAATCGCCGGCTCATTGTAAGTCCAGGCAATGCCCTGGCAATTATAGTTCTTGGTTAGCTCTATCTCCCTTTCCGGGAGCAATTGCTGGGACACCCGCGGAATATCCACGCAGGAAATCTCCCAGTTCTGGCATCCCTTACAGTGAAAATTGCATCCCCAGGTGCCTAAAGAGAAGGCGTAGGTGCCAGGGAAGAAATGAAATAGAGGTTTCTTCTCAATATGGTCAGGTGCCATGGACGATACCTCGGCATAATTCATAGCAAAGATCTTGCCATCCCGGTTGACGCGCATACGGCATACGCCGAGCTTACCGGGATTGATAAGGCACCGCCACTGGCAAACGTGACACCTCACCCTGCCACCAGGGAGTGTCTCATAGAGCATCGCCTCCCTTTCCATCCACTACCATTATACCACCACGGACTATTCCGACATAGCTATGATCCCGTCTGTTGATTGCCGCCAGAGGGAAGGATAAGAAATCAGAAGTCCCGAGCCCTGAAGGGGAAAACTCTAAATACGAGTTTCTAAATCCTAAACAATATCGAAGGACAAATGACCAAAACATTCAGGATTCTGGGCTTGTTTAGGACTTGCTGCTCATAATTTAGAATTTGAAGCCGAGCCCCTTTGGGATTTTGAATTTAGCCATTTTCGATGTACACCTTGCTCAGGTCGGGAATACCCTGGGGACTGAGCTCATAGCCTTTGACATAAGGCTTCACCAAGATATAATTGGTGCCATGCCACAAGGGAAGACAAGGGGCATCATCAACTACCAGTTGCTCGGCCTGCTGGTACATAGTCAGTCGGAGAGTTTCATCCTGTTCTATAGCTGCCTGGTCAAGTAAAGTGTCCAGGCTGGGGTTGCTATATTCGCCGATATTGACTTCGCTTCCGGTATAGAACAGGATATCCAGGAAATTATGCGGGTCGGGGTAGTCAGCTATCCAGCCCATTATGACCATCTCATCCTTTTCCTGTTTCAGGTTATAAAGGAAATTCTCTGTTTCCAGTTGCCTCACCGAGATTTCTACGCCGAGGTTCTGCTGCCATTCCTGGATAATGGCGCCCAGATAACTGGGAATATTATTGCCATAGCCGTCAACAGTCAGGGTGATAGGTGGCAAGTTCGAGACATCTCCATATTTCGAGGCAGCGATGAGTTCCTTTGCTTCTTCCACATTGTAGCCCAGTCCCTCAAGAGTCTCGTTATAGCCAGGCATGCCCGGCGGCAAAATACCGTCAGCTTCGCTTACCATGTCCCTCAATATCACCTTAACGATATGCTCTTTGTTCACAGCCAGACAAAAGGCACGGCGGACGTCAATATCGTCGAAGGGAGGTTCGGCGGTGTTGAAGCCAATATAATAGAGGCTGAGCTCAGGCGTTACAGCTAACTCTAGATGAAAAGGGTTGGTCTCATCACTGACTTCGTCAATGTAGTCCAAATAAACAGGAACGACATCAATTTTTCCTGTTTCATACAAGGCCATGGGATCAGCAGCGACAAGAGAAAAGACGACCTGCTCCAACTTGGCAGGCTCGCCGTAATAAATCTCGCTTCTCTCCAAGACGAGCTGCTGCCCTGGCGTCCATTGTCTTAACTTAAATGGTCCTGTACCGTTTGGCTTTAGCCACCAGTATTGCCCAGATTCCACATTAGTCCTATCAACCACGAAAGCGGTAGGATAAGCCAGCTTGTCCAGGAAGTAAGCCTTGGGGGCATCAATGGTAACCTGAAGAGTATACTCATTAATTGCCACGACTCCGGAGATTTCTCCCGCGTCTCCCGCCAGCATATCTTTGGCACCAACGATATCGCCCAGATACGTAGCAGCTGTACCGGACCCAGTGCCGGGGTCACAGGCTCGCTCCCAGGAATATTTGAAATCGGCAGCTTTGACCTCCCTGCCATCCTGAAACTTCACCCCCTGGCGCAAGTGGAAAGTATACACTTTGCCGTCAGGGCTTTTATCCCAGCTCTCAGCAATATCAGGCACTATATCCAGCTCATGGTCAAGGCGAACCAAGCCAGAGAAGATTTGCATGACGTAGGCATGAGAAGACATGTCAGCAGAAATTGCCGGGTCAAGCGTCATGGGCCCGACATCCCACAGGCGAAGGGTGTCTTCGCCGCCCGACCAAGGCCAGCAGGCAATCGAAGGCGAAACGAACAAAACCACCAAAAGGACAGACAATAATGCAAGACGCCAACTTTTTTTCACCGGTCACCTTTCGCAAAAAGAGACTGCAGCGCTGCCAGCAATTGAGAAGGCTTTTGGCAGCTCTCTGCCAGCTTCTCGAAAGGACACAAATCTGTCCCATCGTAGTTAGAGATGTGAGGCACTGTGTTTTTGCTATCAACGGCCACTCCGTTCTTCTTCAGCATATCAAACGCTCCCTGGCTCAATATGCCAGCATACACGGACCTCACCCGAGCGTGGAGGCAGAGCATAGCTACGGCTGACCCCACGACGCGGTCAGCCACTGCAGCATTATGTAAACCTTTTTTTACACTCTGAACAGCTTGAACAAAGGGGGCTATTCCGCGCTCTCTGGAGCCAAAAAGGACTCGCCCTTTCTTCACTATAACCAGGTTCCATTTATCTTCTTCCAAAAGAGAGCGAGCCAGGTCGATATCTTCCATGTTATTGTGCGTAGTGTTCTAAACAGCGATTAGGTCCTGGGGCAAATATTAAAAAGCAAAGATAGAAAATCAAAATTACAGATTAGAATGTAAAAATCAATGTCTCTCTGCGAACCCTAAACTCACTTTTGAACTTTGCCTTGTCACTTTGCATTTTTATTTTTCCTTTTTTAGCTCATATGTCATGTTCCCCAGGCCAAGCTCGTGCGCAGTTTTTATTTGGACCAGGCTGTCCGTGCCATTTATCTTGCCCAGTATATCGGGAGACATAATGTCGGCAAATTTCCCCAAGGGTCTGCTTTGCGCAATCAAATCCAACGATGCCTTGTCAACGGCTACCACATCCATGGAGGCGAGGATACCAATATCAGGAACTACCGGAAAACCCGAGGGCGAGACACAGTCACATGACCGTGTTACATCCTGGACGAAATTGATGAAAGCCACTTTGGACTGAAATCGGCCTAATACCCCCGCTGCGGCATGAGCCAGAGAGACCTGAAACCGCTCCTTAGCCCCGGGAGCCAAGGAGTAAACACGCTCCGGACACAGATAAACACAATGACTACAATCCATGCATTTTTCCTCATCACGCACCATTTTTTCCTCAACTAACGACAATGCTTTGAACGGGCACGCTTCAACGCATTGTCCGCAGCCATTGCATTTAGAGATGTCGATGATAGCCCGATTTGCCCTATGTTGGGCACCCTTCGACTCCTTGGTAACGCAGCCCATAGCCACATTCTTGATAGAGCCGCCAAAACCGGCCAGCTCATGCCCCTTTAAGTGAGAAAGTACTACCATAGAGTCGGCATCGAAAACCTTGCTGGCTATCTTTATCCTATCTAAAGAGCAGCCAGAAACTTGCCTGGGAATAGCCACCCACTCCCCATCATAACCTTGCTCTCCATCAGCGATAACCACAGGCGCCCCCACCGATTCCTCGGTGAAGCCGTTGCGGGCCGCTGTAGCCAGATACTGGCTGGCCGTGAATCTCCCCACGGGATAAAGAGTAGTGGTATCGGTGACAAACGGTTTGCCTCCGGCTTCTTTAATCAAGTCACATGCTCGACGCACTATCGGCGGGTGGAGGTAAGCACTACCACCATACTCTCCCATGTGCACCTTCACCGCTACGGAATCACCCGCAGAGACGACATCGGCTACTTCAGCGAAAAGAGTCCTCAACGCTTTGAGGAAAGCCCTACCCCTATCATAAGGAAAAAAGAAAACCTCGCTTTTTTCACTGGTGTTCACGATGTTCACCTGCCCAATAGTATATCTCACAAACTAAGTTGCAGTAAATTGATTCAGAACAAATTCCTGGCCTTCAGGCTTACGTAACTCTTATCGCAGACGATGATATGGTCAAGGACATCAATGCCCATAATCTCGCCGGCTTTAGCTAACCGCTTGGTTAGCTCCACATCCTCTTTGGATGGCTCAGGGTCACCCGAAGGATGATTGTGGGCAAAGATGACTGAGGCCGCGCAAGAAGATACTGCCTCGTTGAACACCTCGCGGGGATGAACGATGCTGGTATCCAGGCTGCCCATAGAGACCAGCTTGCGATTTATCAACCTGTTTCTGGTATCGAGGCAGAGTACCAGAAAATGCTCCTTCTTCTTGCCTCTTAACTGGCTCCTCACCTCGGCAGCTACATCCTCGGGGGATTTGAGGACCGGCTTGGGTTTCTCACCGGCATCGGCTTCCAGTCTCTTACTCAACTCAAGGGCAGCTTTAATCTGCGCCGCTTTGGCTGGCCCAATGCCGTTCGTCTGAAGCAGTTCCTCTGCAGAGGCATTGGCAACGCCTTTGAGGTTACCAAACCGGCTCAGCAACTTCTGGCTAGTCACCATAACAGACTCACCTTTAGTCCCTCGACCCAGGATTAGAGCCAGAATCTCCTGGGCAGAAAGAGCTTCACTGCCCAGCTTCAACAGCCTCTCCCTGGGGCGTTCACTGAGGGGCAAATCGTGGACGGTAAAAGAGTCTTTCATGGCTTATCTTACATCGTCGATTTCCTAAATGACCCTGGCCAGGTCCGCTTCTCAAGAGCCAAAGCAACCCATAAAGCGAGTGCCGTCGCCAATGCTGCTAGCGTAGCAATTAGGGCGGGATGAGATTCCCGTGCTTCCCCTTCGCCTTGCTCAGGGCTTCGACTCACCGCAATGAGAGTGCGAGATGTTAAGGTTGCTCGCCAACGAGCATCAAGACCATTTATATCAAAACCATAGACCGCGGTCAAAGCTTCGTCGTACGTACTACCTTGCTTCAAAACAGTCAATAAGTCGAGCATCTTATCCTGCCCGTAATTGTCCAGGAGATACTCCACAAGGCTATAGCTCTGCGCGTAGGAAAGGCCAGCTTTGTCAGCGTAAGCGGAGAATGGACTACACAGGCTGCGTACTGAAATAAGTGTGCCTTCCAAAATAGCCTTATTTAGGCTGGAGCGAAGATCAGGGTCAAGCTCGCCTTGGCTATATGTAGCTAAACCTTCGTCAAGCCAGAGAGGAAGCTGCCCATAGGGACTGAAAGTTGCCTGATGAACAACAAGATGCGTCAACTCGTGAACCAAGGCCCCCTTACCCCACTCAAGTTGACTCGGCGAGATACTAATAGCGATTATGCCAAAATCGATAAAGGCGACACCTCCGGTCCATTCCTGAGAAAAAACCATGGCTCCTTTTAGATCACTGGTTGACCCATAGACATATATCTTTATGGGCTTTTCCGGATAGGTGCCAATATCCTGAGTGAGCCTGGTAAGTCCTTCCTCACAAGTATCCATCAATTCCCGGGCGAAAGAATCGCCGCCGGTATACCAAAAAAGGGTCATTCCTCCCCCCTCGCCTACACTGCTAGTCAAGCTCTGCCAAGCAAAGCGACTGTCATCGAAATGCATTATCTTGGGAGCAGTCTCAACTCTATTCCCATCATCATCTTCAATCATCCACCAATATGTGACCTCACCGCCAGGCGGCAAGCTTGCATTGCTCATATCCCATACCCAATTGGCGTCTATCTTGTTTGCCGGAGTGAAATCAGCCCAACCCTCACTGATAACTTCAGCGTAGTTCATTTTATCTACCTGGTAGTACAGACGGACATCCACAATATTAACATTGCTTTCAGCTTCAACAGTGAACACAGCTTGGCTAGGGAAATTTACATCCACATCGCTAGCTATCACTGTGATACCGGCCTCGGCTGTTACCAGTGAGGGACCTAGAAGGAGAAGAAGTCCCAGAATTATTGAAGCAACACGTTTAATCATTTCCCTACTTTGGACCGAAGGTAGGCAGTGATAAATCCATCCAGTTCTCCATCCAGCACAGCTTCGGCATCGTGAACCTCGTAATCGGTGCGGTGATCCTTCACCATCTTATAGGGATGGAGAACATAACTTCTAATTTGATTTCCCCAAGCCGCTTCAATACGCTCGCCTTTTAACTTGGCTCTCTCCTCCTCTTTCTGCTTGCGGTCAAGCTCCAGGAGGCGAGAATAGAGAACTTTCAAAGCAGCTTCTTTGTTTTGGTGCTGAGACCTCTGGCCCTGGCAGGTCGCCACCAGACCTGTAGGCAAGTGAGTAATCCTGACAGCGCTGCTTGTCTTCTGCATATGTTGCCCGCCGGGCCCGCTGGACCTGAAGGTGTCTATCCTCAGGTCTTCTGGGTTTATTTTCACATCCACCGTCTCCTCAGCTTCGGGGAGGACTTCCACCAGGACAAAAGATGTGTGGCGTGCATGGTCGGCATCAAAAGGAGACAGGCGCACCAATCTGTGCACTCCGTGCTCACTCTTGAGATAACCAAAGGCATAATCCCCTTTAATCTCCACGATAGCGCTTTTGATGCCAGCCTCTTCCCCCGGAGAGACATCTAAAGCTTCAGCCTCATAGTCATGCCGCTCTGCCCACCTCAAGTACATCCTGAGCAACATATTGGCCCAATCCTGAGACTCCGTGCCACCAGCACCGGCATGAAGGGCGAGCATGGCACTTCGATTATCGTAATCACCAGTGAAAAGCTGTTGACTCTCCAGCTGTTCGAACTGGGAGTTCAGCTTTCTTAGTTCCAGTTGTATCTCTTCTTTTAGAGAGTAGTCGTCTTCGCCGGTAGCCAGAACAACCATTTCCTGAAGATCGACGGCCTTCTTCTCCAGCCCGCGCCAAACATCGACCAGCTTCCTCTTGCCCCTGAGCTCACGCATGACAGCTTGAGCTTTAGCCGGGTCATGCCAGAAATCAGGTTGTGCTGACTCTGCCTCTATTCTAGCGATTTCCTTTTCCTTGCCAGAGATGTCAAAGATGCACCATGATGTCTGAGATTTGCCGAAGCAAGGTTTCCAGATTCTGCTTCTCTTCCTGCATTTGCAATACTCCTAATCGATTAATGTCCCTTAGCAGCTTAGTTCGGAAGTCAACATTCCCCCGGCAGCGAGGTGAGCCAGACGGGTGGGTTCAGGAAGTCTATAACCACGGCAACACTTCATAACCCACTCCAAAGCCGATACCAGGTTAATTTTGTGACCCACGGAAACATATATTGGTTTCACTCCCGACTTGGTTCTCAGTGCTGCCCCGATGAGCTCCCCTTTATCAAGCAATTCAGCATGAGAGCCAGCCTCTTCTGCCACAGGTTGATGCTGCCCACAAAGGATAGATTTCGCGCAGCCTATGGTAGGCAAATCAAGAAGAAGTCCCACATGTGAGGCAAGCCCAAACCTTCTGGGATGAGCAATCCCTTGACCATCAACCAGAATAAGGTCGGGAACATTACTTAGTTTCTCACAAGCAGCCAGTATCAAGGGACTTTCTCGAAAAGACAGCAGGCCAGGAACATAAGGAAATCTAATCTTACTCTGAGCTTCCTTTACCTCGACTATGCCCAAGTCAGGGTAACGGAGGACTACCGCTGCTCCTCTAGCTACGCCCTGGGCGTCGGGAGCAGATATGTCAATACCGGCAATAAAACACGGGTTGACAACTCTGTTCTCAGTTGACACCCTTTTCGCCAGACTGAATTGTATTTCCCGTGCCTGGGCGACGCTCACCTGCCACTCGTGTAACACCTGCACTCTCATGGCTTGAATTATAAAGCATTCCGCTGCAATAACAAACTTTGAGGTGGCAGATACATAAGGAGTGTGGATTCTTGCCAGGGGTACTAGTATTGGCGAAAGTGAACTGGTTTGTTATAATCACAGCGACAATCAATCAGGAGCTACTGAAAGGACTATCCAGCCGGTCGTAGAAATAGCTTACGTGCAAGCGTTGTCCGTTAGCAGCTCAAGGAGCTATCAAGGAGCAGCGATATGCCTGAAGAAATGACCAGTAGCGTAGAAGCCCTCGAGGCTAAAGCCGAAAAGATACTCACAGAGGCAAAGACCAGAGCCAGTGAAATTGTCCTCGAAGCCAAGGAGGAGGCCAAGAAAATGCTGTCTTCCCAGTTGCCGCTAGATGAGGTGAAAGCCGAGTCTGAGAAGATTGTAAGCAAAGCCAAGACGGAAGCCGACACAAAGATTAAAGATGCTGAGAAGAGTGCGGCCGAAATCAACATCCATGCCGATAAGAAAGTGAAAGAGATTACGGAGCTCGTGGTCAATATCGTCAAGGGGAAGAGCTGACATGCCAGCTGTAATCGTCAATACCCCTGACCCCATGGTCAAAGTCAGGGTAATGACTACCAAAGACCACTCCACCGAGACCCTAAAAACACTACAGACTGCTGGAGTGCTCCATGTTGAGGAAAGCCAAGAGCTAAAGCCTGTGGACAAAGAAGCAATTGAACGGGAAAGAAGAAAAATCGGTGAACTATTGACCAGCATTAACGACGTACTAGCTTATATACCGAAGGGAGAGAAGGTATTGCTGGGAGAGGATGTGGAGGTCACATATGACAGGCCTCTTGATGAAATTGACAGCGGAGTGAGGGCGCTATGCACCAAGCTCGGCAAAATGCATCAAATAGCAGCCAAACTCGAAGACAACATTAACGAGCTCACGGAACTAAGCAAGTATCTTGGCTCTCTAGGGCACCGGGCTGATGTCAAATTAAGAGATTTAAGTTTTTCCGGCAGTTACCTCTTCTCCCGGGTGTTCGTGTTTACCAACGACCTATTTGAGACCCTATACACTAAACTTAGAGAGTACCTGCTCGAGAACATTGTGGTCACGATAGAAAACGAGACCGTCCTGTACGCCATTGCCCAAACTGAAGACCGGGAAACCATAGAGACTATTGTCAGGGATGGCGGGGCAAAAACTCTACTCATACCAGAAAAAGATTTGACTCTGAGAGAATTTCTTGAAACAGCCAACACTAATATCCACACTTTTGAAGAAGAACTGGCAAAGCTTCAGACCGAGATTGAGAATAAGACCAGAGAGAATTTGAAGACGCTCATCCTTTTCCGCGAGGCACTATCAGCCGAAACAGAAAGGTTAGCAGTTTTGGCCAAAGCCAGTGAAGCAAAATACGTCACATTAATCGAGGGCTGGGTTCCAGAGAATAATGTTGAAGATGCAATTGCCGAACTCAGGGAGAAGGTAGGCTATGTGTTTGTTGACACACGGAAGCCCGAACAGGTAGAGGAACCGCCCACCAGGATGAGAAATCCAACTGCGGTCAAGCCGTTCGAAGTCATTGTGAACCTGTTTGGTACCCCGAAGTACAAGGAATGGGACCCCACTCCAGTAATAGCATACTCGTTTGCCTTCTTCTTTGGCATCATGCTGGGAGACGTAGTGTATGCCGCCCTTCTCATCGTGTTTGCCAGGTTCGGCTTGCGACTTCTCGTTGATGACCCCAGAACTGAAGGTTTCAAGCTATTCCAGAGGATAATTTACATAAGCGGCGGCGGCGGCCTGGTCATTGGTCTGCTTACGGGAAGCTATCTGGGCAATTTTTACGAGTTCTTTGGAATCGAAAGTTTGACGCTTGCCGCACTAATTAAACACTGGCTCTCAGAGCCCGTGTACTTCATAGGACTATCTTTAATAATAGGCTTGGTCCATGTGAACATTGCTCACGTGCTGGCACTTATTAAAGGAATAAGAGAGGGGCAGAAAGCGATAGTGCCCAACAAGGCCGGGCTATTTCTACTTGAGCTCGGCGCCATACCCTGGATTATGCATGTCATACTCGGCATGAATCTTCCCTTGCTGACTGAGCAAATGTATCCCATCCTGTTATACGTTGCCATTCTGGGCGTAGTATTGATTGTCGCCTCTTCCTTCATTGAGAAGGGTGCTTTCTTGGGTAGTATCTTCTGGCTATTTGATATAACCGGCATAATGGGCGACGTTATGTCATATGCCAGGCTGGCAGGTGTGGGGCTGGCCACATATTATCTGGCATACTGCTTTAACCTGATCGCCGACTT
>Ga0315537_1003761_pt1 | contig 11200 bp, 6 predicted proteins | sample SalMarSW160270MG_FD_203091 | JGI IMG/M metagenome (GOLD analysis project Ga0315537, IMG submission 203091) | Salt marsh sediment microbial communities from the Plum Island Ecosystem LTER, Massachusetts, United States - Salt Marsh Sediment SW1602-70 ... | reverse complement strand
ATATTGTTCGTGAAATGTCCGAAGCCGGACAGAATATACTGGGGGCAGTCGGCAAGGGAGGCAAAGAGACCGATTTTTTCGAACAGCTTCCCGGCATAGCCAAAGTGATCCCAATATCTACATCGTTTAAACTTGTCAGCAGACAGTTGCATACCGAAGATACTCTTGTACAGGTTGGGGATGTGGTTGTGGGTGGAGAACGTATTACGATTATTGCCGGACCGTGTGCTGTTGAGAGCAGGGACCAGGCCCTGACGATTGCCAGGGAGGTAAGAAGATACGGGGCTGTTCTGTTTCGTGGTGGCGCCTTCAAACCGAGAACTTCCCCTTATTCTTTCCAGGGTTTGAAGGAGGAGGGGTTAAAGATACTGGCCGAAGTCCGGGAAGTTACCGGTCTTGGTGTTGTGACCGAAATAACCTCACCCGCTCAGGCGGACATGATGATGAAGTATGTAGATGTCGTGCAGGTTGGGGCACGCAACATGCAGAACTTTGAACTTTTAAAGTGCGTGGGTCGTATCGGAAAACCGGTGGTTCTAAAGAGAGGGCTTTCCTCCACTATTGAGGAATGGCTGATGTCCGCGGAATATATCCTTTCGGAAGGAAATGAAAAGGTTATTCTATGTGAACGCGGCATTCGTACCTTTGAACCCTATACCCGTAACACCCTTGATCTTTCTGCAATTCCCGTGCTCAAGACACTGACCCATTTACCGGTAATCATCGATCCCAGCCACGCAACCGGTATCCGTGAAAAAGTCAGTCCCATGTCACGGGCCGCAATTGCTGCAGGTGCAGACGGATTGATGATAGAGGTGCATCATGATCCGGACCGGGCGCTTTCCGACGGTCCCCAAAGTCTTTACCCAAAACAGTTCGGCCAACTAATGCGAGACCTTTATGTGATCGCACCGGTTGTCGGCAAACAGCTTGATTTTGACTATCTGGATAAGGCTAAAGCCGTTGACCACTTAAGCAAAACCAACGGGACAGGAACGCAGAGAGCCGCTTTCTTGGGTGAAATGGGAACGTTCAGTCATAAGGCCTGTACGCAGTATTTTGGGACCCAGGTTACCGCCGTGCCTGCACCTTCATTCAGATCGATTTTTGAAGCCGTTAAGAACGGCGAGGTTGATTTTGGTGTGGTGCCTTTGGAGAATTCCCTCATGGGCAGCATCCATGAAAACTACGATCTTCTACTGGAATATGATTTGAGGATTGTGGGCGAAATCACACTGCGTATCATACACTATCTGATCGGCCATTCCGGAGCCGGCACGGATACCATCAAACGGGTTTTTTCTCTCCCCATGGTTTTTCAGCAGTGCCGACAGTTTCTGGATCGCTATGAAAACTGGGACCTGGTTCCCGTCAAGGACACTGCCGGCGCAGTCAGGAAGATCAGCCAGAACGCTAATCCTGCCGACGCAGCTATCTCAAGCAAGGAGGCTGCCGAAATGTACGGAATGACGGTCATCGAGGAAGGAATTGAGACAAACCCTCGAAATTACACCCGTTTTATTGTCATAGGACTTGATCAGCTCGAAAAAGGGCCGCGGCACAAATCGTCACTCATCTTTTCAACCGGGAACCAGCCGGGCGCCCTTTATGAAGTTTTGAAAATATTCGCCGAAAACGGCGTTAACCTGGTAAAACTCGAATCTCGGCCCATCCATGGAAAACCTTGGGAATATATGTTTTATGTGGACCTTGAGGCGGATGCTGAATCGGAAACATTCAAACCGATATTCGATTTACTTGAAGAAAAAACAGACTATCTGAAGATTTTGGGTAGCTATTGAACCCGGAGGCGGCTCTTGACCATTTCAATGTTGACAATTCAAAAATTAGCAGTTAAAATTTTTTTATTAATTTTCTATAAAAAAAATTAAGGAAAGGAGAAATTTTATGATTCGGAAATCTACATACAAAGTTCGTGTTACCCGGAGAGAAGCCCTCCATGTCCATGATGAGTTCGGCCATTCGCTCATGCTGGTTGAACTGGAAGGTGAACCGCTTCACTATGAAGTGGGCGTGGCCGGTGAATTTGTCTCCCGCCGAAGTGTCAACTTCCATGACCGCATAGGAGGCAGCGGCCCCATGCAGGGTTATGCGGTAACCAATTTCCAGTATGGTTCGGTTTACAGCAAGTTTGAAGGGAATCGTGACGGGAAAAGCAAACTCACCACCGGCACGTGGGAAACCTATAAAGGGACAGGAAAGCTGGATAACATCAAAGGCAACGGGACATTTAAAGTCGCATCGGGAGAAGTCCCGGGCGAATTCATTCTGGACATGGAAGGCAAATATGAGCTTTAAGTGAGCCCAGTCCAGGGATTGTTATGAAATAAAAAAAGCCGGATTATTGACCGGCTTTTTTTATTGCTTTGTGATCAATTGCAAGCTCAATATAATGTTCTGCGGTTTGCTTACGTTTTTCCACGTCGTCTTCTGAAAGTTCCTTTTTTAATGAAGCCGGTGTACCGGCCACAAGATGATAAGGCCCCACAACCTGCCCATGCTTAACCACAGACCCGGCCGCAACCACAGAACCGGTCTTTATAACTGCGTGACTCAGTATAACGGCATTAATACCGATAAGACAGTAGTTTTCTATAATGCAGCCGTGAACAACGGCATTGTGCCCCACGGTTACATAGTCTCCGATAATTGCGGGCCTGTCAAAATCCGTATGCAGGATGCAGTTGTCCTGAATATTGGTACTTTTCCCCACGATTATAGAGGCCATGTCTCCCCTTAAGACAGTGCCGTACCAGATACTGGCGTTGTCTTTTATTTCTACATCCCCGATAACCATTGCTGTGGGTGCAATAAAAACATTTTTACCGATTTTTGGTTTGTGACCTTTATATTCAAGTATCATAATCTTATCCCCAAACTATATCTAATCCGCCAACCACCTATTTGGGCTAACGTGGTTTTATTTCACCGCAAATGGACGTCAATAGACACAAATGAATATTCTGAAGAAATACCTTGGTTAAATTGTCCTGGTATCTTTAAATTTGTGTATATTCGTGTTCATCCGTGGTTTTATTTCGCCATAAATGAACATGCTTTTTACAAATTCATTATATTTTAAAGCTCTCAGACATTCCGGCATACCGTTTTCTCAGCTTTGGTTTTTCTATTTTACCGGTCGGGTTACGCGGGACATCACCGAAAATAATTCTGCGGGGTCTTTTGTACCTGGGAAGTGCCTGACAAAAATCATTGATTTCTTCCTTTGTGAGTTCCTGCCCGGGTTTTACCTGGATTACGGCGGTGGCGATTTCTCCCAGGCGGAGGCTTGAAAGACCAATGACCGCCACATCGTAAATTTTTGGATGAGCCTGTAGAAGATCTTCGATCTCCACAGGATAAATGTTTTCCCCCCCGGTTATGATCACATCTTTTTTCCGGTCCACCAGCCAGATAAACCCATCTTCGTCCTGCCGGGCCACGTCGCCGGTCAACAGCCAGCCGTCTATTAAAACCTCCCGGGTAGCCTCCGGATTTCTGTAATACTCCTTCATAACACCCGGTCCCCTGACCATTAATTCGCCGGGTTCTCCCTGAACCACAGGATTCAACGTGTTGTCTACAATCCTGATCTCCCAGTCGAAATCGGGCAAGCCTATGGAACCGACCTTGTGCATGTTTTCCATCCCCAAATGGACGCATCCGGGTCCGGTACATTCGGTCAGACCATAATTGGTATCGTATTGGTGATGGGGGAAAACTTTTTTCCATTCCTTAATCAGACTGGGAGGTACAGGCTGGGCGCCGATATGCATCAGTCGCCACTGATCCAAATTGTAATCTTTGAGTTTCATTTCCCCGCTCTGGATCGCAAAAAGGATATCCAGCGCCCAGGGAACCAGAAGCCAGACAACGGTTACCTGTTCTTCTGAAATGGCTTCCATGATCCACTTGGGTTCGATTCCTTTGAGGATAACGCTCCGGGCCCCCACAATGAAATTGCCGAACCAGTGCATCTTGGCTCCGGTGTGATATAGGGGAGGGATGCAAAGGAAATTATCCCTGTGGGTCTGACGGTGATGCAGATTTTCCACAAAGCAGGCAAATTCAAGATTTCTGTGTGTCAAAAGTGTTGCCTTGGGAGTTCCTGTGGTGCCGGAAGTAAAATAAAGAGCCGCTTCATCTGTAATCTTTATTGTAACTTCAGGATCCATAGGGGAATGATTTTTAAGAATTTTTTGATATAATTCGGCATAGTCAGGCCTGAGTTCCTCCGGACCCAAAAAAATATAGGTTTCCACAAATCTGTCCAGCTCTTGTTTTATGGAATTAATGCGCTCAATAAATTCTTGGCCAAAAATAAGGGCCTTTGCCTCGGCGGTTTCCGCACAGCGCTGGATCGTCTTTGCCACAAATCGAAAATTAAGAGGAACCGCCCAGGCGCCCGTACGAAGTATACCAAAATAGACAGGCAGCCATTCGATACAATTGGTCATTAAATGGACCACCCGGTCGCCTTTTGTAATTCCCCTGGCTATCAGGGCTCGGGCTACCTGATTGGCCTGGTCGTCAAACTCTTTCCAGGTGATTTCCTTACGACGGTTTTTTGCCGGCTCCCTTTCTACAAGTGCTGTTTCAGAACCGTACATACGGGAATTTCGGGCCAGTATCTCAGTAATTAGCATAAGCATTCCTTTCCATATGCGAAATTTTATGATCTGGATATCAAACCAGTGTTAAATGGTCAAGAAGCACAAAAAAAATGAACCATACGGTTAATATGGGATGGGTTCGAATTCTACCGGCATGGCATAGCACCGCGTGACGAATTGACCGGCTTTGTTTTTTATGTTAGAAACGGAGAAGTTTCATCTAATGTTGCGATATTCGAGCATGTTGCACCATCACTGTTTTTAATACAACGTTGGTGTATCAAAAGGAGTCGTATAATGCACTTTTTAGTTGTAGGCCCCGGAGCCATGGGATGTTTGTTTGCCGCTCGATTAAAGAAGGCGGGCTATGAGGTAACTCTTTTGGATTATTTACAGGAAAGAGCCCGGCAGATAAACGAACAGGGGATTGTCGTCCAAGGGGTTACCGGCGAATATACGGTAAAGGTGCCCGCTGTAGCGGAGGGGATTTCCATACAGCCTGACTTTGTGTTAATTTGTGTTAAAGCTTATACGACAAAACAAGCGGCGGAGAACATCAAGCCGTGGCTGAGTTCCGAAGCGTTCGTGGTTACCTTGCAAAACGGGGTGGGAAACCTTGAGATACTGGAGGAGACATTCGGTAAGAAAAAGGTGTTCGGCGGTATTACGGCACAAGGGTCCACCCTTTTGGGACCGGGGAAAATAAGACATGCCGGACAGGGAGAGACCATTATCGGGCCTGAAGAAGATCCCGACAGCCCTTTAGAAAGAATTGTTTCTGCGTTTAACACGGCAGGTTTTAAAACCCGATCCATAAAAAATGTGGTTGATCTTATCTGGGGCAAACTGATTATTAATGTGGGTATCAATGCGCTCAGCGCGATTACACGGCTTAAAAACGGGCGTTTGGCCGAGTTAAACGGAACCCGCCGGGTCATGGAAAATGCGGTTAAAGAGGCAGTTGCTGTGGCTGTCGCTAAAAACATACGAATTCCTTATCCCGACCCTTTAGCCCGTGTCAAGGAGGTCTGCAGGGATACGGCGGAAAACATCGCTTCCATGCTTCAGGATGTCCTAAAGGAGAGAGTTACCGAGGTTGACTTCATAAACGGCGCTATCGTGCGGGAAGGAATTACACTGGGCATTCCGACTCCTGTAAATCATACCCTGACCTGTCTGGTAAAGACCATCCAGGAGACCTATGAGGAAAGAATATAACCCAAACAACTCCCAAATTTGACTCGTTCATTGGTTTAGCCCCAATATCTCAAAGAGAATTATATTTAAACTTAAGTTGAGTGATTTTTTGCGAAGAGATGTGTTGAGGTCTTGATGCATAAGGGTTCGCGAAAACCGTCCCGAAAAGACATCGGGATGGATATGTCGAGGATTTTCGCGGATCCTTGATGTGCAAAAGATCGGCGCAGATTGAGTAAAAAAACGCTCAATTTAGGTTAAAGCTACCTGTGGCCGGCCTCCGACTATATTTCTTATGACTAAAAATGCTGTGCGCGATACCGTCAGCCAACGAGGATCCAGAAAAAATGATCTGATCAGCTGCTGGGTTCAACCCGTTATGGTTATTTTTCCTTTTGTCTTAACAACTTGATCTTTTATAAATTTCTGGTATGGTGTTTGTGAACTGCAATATTAATATGCCACGAAACCATGGATAAGATCTATTCATTGGGTTACATAGTAATTTTTCATACCAGGATAACATCAAGATGGAAAGGTTGAAAATACTTGGACATGGCAGATCCCCACAGGCGAGGGCCCGATCACGATGCAAGTTGTTTGAAGCAATGATGATTCAAGTCCTGCATCATTATGGGTACAGCATCGACCGCATCCTGCACGCAGACACCGATGAAATGGAAATCGATATTGCGGGGAAACATAACGCAACCGGCGCCCCCCTTTTTGCTGACTGTAAGTTTTATGAAACAGCCGTATCCGTTTCCAGGCTTCAGGCATTTTACGGCAAGTATATGGCGAGATGGCACAAAGACAAACGTTGCCACGGCCTCCTCATCGCCCTTCCCGGGATCGACCTTTGTGCCAGGGAATTTTATCGAGAGCATATAGAAGGAAATCCTCAAGTCACAGCACTTCTTTATGAGGAAGGCGAAGTTCTGAAAGCAATTTCAGGAATTCCGGAAGGTGGGAGTCCGGATACGGCTGCAAAACATATATCCCGGAATATGGGAAAACCGGGTGAGTGTTTTCTGCTTTATACCGAAAAAGGAGTGTTCTGGGCCCAACCGATCGCCTCTCAAGGCAAAAGACCCCCCCGTCGAATCGCTATTTTTAACTTCAGCGGCATTCCTGTATTAAATCGATCCACACTGGGTTATTTGACAAAACTGTATCCGGAGCTTAACGATTTTGACAACATTACTGTGGGAGGCATGGCGGTTCTCCAGCCGGGTCTGTTTCAAGATGAAGATGAAATTGTCGAGATCCGGGGAGGTTCCGGATGCTTCGAGTATCAATTCCCGGCACCACCAGAGTATTTCGTAGGCAGAAGAGCCTTGCTTAAAGAACTCGATTCCTTTGCGGCAGAACTCATAGATAAGGAAACTCCGCATCGCGGCATCGTATTTGAAGCCCCTTCGGGATTAGGGAAAAGTTCGCTGGTCCTTGCAAGTGTTGCACGTTTGCTAAAAATGGGACACTTTGCCGTTGCCATAGATTCGCGCACCGCATCGTCTTCAAGGTTCCTTGATCGTATAATAGACTATGCTCTCAAAAAGTTCGGAAATTTCGGAGGCATAGTCACCGAAACGGACTTTTCAAAATCCGCAACAGGGTTAGACAGTGCAGTACAAGTAATTTTTGACCTCGGGCAAATTCTCGAATCCCACAGCAAACTACTGTTCATCTTTTTTGATCAGTTCGAGAACATTTTTCTTCTGCCTGATGTGTTGAAACCGATTAAAGATCTGTTTCTGAAAATATGCGAAAAACAGACCAACATAGTTCTTTGTTTCTCGTGGAATAAGGATCTTATGTTATCGACCCATGACTTTTTTGGTGAACTGCTCGGGGCTGTTACAGATAACAGCAAAAATATGATTTTGAATACTTTTTCCAGAGCCGAAATTAAGGTGTTTTTAAAAAAGCTCGGCAAGGATTTGGGTGAAACCTTAACAAAAGATCTTCAATCTTTTCTCGTCGAATTTTCACAAGGATATCCCTGGCTGCTGAAACTACTTTGTTTTCATGTGAAAATTGCCCGGCAAGCCGGAATCCCACAGATAGATATTCCCGGTAATCTTCTGAGCATTGAAGAATTTTTCCAGCATGACTTACAGAAGCTGTCGGATAAAGAGAGCGCCTCATTACTTGAGATTGCCAGGTCTGCGCCCGTGCGTCTTGAAGAATCGAGACCCGTGGTTGAACCTCAAATTATACAAAATTTAATCAAGCAAGGGTTGATCGTAACCATCGGCAATGTCATGGACGTTTACGGAGATATTTTTCGCGATTACCTGAACGCAGACCTATTGCCGAATTGGGATAATTATATCCTTGGCGTCGGCACCGGGAATGTTATAAAGGCTGTAAAGATCCTTCATTCGGCTGATGGCACATTGGATGTTTCCGATTTTAATAAACACGGTTTGCCGGAAAAGATTTTCTTCAGGATCGCGAACGACATGGATTCTCTCGGACTTGTTAAAATGATAAAGGGCAAGGCCTCCTTGCAGATAAAACTTCCCCCAACGTCCCGTGATGTTGTGGGTGTATTGCGAAGTCATCTGCGAGACAGGCTCAGAGCTAACCGTAGGATCAAACGGCTCTTGAAAGCTCTGGAACAAAAGAATGTTCTGACCATAGACAGCGTTGCGAAACTGCTTGAGACTTGGTGCGTCTATATTTCGAAAACCAGACAAGGCTGGTTAAATTCCGCCCGTATCCTGGCAGAATGGATGGACACTGCCGATCTGGCTCTTTTCGACAAAAAAAATCGAAAACTCATTCGCTTTGATCCTGCAACGGAAATCCGCGAGCGTCACCTGTTATTACCTAAAAGACATGGCACGAACACTCCGAAGATTCAGTACTCCCCTGTTGAAGATATTGCCATAAGGCTTGTTCGAGCCCTTCATGGGGACGGGAGAGTGAATTGGAGAGGCCTGAGAAAAAGCACGATTTTTAGAGCCCTTGCAACATTGGAAGATCTGGGGTTCATCGCAAGAAAGACTCCATTGATAAAAGTGCTGCCAAAAGGAGAGGAGTTCGTATCACATCCGGATAGACGTCCTATTTTGTTCGCACAAAGTGCTTTGCAATTGACTTCATTTTCAAGCTTTATAAAAATACTTGAATCACATAAGGATAAAGGCAATACGCTTTTAAAGCTGGGTCTTGAACTTTGTGAGAATCTCGGCACAAACTGGAAGAATAGCACTGCCGAAACCATTGCCAAGATCATGCTGGATTGGGCCCGCCATGCGAAACTTGCACCCGGTGTTTTTACTGAAATTCGAAAAGGGCCGATAACGGGATGGAAAAAGAAGGAAAATCGTCAAATGAGTCTTTTTTAAAACCGTTATGAATGGGGGGTAATGATAGTTTGATTCTTTTCGACGGGACATATCGATTGCAACGGCAGGAAGACGCTTTACAGGAAACTGTTGGTAAATGCGCTTGCTCCTGGTGGTTAAGAATTATCGATTTTTCAATAGACCGGCCGGAGGTCAAGTACCTCAGACCCTACGTCATTATTGCGACACAAACCAGAGAAGGCATCTTCAGAACAACATGTGCAGAAAGCCTGGGCAAAAGGATATACAGGGATTTTAATCTAAATATCGATGAGACGTTATGGATAGAGCACTATCCGGATGAACCGGCTCTGTATGTCGCCGTCTTTAAGCCCAAGTCCTATTTTGGAACTGAAATATTTTATCATATCGACTGGCGGCCCATTATGCACAATGAATTCGAAGCCATTAAGACATTTATACCCGGAGCTGAAAATATCGAATATCCATAGCGCATTCATTCCATCTATCCATTCTCACAATTACTTCCGGTTTCAAAAACAGTATACAGCTTCCGAAATCCCCAGCCAATCCGTTTGGGAGCATTTCATCCCGCGTTTTATCCTGAATTTTCTATGCTAAATTTACTCCATCAATTCTTGTCAAGTACCGGTAAATTTATATTTTTCCCTTGCTACAAACAACCATATAATGGATACTAAGTATCCAGATTGGAAGGGGCCAATCATTTGTGCGGGTAATAAGTATCCGCTTTCTATTTGGATTTTGGATTTAGGATCGTAAAATTAAAAGAAAATCTAAAGGCAAAGGGTTAGCCGACAGCTGCTCACAAGCGGGTGGCATAAGATTTGCTTTAATAAATAGTTATGGCAAATATAATTAAAAATAACAGATTCTGGGTAGGGGTCCCGCCATGGATATTTATGGGTGCGGTCGTGGTTCTGTTCCCGATTTTTGCTTTTATGACCCATCAGAATATCACCCGTCAAAAAGAAAACAGCTTTCGCCTGTTATTGGAAAAAGGCGCTGCCCTGATACGGTCGTTTGAGGCCGGTACCCGGACAGGAATGGGATTTAGCTGGAGCGGGGTCCAGCTCCAGAAACTCCTCACTGAGACGGCCCAGCAACATGATATTGTTTATCTTCTGGTCACCGATACCAAGGGGATTATCCTTGCTCATAATAACCCTGCGTATATTGGTAAAACTCATGGCGACGGGTTGAATCTTAGAAGAATCTTACATAAAGAAACAATAAAGTGGCGTATTGTAACGAATCCCGAGGGTAAGAAAATATTTGAGGTCTTCAGAAAGTTTTCACCCGTAGAAAGGGGGTTGAACATGGGTAGCGGCCACATGATGATGCAAATGTGGTTTCAGCAAGGAATTAATCAAAGATTAGATATCCCTGCATTCAATCCGATCATTTTTGTGGGTCTGGACATGGCTTCCATTGAAGAGGCCATACAGGCAGATACCCGACATACAATGGTCATGGGTATGATCCTTCTTTTAATCGGGTTTGCCGGTATCGCATTGCTTTTTTTGGCCCAGAGTTATCGAGCGACAAGGATGTCCCTTTCCAGAATAAAAGCCTTTTCCGATAACCTGGTTGAGAATATGCCTATCGGCCTTGTTGCCATAGACAACCATCGAAAAGTTACCTCCTTAAATCATGTGGCCGGATTTATTCTAAGCCTTTCCGCTGGGGAAGTGATCGGCGAAAATGCCACGCAAGTGGTTCCGGAGGAATTATTGAAGTTGTTGGAAAATCTCGATACGGAAAAAGGTGTTGTGGAAAAAGAAGTCGACTGTACTGTCCGGAAAGGAAAGGTTATTCCCCTTGAAGTCAGCGCCACATTACTGAATGATGAAAACGGTATGTTTCTCGGGTATGTTTTGCTTTTCAAGGATCTCAGCGAGGTTCGTTCTTTAAGAAAAGAGATTGCAAGGAGCCAGCGCCTGGCATCCGTGGGAAGGCTTGCCGCCGGTGTTTCCCATGAAATACGTAATCCTTTAAGTTCAATCAAGGGCTTCGCCACATATTTCAAAG
>Ga0315537_1003760_pt1 | contig 11202 bp, 16 predicted proteins | sample SalMarSW160270MG_FD_203091 | JGI IMG/M metagenome (GOLD analysis project Ga0315537, IMG submission 203091) | Salt marsh sediment microbial communities from the Plum Island Ecosystem LTER, Massachusetts, United States - Salt Marsh Sediment SW1602-70 ... | reverse complement strand
TGAAGTAAGAAAGCAGGAAACCTTTAGAAGTAAAAAGAGGATAGCATTCTGCATCTTAGGCGTCGCTCTAGCCATAGTCGCTAATATTCAAAGTGATATCGGCTTCGAACTAGACCCCGTGAACTGGACTGTACATGATGACATCGCGATGTTTCTCCTATTTCTGGGCTTATACTTTGTAATACAAGGCTCTTACTGGTGGGCTAGGGAAAAGGGTAGAAGTGGTTGGTGGTGCTTAATGGGCTTGTTAGCACCGATAGGATACATTGTCCTCATGAATCTGAAAGATAAAAGATTGCTTCGGGATAAGGACATGGAACCAATCTCAGGTGCTGTAAACTATTGTCCCCACTGTGGCTATAAGCTAAATGAGGTAAGCAACTATTGCCCAAACTGCGGACGAGAAGTGGTCTAACCGCCGCCAGCGCGCCCCCACGCAAATAACTGATGCTGCACAAACGTCACGCCTGAAAGATGGTTACGGCTTCCCGGTTAATTACCCGGCGCGACGGCTCCGAATCTTCCTCGCCAGGGATACTGCCGGGTTCACCAGACACCCCCGCACCGCAGCGCGAAACCTCCGGTGCCGGGAGATGAACCTGGCCAGCGGCGGACTGAGCCGGTAATAGATGGCTACCAGAACCCGACCAGCAGGGTTGGGTTTGAGGAACTCGTCCCGGAAGCGGCGCAGAACCTCAACCTCCGCCGACAGCGGCGTACCATAGACCGCGGTAGCGATAAAGCACGCCTGTTCTTGCGATTCATCTTCGTAGTCATCCTCGTATCTGGCCATGCAATACCTCCGCAGCTCCCGAATCAGGATTTTGAAGGCTCTCAAAAATGGCTGGGGAAGAAGGATTCGAACCTTCCCTTACGGATCCAGAGTCCGTCGTCCTACCGCTAGACGATTCCCCAGCAACGCTGAAATTATAACCGCCCATTAAGAGAGGTGTCAATCGCCGCCTCTTCTTCTGCTATCTGCCGCTCCCGGCTCACCGGTCGGGGGGGTTGACATGAGCCCGGCCCGGTGTATGATATATGGGGCATCACCGTAATTTACGCATAGGGAGCGCCAAGTGACTGAGACCAAGGCGGTATTTTTCGACTGGATGGGCACCCTGGCCCACCCCGAACCGGATAGACACGAGCTCTTTAGCCAGCTCGCCGGTGAGCTCGGTTTTGAGCTTTCCCCACAGAGGCTGCTGCGCGGGGTCATGGAGGCCGACACGCGGGTTCCGGAAGGGGCCCCGCCGAGATATGCCGAAGGCAAAGACGAGACGCCCTTCCTCCGCTGGTGGGAGGTGCTGCTGGCCCAGGCCGGAGCCACGATACCGAAGGACGTCAGGTTGGAGATTACCAGACGCGCCGGGAGGCACGTCAGGGAAGCCGCCTGGGTGCTCTACGACGACGTGTTACCGGCCATAAAGGCAATCAAGGAAAAGGGGCTGCGCCTGGGCCTAATCTCCAACATGTACCTGGGTAGAGCCGGACTCGACGCCTTCCTGGACGTCGTGGTCACCGCCAAGGACGTCGGGGCCAGCAAACCAGACCCCCTTATCTTCCGGGCGGCCCTGAAACAGGCCGGGGTAACGGCTAGCGAAGCCGTCTACGTGGGTGACCAGTACGAACTGGACGCGGTCGGGGCGAGGAAGGCGGGGATAAGGCCCGTCCTCATTGACCGCTACGGCATAGTCAGCGAGACAGTGGACTGCCCGGTTATCCAGAGCCTCCCGGAGGTCCTGGGCTTCCTCTGAGGCGGCGGGGAGCGGCCCTTAAACCACTTGTCCCAACCCCGTATTCCGGGTATAATGCCACCGTTACCGGCCGGGGGTTCCGGTAACTGAGACAATGCAGCGACGGTTTCAAGAGGCGCTATACCGAACGACCCGGTTTTTCGCCCTACCCTTCTTCAGATTCCTGTTCTCCGTACTGACACGCTATCGGGTAACGGGGCAGGAGAACGTTCCCAAACACGGCCCCCTACTCATCGTAGCCAATCACCTGAGCGACTCCGACCAGTACCTGATGTACTTCACCATCAAGCGCCGCATGAGATTCATGGCCAAGGAGGAGCTGTTCCGCTCCGCAAGGATAAGAATCCTGGCCACGGCCTTCGGTGCCTTCCCGGTCTCCCAAAACGGGACTAGCCGCAAGGCGCTGGGCGAAGCCTACCAGGTCCTGGACAGAGGCCTCGCCCTGGCCATGTTCCCCGAGGGAGCCAGAAGCAGAAACGCCAAGCTGAGGCGGGCCCTACCGGGCACCGCCCTCATCGCCCTGGACAAGAAGGTGCCCATCCTCCCGGTAGCTATCACCGGCATGGAGGCCAAGTGGAAGGGCATTCCCTGGGCTGCTGTTCACCGCCCCCGGATAAGCGTCACTATCGGCCCCCCCTTCTCCCTGCCGGATATAGCTCACCGGCCGGGCAAGGCGGAGCTTAGCAGGCTAGCGGACTCCATCATGGAGCACGTCGCCAGGCTACTCCCCCCCGAATATCGGGGCTATTACGCATCGGTATCAAAGGACGAGAGGCCAGACCAGACTAAGACGAGCGGTTAAGCTCCCTACCGGTCTACCGGCCGTCTCAGCAGCACCGAGATAATCATGGTGCTCCGCGAGAAGGTAATATTGTGGGAGTTAACCTCCCAGCCCTCGGGGACTGACTCGGGGAGATGCTCGAAGACATCGCCGAGTATGCCGGTAAGGGACTCCTGGTCTGCCTCCAGCGCCAGATGAGGAATCAACCCCCTCTCCCCCGGGTTAACGTACTCCACCAACACCTTGTATTCGTAAAGATGCCCCTTCATTGCTATCCCCCTGGTCGGATTCAGTGCCTCATTTCAGTCTCTCTGGCGAATCTCAGCGGTATCGTCAGGCAGGAAGTGAATCTCGATACGGCTCCCCCGCATCGAGAGTAGCTCCACCTCCGAAGCCGGCTCACCAGAGAGATACACCTCGCGGAAATACAGGCTGCGCAGCGTCTTGATAATTGTGCCCGTTTCCTCGTCGACGGCCCTGGGCTCCCGAACCGTCAGCCTCTTGAAAGAGCCCCGCTCGGTAGCCACTATGGCCGCCTCGTCGAGAACGCCCCTTAGCAACCGTTCGCCCCCGGTTTTCATAAAACCCTTCGACGCCGTAATTAGCCTCCGGCTTCCAGCCGGAACTCCCACCGGCAGCAGATGTCATCCCTGGCCGCTCTGGGCGGTGCCTTGAGGCACCTCACCTCGATAGCCGGGTTAAAACAGGCGGCATAGGTCTTAAGAATCTTAGGCTCAACCAGGGTGCAAATCTCGTTTTCCCGGCCCTCGCCCTCTTTCTCCAGGGCGGCCAGGGTGGGGCAGTAGCTGACCGTGAACAGTCCGTGACCCCGGTCCTTAAGCTCCATACGGCACTCCATAAGCTGAAACCAGGGGCAGAGCTGGAGGGCCTTCATGAGAGCGGCGACATCATCCCCCTGGATTTTCATCCCGCTCTTGATTTTGGACATTTCGTAGCGGCAGACATGCTCCCAGGCCTGGATATCGCAGGCGAGCGCCTCTTCGTTCCCCAGCCGCTCCTTCACGGTGAGGTACCAGAACCCGTCCAGGGCCACGTAGAGCTTCTGGTACATGTTTGACAACCGAGCCAGCGCAGCCGGGGAGAAATCGCTGAGCCTTAGGTCGGGGCGGAACTCGCCGCCGTAGTCACGCAACCTGGGCAAGGGAGCCTCCTTTAAGGCAAGCCGCCTGACCGGTAAGCCCGGGGAAAGACGCCTTCGCTGCGGGAAATAAAGCCGTCATCAGCCTGACAAAGGAACCTGGGGAGGGAGCTACTCCTTGGGCCGCCGGGTCTCCTTCTCCCCGCCGTCCAAGGAAACCGCCCTGGAGGGCGATTTTACCGAGTGTTCCGGGGCGCTAAAGGGGGAGTAACCCTGGACAACCTGCCCACCATCCTCCATAATCTCGAGCCCAACGCCGCACCTCGGGCACACCTGATGTCGCGAGAAGCGTAACGCCCACCCAAAGTAGCGGGTTCCGCACTTGGGACACTTACCCTCCAGCATACCCCTATCATACCAGAAGGGCCTTCTCCAGGGTCAAGCCCCCGTTTCCCCAAAGGGGACACTTTTCCTCGCCGCGCAACGCTGGCAGACTGCGGTATGCGCAGCTTTTCGGCAAGTTTCGAGGCACCCCGCTGGTTCCATCCCCGATTCCGTAAAGCGGCGGGGGAGACTTCTAGCCGAAAGGCCGGCGAAGTGGTAAAATAAGGCAGCATGACGGATAACGCCCACGAGCAGATAGACGACCTGTTCGCCCAGGTCAGACTCTGCCTTTTAGAGCTGAGGCAGGGTGACCCGGAGACGGTTACCAAGCTAAAGTCGCTGCTAAGTCAGCTTGAGGACTGCGTGGAGCAGCTGGTCATCGACTCACTGAGACTGAAGAGCCTGGAGGCCAAGGCCAAAAGGGCACCCCAAACCAGAAAGAAGCCCCGGGGAAAGACCGGCGGTAGATAGTCACCGGGTAACGATAAGCGATATCTGCGGTCGACAGCGGCAGCGTAATTCGATACCGTAAGCCCCACCACCCAGCCGGAAGACCGCCGTTTAACAGGACTACCGGGAAAGGAGGTCGGCCCTTGACTGACCCGGCCGCCCTCGAAGAAAAGCTGGGACTCTCCTTCAACGACCAGTCACGGTTGAGAGAGGCCCTGACCCACAGCTCCTATGCCAACGAGAACCCCGCCCTGGCCCCGGAGTGTAACGAAAGGCTGGAGTTCCTCGGTGACGCCGTCCTGGGGCTGGCAATCAGCCAGAAGCTGTACCGGGAGCTACCCCAAGCCGACGAGGGGGAGATGACCAGGCTCCGCGCCGCCCTGGTGAGACAAGACACCCTAGCCCGGCTGGCTGCATCCGTAAGCCTCGGCGACTACCTCTACCTGGGCAGGGGCGAAGAATCCAGCGGCGGGCGCCGCAAAAAGGCCAACCTGGCCCGCGCCCTGGAAGCCGTGATAGCCGCCGTCTTCCTCGACCAGGGGCCGGCTGCCGCCGAGGGCTTTATCCTGAGGCTATTCCAGGAGGAGCTGGCGGAGGTGCTCCGCCAGGGCGGCATCACCAGCTATAAATCCCAGCTCCAGGAACTCCTCCAGGCCCGGGGGCAGCCCCTGCCCGCCTATTCCCTGGTGGAGGTAAGCGGCCCGGACCACGAGCAACGCTTCACCGTCGAGGTGCGCGCCGGCGACACCGTCCTGGGGCGGGGGGCCGGTAAGAGTAAGAAGCTTGCCGAGACGGCGGCCGCCCGCTACGCACTGGAGCACCTCCCGGACTGAACCGCCCCGAAGACCATCTTTACACCCCGGTATCCCTTTGCTAAACTTAACCTAGAAGCGCAAGACCAATGCTCAAACAGAGGTGCTACCATGGGGAGAAGAGACTATCGGCACAGAGAGCCAAAGAAAACAAAGAAAGAAGCCAAGAAAATCTCGGCTGAGACCATCCTGACATCTCCACCCACGGTAGAGGTAATCAAAAAGGGGAAAAAGGAGCCCGAGACGGAGGAGTAGGGGAGATAGCCGCTTACCAAGCGCTTTACCGCAGCGGAGAGCTCGGCGCCAGGGCAGCCAGAGCCAGGGAGATACTCCGGGCGTGTCACCTCTGCCCCCGCCACTGCGGCGTAGACCGTCTCGCCGGGGAAAGGGGCGAGTGCCACCTCCGTGAGCAGGCCGTGGTGGCAAGCTACGGGGCCCACTTCGGGGAAGAAGGGCCCCTGGTCGGTCGCTACGGCTCGGGCACCATCTTCTTTAGCTACTGTAACCTGAGCTGCCTCTACTGCCAGAACTACACCATAAGCCAGCTGGGCGAGGGTAGCCCCATAAGCAGCCAGGAACTGGCCGAGATGATGCTCTCCCTCCAGAGGCGGGGGTGCCACAACATAAACCTGGTAAGCCCCAGCCACGTCGTAGCCCACATCCTGGAGGCGCTGGAAATCGCCGCCGGCCGGGGGCTAAGGCTGCCCCTGGTATATAACACCGGCGGCTACGACTCGGTGGCCACCCTAAGGCTGCTGGACGGGGTTATCGATATCTACATGCCCGATATGAAGTACTCCGACGAGAAGACCGCCGAGCGGCTCTCCGGGATAAAGGACTACCCCAGGGTAACCCGGGCCGCCGTCAAGGAGATGCACCGGCAGGTGGGCGACCTAGAGATAGACGACACGGGGCTTGCCCGGCGCGGTCTCCTGGTACGCCACCTGGTACTGCCTCACGGCCTGGCCGGGACTCCGGAAATAGTAAGCTTCCTGGCCCGGGAGGTCTCGCCCGACACCTACACTAACATCATGGCCCAGTATCACCCCTGCTATCAGGCCGCTAGCTTACCCCAGCTAGCCCGCCCGCTTTCCGAGGCCGAGTTCGCCGAAGCGGTCGGTCTGGCCCGCCGTCAGGGGCTAAAGCGGCTGGACAGGGACGCCCCCCGGCTACCCCGCCTTACCCCGAGGTAACATGAAGCACGATGAGCGATTTAGCCGCAGTTCAGATAGTGGTATACGGCCGCGTCCAGGGTGTCTACTTCCGCGCCTTCACCAAGCAGCTGGCGGAAAGCCTGGGGCTAGCGGGCTACGTCCGTAATCTACCCTCAGCGGAAGCCGTGGAGGTCCGGGCTGAGGGCGAGAGGGATAAGCTTGAGGCGCTGACTGCCCGGCTGAGGGCGGGGCCGCCCGCGGCCAGGGTGACCGAGGTAACCACTAAATGGTCGGCATACACCGGGAGATATAGCGGCTTCGGCATCAGATATTAGCCCTGGGGCGCCCTTCGTATCCCGTAGTAGCGCTCATCCTCAAGCAGACGGGACAGAACCTCGACTGAGGCGCGGTAGCTCTCCTCCCCGAGCCGCTCGCCGAGCCGCCGGGACAGCTCGGTAAGCTCAAGGGGCTCGTTACCACCGGCCAGGAGGAGACGAAAGACGCTGGCCAGAATGGTAAGCTCACCGGTAATGAAGCCGGGGGACTGAGAGCAGCAGCCTCTGATGTTCGCGGGAATCTCAGCCTCGGAAAGCCGGCCCTTCTCCAGCCGCCCCCGACACCGGGGACAGAGGCAGCCCTGCGCCAGAGTGGTAAAGGAGCGGGTGTTCTTTAGGTACCAGTCCAGGTCGATGAACCAGCGCGGGGCGCTCTCTTCCGTATTCAGACTCTCCTTAGCCGACAAGCCGTCCCCTATCTAGAGCCAGGTCTGCTAGCCCTCGAACAGCACCTTGGCCACCTGAATCAGGTCGATATACTCCGTCTTGAGCTCCAGTAGCTCGGAGGCCTCACAATCCACCTCATAGGGCTCGCCGACAAAGACCTTACCGTAATCAACCGCCTCCCCCCGGGTCGGGTCGTCCTGAGTCATAAACTGCTGAGAGGCCTCGATAATCCCCAGGTCAAAGGGCAGGGTGAAATAGAGGTCGGTAATCACCTTGTCTATCCCCAGGCTGTAAAGGTCCCGCCAGCCGACCCCGTACTTGCTAACCGGCAGCAGGGTAAGCAGGTTCATCAGGCTGAGGCTGCCCCGGCCGTGGACCAGCTTCAGGGGGGATACCGTTATCAGGTAGTCACTGGACAGGATGACGTTCGGTATCCAGAAGGTGGGCACCGCCAGGGGCTTGGCCAGCGGGTTATCTACCTCTACCCAGATACAGTCCTTGACGTCCAGGGTGAGCAGCCGGGGGAAGTCGTAACCCAGGGACTGGTATATCGGCTTGACCGGCTGCCCGTCCGGGGTGCCTTCAAGCAGCAGAATGTCGGCATCGCTAACCCGCCTGATGCCCTCGATTATCACCGATATCATCTCCCGGCTGGTGGTCACCGGATAGGGCAGCGGATAGCCAGCACAGGGCTTAATCAGAACCCGCCGCGCCCGGGAGACCACCGGCGGCGCTTCGAAAACAAACTCCGAATCCTTGAATATCAAGCTGGGAAACCCCCTCAGTCTACGCTAAAGCCAAGCCCTTTATTATTACTCCAATCCAGCATCATCACCTGAACCCTATCCCCGGCCGCCACCCCCTGGCTGTCCTCGGGGATAATCGCCAGGCCGTTAGCCAGAGCCATCGAGGTCAATACCCCCGAGCCCTGGAGGCCGGTCAGCCGGGCAAAATACTGCCCGCCGCGTTCTGACACCACCACCCGGGCGAAGATACGCCGCCCGTCGCTGTTAACCACCTCGTCCTCTATCACCGCCTCGATAAGGGGCCGGGCTAGGTCTTTTCTACCCATCATCTTTAAGATGGCGGGGCGGACAAAGAGCTCAAAGGTAACCATGGAGCTCACCGGGTTACCCGGCAGCCCCAGGTGGGGTATCTCCCTCCCCACACCGGTCTTAGTGACCCCTTTAATCATGCCAAAGGCGAGCGGCTTCCCCGGTTTCAGGCGCACCGTCCAGAAGCTAATCTTACCCTGTTTCGCCAGCACATCCCTGACGACATCGTAGTCCCCGAGCGAGACGCCGCCGCTGGTGAGGAGCATATCGGCCGCAAGCCCCTCACGGAGACGGGCCACCAGCGAGTCTTCGCTGTCCCGGGCGATACCCAGTACTTCAGGGATACCGCCGTAGTAGCTGACCAGGGCCGCCAAGCTGTAGCTATTGCTGTTGTATATCTTGCCCCCGGGTAGCGGCTGGCCGATATCGACCAGCTCATCACCGGTGGCCAGAATGGCCACCCGAGGACGGCGCACCACCTTCACCGTCGGCCGCCCCAGAGACGCCAGAACCCCGACCTCGGCGGGGCTAATCCAAAGCCCCCGTGCCAACACCAGACTGTCCTTACGGATGTCTTCCCCGGCATAGCGGACGTCCCAGCCGGGCTCGACCTTCTTTAGAATGCCGATTTCCGTCGCCGGCCCGGAGCGGAGCGTCTCGTCGGTATCCTCAAACCTGACTATGCTGTCCGCCCCCTCGGGCAGCGGGGCGCCGGTCATAATACGAACCGCCGTCCCCGGTTCCACCCGGCAGCCGGAGACCGCGCCCGCCACCGCCATGCCCACCACGCGCAGAAGTCGCGGCCTCTTCCGGCTGGCGCCGCGAGTATCCGCCGACCGGACGGCGTAGCCGTCCATGGCCGAGTTGTCCCGCGGCGGCACATCGAAAGGGGAAGAGACGTCCTCGGCCAGAACCCGTCCCAGCGAGCCCAGGAGAGGGCTTTCCTCTTCATCGAGAACCCCGACACTGCTCAGGACCCTGTCCCGCGCCTCTTCAACGCTTATCACGCCGTAACCCTCAGTAAGCCCCTGGCCCAGGCCAGGTCAGACTTGGTATTGATATTGAAGAAGCTCAGGTGCGCGGGGTCAAACCGGTCTATCTCCTCAGCCTCGACATACCTTACCCTGACCAGGGGGAAAAGCTTATTAACGCCAAAAATCCCCTGCTTCAGCATCTGCTCTATGGGAGCCAGGCAGGCCCGGGAATAAACGGCATGGAGCGGTTCCAGGAGGCCGTTAAGCCGCGGCACCACCAGGTCATAACCGGCGGCAAGGCCTGCCATATAGCCTAACAGGTCACGGTTCAGGAAGGGCATGTCACCGGCCACCGCCAGGTTATAGAAAGAACCAGAGAGCTCTAAACCGGTGTAAATACCGCCCAGGGGGCCGTTGCCGGGGTAGATATCGGTGACCTTTTTCAGCCGCGGGTAGCCCTCGAGCCAGGGGCAGGACATCTCTTGAGCAGTAACCAGCAGGATTTCACTATCAAGAAAGCTGAGCTGGAGCACCACCCGCTCCAGCAGGCTCTTGTCACCAACGGTCTCTACTGTCTTATCCGCCCCCAACCGCGAGCTGCCACCACCGGCCAGAACCATGCCGCCTATATCCAAAATCACATCTCAGTTATTTAAGACCCCGATATCTTATTTTACCACAGCCGTCAATAGCCCGAACCGGCTAGGTAAGCCCCCCGTTCCAACGAGGCTTTAAGTACCGGGCCCCGCTACGAAGCCATCTCCAGCACCTTAGCCACCAGCTTCTCGATACCCAGCGCAATCCGGGAGATGGTAGGCCCCAGCATATAGGCCGGGGTAGAGACCACCTTCTCTTCTTCATCAACCGCAATCTCACCGACCTGGCAGGCAACGTGGCTGCCCCCCATCCTCTCCACAGCGGCGGCGGTAGCCCGGTCGGTGCCGATGGTTACCCTGGCCCCCAGCACCTTGGCCGCAATCACCGGGGCGATGCAGATAAAGCCTATCGGCTTACCGGCCTGATGCATCTCCCTGATGAGGCGCGCTACCTCCGGGTTCACGGTGCAGTCCTCCCCTTTAAGGGCAAAATCGCACAGGTTTTTAGCCGCCCCCATCCCCCCGGGCAGTATCAGGGCATCGAGTTCGCTCTCACTAACCTGCTTTATATCCCTGATATAGCCCCGGGCTATCCTGGCGGCTTCAATCAGCACCTGCCGCTGCTCGCCGGTCGCCCGGCCGCTTATGTGATTAACCACGTCATACTGGGCGATATCGGGAGCCATACAGACTACCTCAGCGCCCGCCCGGTCCAGAAAGAGTAGCGTCAGGGTAGCCTCGTGGACTTCACTACCGTCATACATGCCGCAACCAGACAGTAACACTCCTACCTTAGTCATTAAATTACCCTCCTCTGAAACTGATTAGTATAAACACGTTATGCGCTGCCGGCCGGCTCTTACGGGGAAGGCTCTACCCCGCAGCCAGCGACATGACCAGGTTCACCAGGGTACGTACCGGCACCCCGGTAGCCCCCTTGACCAGGCAGCCCCGCTCCTTATCGCTGAGGAAGGTGCCGGCGATATCCAGGTGAACCCAGGGGGTATCGGCGACAAACTCGGCCAGGAAATAGGCCGCGGTAATGGCGCCGCCGTAGCGGCCGCCGCTGTTCTTGATATCGGCGACGTCGCTCTTGTTCTGCTCCTTATACTGCTCGTACATCGGGAGCTGCCAGACAAGCTCCCCCGCCTCGGCAGCCGCCTTAATCACCCTGTCAATAAGCTCCTGCCGGTTACCGAAAAGGCCGCTACAGATATCACCCAGGGCGATATGGCAGGAGCCGGTCAGCGTGGCGACATCGACGATGGCCTTCGCCCCGAGCTTACCCGCGTAACCCAGGGCATCGGCCAGGACAAGACGGCCCTCGGCATCGGTGTTGACAACCTCGATGGTCTTACCCCCCAGGGCGGTAATCACGTCGCCCGGCTTCAGGGCGCTACCGTCGGGCAGGTTCTCCGTCG
>Ga0315537_1003758_pt1 | contig 11205 bp, 5 predicted proteins | sample SalMarSW160270MG_FD_203091 | JGI IMG/M metagenome (GOLD analysis project Ga0315537, IMG submission 203091) | Salt marsh sediment microbial communities from the Plum Island Ecosystem LTER, Massachusetts, United States - Salt Marsh Sediment SW1602-70 ... | reverse complement strand
TTATCACCATCGGACAGCCGGCCGCCGTTACCTCCAGAGTAGCGCTGCCGCTGGCTACAATAGCAAAGTCAACGGCGTTGGCAGTGTCGCTAACCGAACCAATCGTGTACCGGCACTCAAAGCCGGGGATTTGTGTTTTTCTTAACAGTTGTTCTCGTTCGGCATCCACAGCTACGGTAACAAAGCTTGCTGCCGGGTATTTATCCTTTAAGCGCAGCGCTATCTGCTGCATGGCTCCCCAGAGCGAGTCAATCTCAGCGGTTCGCGAGCCGGGCATAATAGCGAATCTGGCATTGTTCGGCTCAAACTCCGCATATTTTTTATGATGGGCCGAGCCAATCTCCAATTCATCGAGAAGTGGATTGCCCACAAAAACCACATCCATACCTCTTTGCCTGAACCAATCCTGCTCGAAGGGCAGTATGCAGCAGAGTTTATCACAGCGTTTGCGAAGCTTGTGGATTCGCCAGCCCCCCCAGGCCCAAAGCTGTGGAGCAACGTAGAAAACGGTTTTGATGCCTGCTTTTTTGGCGGCCTTTGCGATGTGGAAGTTAAAGGCGGGGGAATCACAGACGATAACCAAATCGACCTTGCTGCTTTTTAAAAAGCGAGTTACGTGCTTTATCAGCTTGTAATAACGGACGACGTGGCTAAAGGCCTTGTATATCATTACGGCCTGGCTGACGGTGGCTTCCAACAATTCGCAGCCGGCCCCGGCCATTTTTGGTCCGCCTACGCCGACAAATTCAATGTCAAAACCGCTTCTTTTCAAAGCGGTTATCAAGCCTGCACAGTGGGCGTCGGCGCTTGGCTCGGCGGCACTGATAAAGATGCGATACTTTTTGTTTTTATCCGGCATAGGCCTATTTGTTAACAAGATTTCGAGAAAACTTCAACCGGATAATTATAATACTCCCGGAAATTAAGCAGGCCGCTTGGGGCAGATTCTTGAAAATCAAAATGATTAACCAGGAATACCGTTGTTTTTTACATTCTCATATTGCCCTAAAGTAAGGGGGCCTATACCAAATTGGTATAGGCCCCGAATTAACACGAATCCGGTGTCCTCTTGTTTGTTACCGTCAGTCCCGCACCAATTAGGCATGAGCCTAAGCTCAATTGGTGCGGGACGCGGCAATCTCAGACTTTGAGAGCTTTGTATCAGCCGCGCAATTTTATTTACCGGCTAAATCCAGGCTTACGGCGCTGAGTCCGGAGCATACAGTCGAATGTCATCAAAGTACATCGTACCCGAACCACCAGCTGCCGGATTGTTCTTGTTACCAAGACCAAGAGAAATCGTATTTACATTAGTCAAGTTCACGCCCTGGTCGGCAAATGCCTGCAGGTCGATAGTCCACTCCGTCCAGGTAGTGACCTGTGCTGCATCAGGATTATCATTAGTAACAATCGCACTGCCGTTGAGAGCAACATATAAAGTCTCAGCAGCGTTATCCGAATTGCCTCTGAACCAGATCGTCAGCTTGTTGACACCATTCTCGGTCCAGTCACGCGGATAAGTCAGCGTTAAAGTTGCCTCAGAGTACCCTACACTATTGTCATAGAATAACGGCATCGACTGGTTGCCACTGTGAACGATAGTTTGCTCGCAAAAAGGAGGAGCATCATAACCAACGAGAGAGCCGTTTGTCGGGTCGTCATATCCGTCTATCCACGCGAAAAATATCCTGTTGCTATCGGGGTCTTCGGGGTTAAGGTCATTGTAGCTCTCGAAGTCGTCCACGATAAGGAAGTTGGCCGTCGTAAAGCTCCAAACAGGGCCCGTCCACGGACTGTCGGCATTGGCGTTGTTTAACTCATCAATACGCCAATAGTAGGTGGTATTCCACTCGAGTTTTCCGGGTTCAGAACTCTCAGCACCAAGGTCCCCGGCACCTTTGTACTCCGGCGAACCGGTATTGGCATTGCGTACGGCCTCTTTATCTGTGCCGAAGTAGACCTGATGCGAAGCCGAATAGACTCCCGGCGACCATGTCAGAATCGGTGTCTGCGTTATATCCACAGCGCCATTAGAGGGGTTCGGGCCGGCGATGCCGCCCTGAGTAGTAAAGCTCCAGACGTCGCCTTTATGCGTTTCGATAATATCAAACTCATCGATCCGCCAGCAGTAAGTCTTGGCCAATTTAAGTGGGCCGGGAGTATAAGTCGCAGCTCCCATTGGAGCACCCCCGGCAGCATTGTTCACATCGTCAAAATTATCACCGAAGTAGATATAGTGCAATTTCGATCCGAAACCAGGCTCCCAGGTAAGTTTAGCATTCGGGTCTACAAGCCCGGCACCATCAGCCGGTTCGGGTAAATAGGCGGTCTTTGGTGGAATCATAAAGCTCCAGATACGACCTCTGTGTTTCGTAACGCCGTCGGCTTCAACATCATCGATTCGCCAGTAATAAGTTGTGCCCGGAACAAGGCCGTCCGGATAAGGAAATCCTGGAAAGCCGACAACAAAATACGCCGAAGGCTGGTTGCCCCGGAATGCTTCTGCGGTGCCGTCATTCACATTGTCAAAATTCTCGCCTAAGTACACATCGTGCGAGGCCGCATAAGCACCCGGCCCCCATTCGAGACTGAGCCATGTGTCCGGATGTATGGCGCCATCAGCGGGCTTGGGACCTCCCGATATCATGGCCCTGTATTCTGCGATGCGTATAATGTCATCGACGTTTTCGGGCGCACCTGTGCGGTCAAATATCCGAACAAATCCTCGATACTTATCGCCCTGCAGATAATGCTTCGCCCAGGCTGTGGCATTTCCGGTGGCATCAGTAGCCAGAACTGTAAAATTATCCGTGACATTAGCAGACGTCGGCCGCTGCGACTCCCACGTCTGGGTAAGCCCCCAAGTGACTCCGGCCTCGGTAAAAACAATCTCGTCATAAGTGTCCCGAGCTGCGCTGGCAGCATTGAATCCCAATACGCCAGGCCCTCCACTATCGCCCCATGTGACCTGACTGCCATCCGAGCTGCCCTGGTAGTACATAGGAATATCCGAATACCACACCACCTTGCCGCCTGCATCCAGGTATTTGCGAAGCGTGCAAGTATTTGACATCGACTCTGCCACAGTGTCCGGCACGATGTCCCGACAGAACACGACCACACTTAACGCCTTGTCGGCGATGTGAGCATCCATCCATACCTTTAGTTCGTCCGCATCGAGGACCGTATAGCCGGCCGCCTCGAGACCGTCTCGTATGGCTTCGCCACCGCCGCCCCAGGCCGATGGATATCGCGAATCCCAGTAGGCAGCGCGGTCCCACTCTTCAACCTGCGCTCGTACCTGAGCTGTCCCAAACAGCGAGACAAAAAAGATCAGATAAATTAATTTCCTGCACATAATAGTCCTCCTTCAAAAAGAGTTAAAATAATTATGATTTTCTTTGGCCACACACCAAAATCCCGACCTCTCGGGCTTGTTTTCAAAACATGAATTTCTCATTGAAATGTGAAAATCCCCCCCTGCCAAGCACCTGTACTCGCGTTACTCCCTTTGCTTTCTGCGACACCTGTGCCTGCGCAACCGCAGGTGCAGGCAGTAGACAAGGGGGTGCGAGCACAAAGTTTCCACTCCAACTCTGCGTATTGCATAATAGCTCCTCCTCTATCAAAAAACCGCAAAAATCGTGACCGCTGGAAGACCAAAGATTCACAGATACCCGCCCCTTCGGCTAATTCAGGGCAGGCTCTCTAACGGCACAAGCTTCACCCAGTCCCTGCCGCAGGGGCTGGGCTTGCTATTTCCATTTATACCAAACCAGCCACCTTCACGTCAAGAAAAATCTCTCGAGTTATGCATCCCGTCCCGTCTTTGCCGCAAGGCATCCTGCGGACGACGGACGGGATGCATCCCTTTTCAGCACCCATCCGTCCATTTAAATGACGAACTGGTCTTGAGGGGTATCATAGGACTTATTTTCGGCAATCGGTCTCTAAAATACGGTCATTACCTTACATTGAAGTTGCCGTCTGAATATGCCGATGGATGGTTATGAAAAGAGATAAATTATGGCTTGCGAAGAAAAACCTAAGGTTCCGGAAAATCCCAAAAAGACATCACCCGAAGATACTCAACAGGTAGTGTCCGGAGAGCCTCAACAGACACCATCCGAACTGTCTCAGGAAACACCATTCAAAGACTCTGGAGAAGCGCCGTTAGAAGAAGGGTGCAAAATAAAAAAGACAATTCTGACCCTCCTGCTTTGTGCTTTCGTGTTTCTAACTGGTTGTGCTACGATTACGAATGGCAAGTACCAAATTATCCCTGTTACGTCGGAGCCACCAGGCGTAAAAGTCAGCACTTGTACGGGAGTGTCTCTCATTACACCTGGAAGTTTTGAATTGGCCCGTAATCAAAACCACACCTTGGTTGCTGAGTATCCAGGTTGTGAGCCACAACAAAAGGAACTTAAGCATAAACTGCAAGGTAGTTTTTTGAGTAACATTTTAATTTATGGTATTATAAGTGGTGTTGTGGACCTTGTTTCAGGTTCGTCTGACCACTTAGTTCCAGACAAAGTCCGCTTTGATTTCACAGCCACCGGCCTCGCCATAGAAAGTCGTAAGCGGTCATATTTGGAATCGCATCCTGACACAGCTGACGATGTTCGCTTCGCTATCTTGAGTGAGCTGGACGAAAAAGGTATGACGAAAGACGAGCTGATAGCAAGTTTTGGTAAGCCGCCCGAAATTATTGAAAATGGGAAATACGAAGTATTCATTTTTGATAACCGCGAACCTAAAAGCTATTACTTCAAGGATGGTGTTTTGGAAAAAACACAGTAACTCGAACCAGCCCCTTCCTGCTTGCCTTCGCTCAAGAACCGTTTTGGTACCTCCGATACCAGCGGTAATGTGGGGCTTACCCCACCATTATTTCTGTTCTGGTAAAGTGTGCTTTTTCCCCTAATCAGCAGGGAACTTCGTGCATTCGATTGAATTCCGTTGAACCGTGCGTAACAGCCCAGGTTCATATGCATAAGGCTTTGTAAGCAGGTCGTTTAATTCGTCCCATGGTTTTAAAATATCATTTATAAATTTAATCTCTTTTTTATTCACTTTTTTCATATAACTATGTATATATGGTTTCCGTATAAAATCCCGAACTTTTCGTCATTCAGAGTAATCCCAGCCGCTGTTGTACTCATATAAAATACAAAACAACTATAATCTGTCAAATAAAAATAATAAACAAATAGGTGGTTTCTTTTCGCCTAATACAGTGATTTGACTTAGTCAACGGTGTGCTCAAACGCTTTAATCCTTGGATTATCACTTAATTTTGGGCAATTCGACAAACTAATTGCATCTAAGTTGCGTTCTCTTTCCCGGTAAACCTCATTTAAGCGACAACCTTGAACAGCCTCACCTTCCCCCTCACCCTCACCGCACCCAAGCCGAGCAGCTAATTTACAGTTTTTTGCCTCTGCGCAGGTAAGTGACAAAGCCTATGCCGATGGTGCTGAGCAGCATAGCAGAGGGAGCGGGAATGTGGGCGAGGATTATTTTTGATTGGTCACCAAGGTAGAAGTCCACATTAATTACTTCTCCGCTGGCGAGAATGCCAGTGAGACGCCTTGCGGGTTCCACATAATAGTTCGTGCTATTATAGATGCTTGAAACTTCACCATAACCAAAGGCAGCTTCATCAATTGCAAAACTTGAGCCGTATATTGTTATAGTGCCTTTTAGACCGGCTGTTATGTGGCGGCTTACAGAGCCACCGTAGACATCGATATGGCCGTTATGGTACGCCTGATACCTTGATATAGAGCCGCCCATAATAGTGACTTGGCTGTTTTGATAAGCATATAGGTCTACCATTGCTCCGCCAAAGACTGTAAGCTGGCTCTGCTCATGAGCGACTAACAAGCCCCCTATTGACCCATCATAGATATTTACTACAGATTGGTGGTATGCTTCCAAGTTGTAAGGATGGGGCAGAATCCCGCCATCGAGCCAGTTTACTGTTGTAGTAATATCCGAAGTTGCATAATCAACCCATACTTCATCATTCAATATTCCTTGTTCGATATTCGATATTCTCCTTTTCTCGGCTATCCCCCCTCCGTCTTCTGTCTTCCGTCCTGGAGTTTACCCCCGGTGCAGGCTTCTCTGTTTCTCTGCCGGGGGTCCTCCGTCGTCTCGCATCCAGCAACCCTGTCCCGGCGCGCCGGGATCAAGTGCCGAGTCTCGGAGATTTTTTTCAAATCTACTTGAAATCAAACTCGAAATTTGGTATAATACATATCTAATTAATGGATTAGGGTCACAATAAATCTTCAATAATCAATAATCAATAATCAATAATAAATAGTCAATAATCAATTGTTAGCTGGTTAGCAGCTCGAATTCTTCGCTGCTGAGGGATTGTCTCAATTTTTGCAGGGCAATCAGCTCGATTTGGCGGACTCTTTCCTTGCTCAAGCCGAGCTCTTCGCCGATTTGCTTTAAGGTTTTTGTTTCCTTTTTTATTGGCGAGCCGACCAGACCAAAACGATTCGAAATTATATGCCGTTCGCGTTCGGTGAGATTATCTTCTATAACCTGAGTCAGGCTTCTGTGAGCTCGTTCCATTGCCGCGAAATCGGCAGCATCTTCGGCCCTCAAATCGCGATGGATACTTGCCAGCGAAGCAGTTGTGGCCTTGTCGAGCCGGGCGGTCTTAGCAGGACTCTTACGGGCGAAATCCTTGGCTATTATCCAGGATGCGAAAGTAGCAAACCGAAAGCCTCTGGTATAATCGAATTTCTCAACCGCCCGCATCAGCGAGATATTACCCTCGCCGACCAAATCGAGCAAACTTGCCCCGCCGGCGGTATGTTTGCGTGCAATGCTGACCACAAGCCGCAAGTTGGCTTCAATTATTCTTCTTTTTATCTCTTCGGCCTGGGCTAAATAGTTTTCTATCTGACTTAGTCTTATGCCGGAGACGCGAGCCGGCTTTATGCCGGTGCGGGTTCGGCAGGCCAGGAATTTGAGGTAATTATATCTGCGGAACAGCTCGACTTCATGTTCTCTATTGAGCACAGGCGTATTTTTCAGGGTCTGCAAATACTCCGGCAGGGAACCGCGGGCCAATTCGAGTGGCTCTCCGTAAGTCCCGTAAGGGACGCCTTGCGGCGGAGTCCCAAGGCCAACATCCTTGCGGGCGAGCGGCTGGGTATTATCGATTGGCTCCGCCCCGCTACGGCCTTGCTGCTTCGGCGATTCATCCTTCGCAGTAGCTCTGCTACGGAGAACGGAAGCGCTTCGCAGAGACGAGTCGCCGAGACGAGCCAAAATCTTCTCTTCGGCATCTTCTTCAAGAAATTCATCGCTGGGGATAAATTCAATCTTTCTTGCCAGCAGTGCCTTTGCCCTTCGCCGATTTATAATCCGATATATCGAGCTTCTATTCCTCTTGAATCGCTTCATCAGGTCTTTGATATTACAGCCTTGTTTGAACAGCCTGTATATCTCGGCGGCCTGCGCCGGCTCAATTACACCGGTGGACTGTGCGGAAATAGGTTTGTCAGGATTGGCCTTTTCGTAATTTAGCAGTGTGTATCTGATGGTCTCGTGGCACTTGCCGGTTTCAGCGCTTATCCTGTTTATTATCCGGTGGCGAGAGAGGTCGGTATCGGCGGTAAGTTTTTCAGCCTGTTTTATAATCCGTTGTTTTTTCTCATCTGTCAGTCGCGAAAAGCTTTTTGCCCCGGCGGCAATGTCCGGATTTGATTTGAGGAATTTATCGACCGTTGACTGCAAAAAACCGAAACGTTTCCTGCCGTCATCAAAAATGAATTGTCTCGCAAACAGACCTTGTTCTCGCCAGCGGTAAATGGTTTTTGTTGAAACATCTAATGTTTCAGCAAGCTCTTCGATAGTGTAAAATTTTTGGCTTTGCTCGGCGACGGGACGCGCGAGCCGGGCGCTCAGCCTGGAGATGAAAATCCGCAGGTCATTCAATAGCTCATCACCTTTTATGATTTCATCCGCACCCGAACCTGTAGGATGAAAACCCGTAATACGAAAACATACAAACTCGAAAGGATATTCCTTTTCCGGCTTGATAACTGCATAAAGTTTCTCCGCAGCGTCAAGCTGTGCGCGACGCTTGTTTTCGGGTGTAAATCGAAGCTGCAGCAGCAATTGGGCTAAACTTTGACTCTTTATGTTTCGCATAACCAAGTGTCCATTTTACCAAATCAGGCGGAAAAAAACAGCCGTATAAAACCAATCATAGAAATTTAGTACGCTCGACATGCACCCGCTTTGAAAACGTTACCAATTTTCGAGATTTTTATATGGTGCTGATTCTAAAGGGTTTATGGAATGAGAATTTCGCAGAATGCGGAGATAACGGGTTGTTGGGTTGTAGCCGGGTCGTATCGGTCAACTGACGAAAATGGGGCCATTTTTGGGGTGCTGTGCCACTGTTCTACAGCTTCCGTTTCCGGCAGCTTTGCTCGCCACTCTTTGGTCTTTTCCGGTTTGCCCAAGGCTTCGTAGAGTTTTATCAGATGCTGTCATGATTTCAATGTGTGTGGGTGAAAGATTCACAAAATCAATCACATTCCGGGTGGTTTTTTGAAATCCGGCTTGATTTAACAGAACCCGCCTATTATAATCAAGCTCACAATTCGTCATATTTATTAAAAGATTGTTGCAATGATTAAATGCACCGAGGACAACGGAACTTACGAAACGTTATTCGCAGGCTTAAGAGACAGGTTATGCTCGATAAGTTATCAGGCAGATTTGTGCTAATCCGAACAACAACCAGAGTCTTCGCGGTGACCTTCGTTGTCCTTTTCACTCTGGCAGCATTCGATCCTCTGCAAGGTCAATCCCAGCAAAACTCTGCAGCAATCGCCGGTGGAGCACAGGACGCCAACTCGACTGCTCTGAATTCTGCGGTCACTCAAGGGGTGGCGGCAACCGATGCCGCAGAACAGCTCACTGTAGAGAAACTCCAGGCGAGGAAGAAGCAAATAACCGAATCGCAGGAGTTGAGCGATGAGCTCAAGGCGAAAATTGTAGAGGTTTACGACAAAGCAATCGCTCAATTAAAATCTGCCGTCGAATTTGAAACAAAAGGACAACAATACAGTCAGGCCCGGAAAGATATCCCGGGCAATTTGGCCGAGTTTAAGAAACTTCTCGCTGCGCAAGCCGGCGCTGCCGCACCTGAAGCCGGGCCTGAGACCACGCTGACACAAGCCGAGCAAACCCTCGTAACGGCAAGACTGAACCTTGAGGAGGCCAAGAAAAATGTAGCCAATCTGGAAAACGAGCCAAAGCGAAGGGCTGAACGAAAGACCAAAATTCCCGAGGAGACGAGCGCGCTTCAGAAGACGCTCGATGATATTAAGAGCAAACTTGCAACTGGCGCAACTGAAGGGCAGGCAATCGAAATGACTCAGGCCAGCCGGGCATTGCTGCTCGCCCAACAACGTGCCTGTGAAAGCCAGATTGCCACCAACACCGAAGAGCTGCTTTTCTATGAAGCCGCCGGTGACCTTCTAACTGTTCGCAGGGACGTGGCGGCTCGTCAGTTGGCTACTGCAGATAAGACAGTAGAATTTTGGCTGCAACAGGTAAACGACTTACGGCGGGAGGAAGCCGAGGCTGCCAAAGATGATGCCCGCCGCGCCAAAGAAGAAACGAAATACGCCAATCCCGCCATCCAGGCAATCGCACAAAAAAACGCGGAGCTTGCAGAAACGCAGACCGAGCTTGCGGACAAGGTTGAGGTAGTCACGAAAGATTCTGAGTCAATAAACGCCAAGCTTACGGCCTTGAAAAAGAGCTTTGAGGAAGTAAGTGCCAAAGTCAATACAGCCGGGAAAGTAACAGATGCAATGGGGATGGCCCTGCTGGGCCAGCGCGAAAAGTTACCTGATATAAGAGCAAACCAAAAACGGATGCGAAGCAGACCGTCAGAAATTTCGTTGGCTCAGTTCAATGGGATGGAGCGCGATAAGGAATGGTCGGACCTGAGCGATCTCACAGAGGAGATGGAAGCAGTCCTGGCCCAGCTCGATCCTTCTGTCGGTGAGGCGGAACGTGAGGCCATCAAAAAGGAGGCGACAAACTACTACGAAAGCCAGCGTAAAATCCTAAGAGCGATAGCGGACCTCCACTGGGATTACTCCACAAAGCTGGCAAACCTTGACGCCATAGAGCGGCAGTACGTTAATACTGTACAGGCGTATGCAGATTTCATCGATGCGAACATTCTGTGGGTCAAGAGCAGTCTCGTCTTTCGTTTGTCCGACCTTCGTGTGAGTTTGTTTGCTTTGGGTTGGCTGCTTTCTCCGGCTAACTGGCACCAGGTTGCAATCAGCCTTTGGACGGATTTCAAGGAAAACATATTAGCTTATCTGGCAGTCTTGCTAATTGTCGTTTCATTGGTTGTACTTCATCCAAAGGCGCATAAGGCCGTTGAAATTATCTCAGGGCGGGTCCGTAAGGTGCAGACCGACAGCTTCCTGCATACGCTTAAGACACTCGGGCTTACGATTTTTCTGGCTTCGACGTGGCCCATAATCCTCTTTTTGTTTCACTGGCGTCTGTCTTCGAGCGATTTCGATGATGACTTCTCGCAGGCGCTCGCTTGGGGTATACGGGCACTCGTGCCGGTTCTTTTCATGCTGGGCTTTCTTCGCCACTTCTCGATGCCGCACGGTCTGGCTCAGGATCACCTGCGCATGCGCCATGAACCACTGTTTTTCTTTAGGCGGCTGCTCGGCTTGTACTTTATTCTGGCGATTCCTGTCATATTTATAATCGAAGTCATGCAGACCCAGCAGACCGGCGAACAATGGTACAACTCAGCGGGTCGTTTGTTCTTTATGTTCGGTCTTTTGGCACTTGCATTGTTTCTGCTCATCCTGCTGAGCCCAACAGGCACGCTGATGAAACCCTACCTTAAGCAGAGACACGGCGGATGGATGGAACGTCTTCGTTATGTCTGGTATCCGCTTTGCTTTGTCCTTCCGGTGGTCTTTGCCATCTTAGGCGGTATGGGTTATTTCTACGCGGCACGGCAGCTCTCCGAGAAGCTTGTTATAACAATCATCCTGATATTGCTGGCGATCCTGGTCAGGGCCATGTTTGTCCGCTGGTTGATGGTTGCGCAACGAAAGCTTGCTCTGCTGGAACGCCAAAAACTCGAGGCCGCCGAACAAGAGCAGCAGAACC
>Ga0315537_1003757_pt1 | contig 11213 bp, 6 predicted proteins | sample SalMarSW160270MG_FD_203091 | JGI IMG/M metagenome (GOLD analysis project Ga0315537, IMG submission 203091) | Salt marsh sediment microbial communities from the Plum Island Ecosystem LTER, Massachusetts, United States - Salt Marsh Sediment SW1602-70 ... | reverse complement strand
GGATGAGTCCCGCCTCTTAAAATCGGGTACGCTGTCGTTCGGCACTCGATCCCATGGCAAGCCCGGTTTTAAAAGATGGGCGTCAATATTGTGCCTTTTAATTTCGATAAATTTTTCGAGATTCATCCTTTTAATATAAAATCTCATAAGTCCGAATCGTTTAGGCGAGTCCAGCTTGGAATCGATAATTTGCTCCACGATTTCACGTTCCGTAGAATCGCGGAGAAAAAGAATTACTTCATGTTCCTGCCGTAGCTGATCTTCCGTAAGGGTGTCGGTATCAATTTCATCACCTTTCTGCGTATGTCGGGACTTTGATCCGGTTATGCCTACGTTTGGATTATGATTCCTATGGTCCCATGGTGGCGAAGACGTATATTCAAATCCGACCGGTATTTCAGACAACCTAATGAGATTCTCCAGGCTAACATTGAGTTTGTAATATCCGCGACGTGAGTCGTACAGACTTGTATCGGGTATCGAACCAAGAATTCTTTCCGCAGCTTCTAAGAGTGTCGGATTGTGAAGATTTAGAATAACCTCATACTCAGTTTGCAATTGTTCCTCTGTTAATGTATCCTTAAATGGATCATTCGTGTTGGAAGAGGGTGGTGGTGGAACTCCTATATAACCTCTTGGATTACCTCGATGGAACTCAAGTGTATCGCCCGTTGTAACGAAATAGCAGGCCGCTATAGTCGATATGCGGCCGCACTTTATGATAACCTCAATGCCGCTGGTGTCATTGGCTGGAATCGATGCATTCAGAATACTTCGGTTCCATTTCCCGGCCTCTACATGTTCTGTCCATTCCCTTTCACCTGTATACTGAAGATTTAACAGCTTTCTAATACTAACAGTAACCTCATCACACTTATATATTGGTGTAAATGACAGTTCAAAACTCACCGGTCCCGGACCCTTTGGCATTGGCACCGGCTCGAAAGTGCAATCAACCGAACGAAAGCTGGTTGATGAACTCACCTCATTGAAAAAAATCCCAATGACTGTAAATACGAGCAAGAGTGTCAATGTTAATCCCCTACAAGAATTAAACATCACAAATTCCTCTTCTTTTTAATTTAATACCTCATTTAATCGGCGCAATATTCCCTTTTTTGTTTAATAAGTCTTTTCACGATTGTTTATTTTTCATACCTGTTTTACCGATTATAATTATTTATCTCCTCACCATTTTAGGATTCGTCAAGCTGATAGATAACACATCAAACCGATGTGGTATAAGAAGATTTTTAAAAATCCGCAAGCATTTAACAGTATTTTAAATAATGCTAACCGAATCGCATTCAATAAATTTTGCCGGTTAGGATATAGATATACGTGAGCGCCGGTTATTTTGCTGTTTTAAAATTTACGAATTAAACAAATTCCCCTTCGGCTACCTTGATGACTCGCCCGCCGACATTCACGGTAATCTTATCGCCGCTTCTTCCCGCTTTCAAATATAACAGCGATGGCCGGTCGATTTCGTAACCCTGCTCGACCCGAATATCTATCCTGTCTTCACCAAAGTAACGGTACTCGACCAGATACCCGGCCAGACATCCGTTGGCACTGCCGGTCGCCGGATCTTCCGGGACGCCGTAATAATCGGCAAAGAAACGAACGCTCAAATCGTTTTCGGGGGTGTATGGTTCCGGTGAAAAAACAAGAATTGCTTTGGAGTCAATGTTTTCGATTAGCCGAAAATATTTATCCGAGTTAATCCGGCACTTTTTTAAAGCTGCCGTATTTTTTAATGGGACCACAAAATTCGGGACTCCGGTAGAGACTTCCTGTATAGGAAAACGATTATCGATATCGTTGATGCTGATTGACAAGGCTTCGGCGATTTCCGCCGTATCAGGGACTTTCCCGAAAGTCGGCGGTAATTGTCGCATAAATAGAATATTCGCCTGTTTGTCCTTGTAGCTAAATGTAACCGGAATCTGCCCCACTTTTAGATTAAGCATAACTTTATCGATCGGTTTTTGTATTATTTCTTGTTGTATTATATAAGCTGTTCCCAGTGTCGGGTGCCCGGCGAAAGGCAGCTCCTTTTTCGGAGTGAATATACGGACATCATAGCCGCCATTCTGCTCGGTTTCCGAAAGAATAAATGTCGTCTCGGAGTAATTTATTTCACGCGCGATTTTTTGCATCATATCAGTCGTCAGCGAATGCACATTTCTGAAAACCGCCAGTTGATTACCGGCATATTTGCTCTCGGCGAAAACATCGACAATGTAATATTTAAGTCCGTTCATAGTGCTGTCTTTCTATGCTTATCATTCCTTACAAAATATTTTACCTTTAATAATTTAGATTTTTTTTGCCAGGACAATTTGAAAAAATTCCCAGCTGATTACATCAGTCTTGACGATTTCAAAACCGGCCTGTTTTATCTGATTTATCAAACCGCGTTTAAGAAGATCTTTGTACGTTTTGTATTCAGGATTGAACCTTTCCATAATCGAAAATAGAGTTGCTTTCCATTTCTTTACCGGTTGGTTGTGTTCGAGGAAAAAAATATGGCCGTCTGGCTTGATAACTCTATAAGCCTCGACGAGAACATTTCGCCTGACCTCATACGGCGTTTCATGTAACGCCCCGAAAATGACCGCCTTGTCGAAATAATTGGAGGGAAAATTTATATTTTGCGCGTCACCATGAATAAATTTAAGTCCGGGGGGAATTTTCTTTTTACGAGTCTTTTTTATCAAATCCGGCGAGAGCTCAATGCCGATCACTTCGCCTTCACCCCTCAGAACGTCGGCTAACATTATAGATAATGTCCCGGAACCACTGCAGATATCAATTATTTTATCACCCGGTTGCGGTTCAAGCCAATTAATCGCCAACTCCCGCAATCTTCTCTCACCGCCGAATCCGCCGTAGAATATAAAAGAGAAAAATCTCATGAATTGATCATATATAATCGAAAACCAGCGGTACCATCTTAAATAGGTTTTTCGATAATATTCCGGAATTTCAATTTTATTTTGCATATTTGTTCTTTTCAGCTTACAACGAATACAGAATAATGTCAATCAAAAGGCCAGTCAATAAAGAGCTCAGTTTTTTTTGGGATCATGCCGGATATTTAATTATGCGACCGATATTTCATTGGACTTAGCTTATCAAATATAGTATTTTAGGGCATATTTAAAAGTGGATTGAGACAGATTTGGCCGGGGCTACGTGCCTTTCCGTTCTGTCGATCGAATATGCAATAGTAAGGGAGTACCGATGGAATATATACCTGAACCTTTTAGGATTAAAACGGTCGAGCCGATTCGGATGACAACCAAAGAATTTCGGCAAAAGGCCATCGTAAGCGCCGGATATAATACATTTTTACTGAAGAGCGAGGATGTCTTTATTGATCTGCTGACCGACAGCGGCACCAGCGCTATGAGTAATGAACAGTGGTCGGCGCTTCAGATCGGCGATGAAGCTTACGCCGGAAGCAGGAATTTTTATGATCTGGAAAAAACGGTTAAGGATGTTTTCGGTTACAAATATTTTGTGCCCACTCATCAGGGCCGTGCGGCCGAACATATCATGTCCCGGCTTCTTATCAGGCCGGGTGATTATGTTCCGGGCAATATGTATTTTACCACGACGCGACTGCATCAGGAGCTGGCGGGCGGGAAATTCGTCGATGTTATTATCGATGAGGCCCATGATCCGTCAAATCCGCACCCGTTTAAGGGAAATGTCGATATTAATAAAATGCAGCGACTGGTTGATGAGGTTGGCGCCGAGAAAGTACCATATATTAGCTATGAAACCTGTGTCAATATGGCCGGCGGGCAACCGATTTCGATCGCCAATGCGCGTGAATTACGGAAATTCTGCGATAAGTATGGCATAAAAATCATGCTTGACAATACACGCACGGTGGAAAATGCGTATTTCATTCAGAAGCGTGAAGAGGGGTACGCCAACAAATCGATCAAAGAAATAGTCAAAGAAATTTGTTCGTACACCGATGGCTGCACTTGCTCGTCGAAAAAAGATTGTCTTGTCAATATCGGCGGTTTTCTGGCCATGAATGACGAAGATTTCTTTGTCGACGCCAAAGCACAGGTGGTGATTTACGAAGGATTACATACTTACGGTGGTATGAGCGGTCGTGATATGGCGGCGCTGGCGCAGGGAATCAGAGAGTCGGTGGCCGACGATGAGTATATCAAATACCGGGTCGAGCAAACGAATTATCTGGGCGACTTATTGACTGAAGGCGGTGTGCCGCATGTCGTTCCGCATGGCGGCCACGCCATCTTTCTTGATGCCCGCGCTTTTTTGCCGCATATCGATCAGGAGCAGTTTCCGGCGCAGGCTTTGGCGGCAGCGATTTATGCTGAAACCGGTGTCCGCGCGATGGAGCGTGGGAATGTTTCGGCCGGGCGCGATCCGGAAACCGGCGAAAACCGCAGACCCAAACTGGAACTGGTGCGGCTGACGATTCCCCGGCGGGTTTATACGCAGAGCCATCTGGAATATTGTGCCGAAGGAATAATCAGACTTTATCAGAATCGGAATAAAATTCGCGGTTTGAAATTCGTCTTTGAGCCGAAGCAGTTGCGCTTCTTTCAGGCGCGGTTTGAGTTGGTATAATTAAAACATCGTTACCGATGGCTTTTTAACTGCCGCTCAAGCTCTTTTTTTAAATTTTGGGGGAGATGATTTTTTTATCTCGCTTTTATCGCAGTCATTAAATCGCGCCATCCGTCGTGCAGTTTGTATCGATATTTTTACCGGCCCGGTCATTGTGGATGAATATAATGAAATGAGTTGGTAACGGAATCACATTTTGGGAGTAAGGGGAAAATGGCTTCGTTTCCGATTTTTGAAAATTTTTTCATAAAATATTTGTGCGCGTCACATGTCCAAATGTGCGGAGTATTTTCCTGCAGATGTGGATATCTGCCGGACACGAAATATGATGCGGTTCCGGCATGGTTGAAATGGCAGACCCGCTGCACCCCGTAAGAACGGGGCCTGGGTTTTTCCCTACTCTCGAAACGACATTTTATCCTGATCAAAATGGCTTCCTTTCGCATATTAAATTTTTTAATCAACATTGTGCCCGGTAGGTCCTCAGATCTACCGACCACGTTTTGACGTCCTATATAAATGGCTTCGTTTCGCATATTTAAGGAATCCTTTTTTTAGTGTTATTCGGGTGAAAATGGGCGTAAAAGCATGAAGGAAAAGAGATTAGAGCAAAATGGCTTCGACTGATAAAGCCATTTGACAAGATTTGCTTCAGTCCCGGAAAACAGGCCTTAAATTCGTTATGTTCATATACGTATATCATAATGCACTACTTTTTTATTTCTACATAACGGCCTTGATCCGGAATTAACATCGATTAGGTAGCGATTTTGATTAAATCTTTTTGCTAAATGGTGAGCCATTGGTTCAGGCAATCAAAGTGTTGCTTTATCACAGGAAGAAACCCACCCCAGAGCAAGTGGGCAACAAATTGTTTGAATAGTCCCAAACCACAAGGGATGCATCGCCTTACCATCGAGTTGTCAAAATCACAGCGGCACCGATTTACTTTTTCTCTACCGGCATGAATATCTTTTTAATAAAATCAAAAGGGGAGCTGTATACAGGGAGCCGAAGCGAGTTGTCAGCGGATCAGACGCGACAGCGGAGTTTTATTGCAAAATAACCAAGACTCCAAGATACTGAACAGAGTTGAAGAGAATTTCCGTTTCATTCTCCGGTTTAAACGGGAGAATTCACGTACAGTCAACATCTGGGATAAATTAACCGCTTCTATCTCAAATTGTGACAAGGAACGCCATTTTGCAGATTTACATAATTCGATTTATAGGATGAGAATGTCCGGCAAACCTGCTTTTTTACTTGCTAACGGGCGTAAAATTATTATCTTATATATTGTTACAAGCAATCCGGCGTCGAAGATAATATTGATGTCTGATTTTTAAATCGGGTACCACCGGGGCAATGGCGAGGTGTATTATTTACGGGTATTAAAATCTCTAATTCAGTTTTACCGCCAAATTCTGCCCTGGATATCGGGAGGCTTTAAAATGTCATACAATAGAGTAACCATCTCAGTCATTGCCGGGCTGATATTATTTCTTGGTGTTACGGTTTCGGGCACCAGTGATGCCCCCAAGCAGGGATTAAATCCGGTTATCAAGTTTAATCCGGATGCCCCGAAATATGCAGCTCTTCAACAATTGCAGCCGATCAGCACTATTGAACGGCCGGGATTGCCTAATGTAGTCGAAAATCCGTCGGCCATTATTCCGCCGGTCTATTTTTGCGAACCGCTTTATTACTACGCGAATGTAAGCTACTTCTGGCGAATTCCTGACTCGAATTATCCGCTCGAAGAATATATCATGAGAATGACCCCGGCCGAAGGTTATGTCTGCTCGCTCAATACCATCTGGATAGCGGTTTATGGTCCGGCGCATGTTGGCACGCCGGGTATGCGCGTTACTCTTCGAGATTACGGATTCAGTCTTATCGACACTGTCGATATTGACTGGGCGACGATCGATGCGGCCGGTTTTGGTTATGTTTCGGCCGATTTCTCGACCCTTAACAACGGTCACGCCTATATTTTTGCCGATGGTGAGGAGTTTTATATCGGCTGTCAGGTCATATCGGACGGTGATGACACGCTGGCGGTTTTGAGCGATGACGGTTCCAGCGCGACGGGGCGCATGTTAATGTATCTGGGAAGTCCTTACGACGACTGGTACGCATGGGCCGGTGATTATGCATATCTGTTTGATGCCGATGTTTGCTGCAACAGGATTCCGTACTCTAATTGTTGGACGCAGGAATGGAATTGTGGTGCCTATTATGTCTGGCCGCAACCCAACGAATTCGGCGATGATTTTTTTAATATGAGATTTTCGATTATTGGGGCTGATACTCTAAAGGAAATCGGTATCGCCTTTGACAGCGCCTCCACAATCGGCACGCCGGATGTTGACATTTATGTCTGGGAAGATGACGGTTACGGATTTCCGGGCGCGGTCGTTCCGGGTTTCCCGGTTACGATTCCGTATTCGGAAATTCAGTGGTATCCCGATTACACTGTCTATTCACTTACCGACACAGTTATTTTCAGGGATGATTTTCACGTAGGCTGGTCAACCAATGATGCCGACCCGACCTGGGTTCTGGCGGGGCTGTCGGATGATGGTTCCTGCGGTTTTCTGCGGAGTTCCGTGTACAGCGGCGGCGCACATGAAACCATCCTCGACGGTTATGGTGTCGATGCCAATTTTCTTGTTTATGCGTATATGTGTATCGATGAGTATCCCGAGTGCAGCAGGATATCCGACTATTGTGATTTAACATGGTACTGGTACTTGCCGGATACCTATGGCGATGTCGGCTGCTATCAGAAATTTTCTCCTCCCGGTCTAAGATGCCGGCTGGAAAAAATTCGGATTGCATTATATGATAATGGTGACCCGGATATCTATACCGATCAGTCCGAAATTCAGGTTTGGGTCCCCGATCCATATACCGGTCTTCCATTGAGTAAAATGATTCAATTTACAATCAATCCCGAGGATTACGTAATGTACCCGGGATGGCTGGAAGCCGACGTTAAATCATCGATATTTCATCCATTTCTTTTTAATAGAGATATCTGGGTCGGTATTGAGTCGTTTGCGCCGGATATCGAAAACGGTATCCGAACCTTATCCGACGGCGGCGAATGCCCCGAATATCGAAAGTCATGTATGAAAAGCGATGCCGGTTTCAGTTATGTCTCTGATGATTGGGGCGAATATGTGAATTTTCTGATGGAAATTGACGTATGTTGTATTCCTTCCAATCCGCCACCCTGTTGGTCCGAGATCAGCTGGCCAACCTATGGTAAGGATTTCGGCCGCAGCCATAAGTCGATGGGTACTTTGAGTGACAATCCTCAAGGCACTCTTACCAAGGCCTGGCAATATACCGCCAGCCAGTTCGGTAATTTGAACAGCTCTGTTGTTTATAAAGATACTGTCGTCAATTATTTCCTTGATCATATTGTCGCTATTGACCTGAATACCGGAAATGAAATCTGGAAGGTAACCGACCCGTCCGGATTGATAATCGGTGGCGGATGTTACGCCACCCCGACAATATATAATCTGGATGCGTACGGCGAAGATCGAACCGTTGTCCTGACCCCGGGCGGTGATGCCAAAGCGTTCTCGGCGCTTAATCTTACCGATGGTTCCGTTTTCTGGACGAATAATTTTTTATTCCATCAAAACCATTTTACAACCTGGGGCTATTCGGTCGTGGTTGATTGCAATGGTGTTCCGGTCGTCTATTATAACGATGATAATGGTGATATCTATGCCGTAAATGTCATGGACGGGTCATTATATAATGGCTGGACCGCAGCGGGGGGTCCCAATCCCCGGAATTTCGGAGGTTCTGTTGGTAAAGGTGTCACGTACGGATATGAGACTAACCTTCTTTATATCGGGACGGATTGTAATATATTCGATGGTAATGTCACCGCGATTGATCCCTGTACCGGCGAGATAGTATGGGATCTTCTGACTGTAAGCGGGCATCAGCTTGAATTCCTGGATCCTGACAGCTGGAATAATCCGTCGAATCAACCTGAATCTCATTTCGGCGGGATTGCTTACGATCCGCCCAACGTGACAATTGGTGCACCCACTCTGTACTTTGCTTCCTTGTATAATCCATCCAGCGATAATTACTTCAGCGGCGGAATTATTTACAGTGTCAATGCCGCGACCGGCAATCTGAATTGGGCCAATCTTGGTATTGCCGCCGATTATTGCGGTGTTACCTTAGACGATGAGGTTGTTATCAACTATGGTTGGTCACCCTGGGTTACCGGTCATGGCTACCAGAAAGGACCGACCGCGTTCTCGAAAACAACGGGGACGATGATTTATACTCGGACCACCCGCAATCCCGGGCAGGATATTTTTATGCTGGCTGACGGGATGCTGAGCTGTCAGAATGAAGGTTCAGACATTTTTATTGGCGGCTGCCGCAAAGATTTTCTTACTTTCTATGAATCGGATTGGCCGGGGCGAAACATCTTTCATCGCCGCTTTGCCGGTGGCTATAACTACGCTCATCATTATGCGCCGTCAATGGTCGACGAGCATTTGTTGTTCTGTTATATGAACAAACTTATTTGCCTGACGCCGCAGGAGCCGCGGCCGCGTCTCGATATTCCCAGGTATCGGCTCAGCACGACCGTTGAATTCGGTGCGGTTGGCCCGACCGTGGCGGTCTGGCCCGATCCGGCCGACCCGCTGGATCTTCCAGGTGCTATCGGAAATCTCGGTGGGGCACCGTTGACAATCGATTCGGTGCGTCTGGCCGATACTTCCAATGGGCTTATCCCGGACGAGGCCGGTCAACCGGGCGGCGCGCCGCTCGCTATTGTCGATCCGCGTCTGATTGACAGTATGGAAAAAATCGCCTCGAAATTTGCAAGCAATGTCGAACTTTTCAGGGCATCGATCGGTGATGATTTTGCAATCGAAAATGTCATCGGGGTTTCTCGGAGCAGGCGAAATATGGCCGCCTTCGCGATTCCGTCATGGGTCGATGCGGCGTCATTGACACCGGCTGACGGCTCGATTATTCCGGCGCCTTCCAATACTTTCGATTCATCCGGCAGTTATATTCCGATTACAGTCATGGTTCAAGGTGAGGATGTCCCTCGCGGATTCACGGGTATGTACCTTTATGTATACTCTGACGATCCCGACTATTTCCTCGACAGCGCCCTGATCGATGAGCCGAAGTCGCTGGCGCATGCGGTGCCGATCATTCAACTGGGAATTGTCGGGGGTTGTTTATATGATCATGTCGAGATGAGTTTCGGTATGGGTGGCGCCAACTGGGCGCATATCTGGAACGCGACCATACTGGCCGACGGGGATATTGTCAGCATTGAAATTGACGGCGATAACGGTGCTTTCTGGCAGGGAGCCTTTATTTTCGCCGCCGAAGGAACATTTTTACCGCCGGGTAAACCGGGATTGTTCTCGCAGCGGGTGGCCCATTATGCGACCAACTGGTCGGCGGTCTACCCGATGGAATGGGAGTCGATTCTGCCTGATCCGGATTGTGTGGCGGGACTATGTCCGCCGCAGCATCTCACCAATGTTTTGTTGGGGACGATATCCGATAGTGGTTATGACTATCGCGATGTTTTTGGCGAAATGGTTACTTTTGCTTTTGTCGATTCGGTTCAGGATATGTGTGAATACGACACGCTCGGTAATTGTACAAGATGGAACTGGGAGTATGCTCAAAGTGATGAATTCGGTGTCCAGCCGCCGTACAGCGGGGCGTGGACAATGGGTTTCAAAGGCTGTGCGACTGTTACGGGCGCTTATGACGAACCGCGTCTGAACAATTTCTACATCGAAAAATTCGACTTCAGCGGACGCTACGGACCGATAAATAATGTCTGGATGGGCGGTATGATTGATTATGATATCAATTACGGTCATGGTCATAAACAGCAGGTTGCCGCATATGATGCCGATCTGTCGCTGGCCTGGGCGTACACCTGTAACACCAAAGATAACGGCTGGGGATTCGTGAAGATACCGTTCGGATGCGGTTACGACAATTCGATGGTCAATGCCAAGACTATTACCGCCCGGCAGGGTCCCTGGAACGATACGGCTGTCTGGCTCGACTCCGTTTATTACTGGATGTCGGCACTTAACGGTGTCAGTCATCAGCCCGGGACCGATCCGGCGATATGTGCTTCCGACCCGGATGACCGCGATTTCTTTTTCACCGTCGGCCAGTTGGATATGCCGGCCGGTCCGGATAGCGCGCTCACTATCGGTGTCGCCGTTTTTGGTCTGCCTGATATTGCCGATGCCGATCAGGCGGCAACCTATTCAGAACTTGCGATTACGGCCGACAAATGGTGCGGTTTTTATCGCGGGGATTGCAATGATGACGGTGATATTGATCCGGTCGATATCGCATTTCTGATAGATTTTGTCCACCACAGCGGCCCGGGTCCGTATCCGTTTATGTATCTTGGTGATGTCGATTGCGATGGAAGCATAAATGATAGCGATATAATATACCTTATTCGCTATGTCTTCCAATGGGATACGGTGTTAACGCCTCCATTCCCACCGCCATGTGGCGAATGGGAATTATGATATTTTTGCCGG
>Ga0315537_1003756_pt1 | contig 11216 bp, 9 predicted proteins | sample SalMarSW160270MG_FD_203091 | JGI IMG/M metagenome (GOLD analysis project Ga0315537, IMG submission 203091) | Salt marsh sediment microbial communities from the Plum Island Ecosystem LTER, Massachusetts, United States - Salt Marsh Sediment SW1602-70 ... | reverse complement strand
ATGTTGATCCGGGCCGCCGCCATGACCATCCCGGGGACGATCTTGTCGCAGTTGGTTACCAGAACCAGCCCGTCCAGGGCGTGGGCTTTGGCAACCAGTTCTATGGAGTCGGCTATCAATTCTCGGCTGGGCAGGGAGAATCGCATTCCCGGATGCCCCATGGCCAACCCGTCACATACACCGATGGTGCCGAACTCCGCGGCAACGCCCCCGGCGGACCAAATTCCCTCTTTGACTTTCTCCGCTACCTGGCGTAAATGGAGGTGTCCGGGGATCAGCTCGCTGAAGGCGTTAGCCACACCGATCAGGGGTTTCTCCAGGTTACGCCGGTCCCAACCCATCGCGTAGAGCAGGCTTCGATGGGGAGCCCGGGCGGTTCCCTTTGTTACGGCTGTGCTGTTCAACTGTTTGTTCACGGCTGTACTCCTCTTTTTAAAAAAAAACCGTTTTCCGGGAAGGAAAACGGCTATTGTTGCCAATCGCGGTCCGCTCTACCCTCCCGGGGTGGCTGAAGGGGTTGAAAGGAGAAGGATAATACCCAACGAATCGACCCTCAGGCGAGCAAAGTTCATGACTATGCTTTACAGTATCTTCCCTTTTTTGTCAATATTGAAGTGATTTTTTTCTCGCTCTACCCCAAATATAGCTGACGTGGTATGTTTGTGCCAGGAGGCAAGGAACTTGAACTTGATCGCCGCCTGTGGAAAGCAGGATAATCCAAACAGTTATCATTCGATGCGAAAGGGTCTGGAGATCGGCCTGTGAAACGAATCGGACTCGTTCTGATCTTCGTACTGCTGCTGATTCCCATGCAGCTGAGCGGGCAAGAGGGGAGGATCCTCGGGGGCTGGCAGGTGTCTTTTACTACCGCTGACAGCGATACCCCGCCGCCGCGGGGGTGGCAGCCCTTCGAGCTTCCGGGCCGCTTCGATTCCGTAGGCGGGGATCGGGAGGGATACATCTGGCTTCGCACGGAGATCACCGCAGGAGAGCCCTCCCTGCTCGTTCTGCCCCCCCTCGGGTTTTCAGCCCGGGTGTACGTGGACGGAACGATCGTGGCAACCGCGCGGGCTTCCGGCGGCGGCGAGTCCACCGGTCCCACAGCCGCAACCAGGGCCTACCCGCTTCCATATTCGCCTGGGCAAGCGACCTCCCGGGCGGTCCTGCATATTCGGCTTCATCACCTGAGCGCTTCCTGGCTGGACGGCCCGGTGGAGATCGTCCCGGCTGCCGGCGGATTACTGGAGGTCCTGAAGCGGAATATCTCGGTTGTAGGAATCAATGCTCTGATCATGCTCTACCTGCTGGTCGTTTTTTTCTTCACGGCGTTTACCGCTGCCGCGGAGAGACAGCTGTACGATCTCTACCTGAGCCTTGGCAGTTTGTCTCTGTCTGCCTCGCTGGCTCTGTCCGTGCTGCTGGGGGAGAACCTTCCCCTCATGACGGTGCTGCGGCTGTTCCCGGTGTTTGTTGCCGGCGGGCTTTTTCTGCTGCTCCTGGCCTGTTCCGAGCTGCTGCAAACCCTGAAGTGGAGCGTTGTGGTATCGGTGACTGCGCCGCTGACTTTTGTAGCCATCCTCTGGTCCGCCATCGGTACTCTCGACAATCTTCTGTTCTGGAGATCCTTGCAGGTTGGCTCTTTGACGGCTGTTATGGTCTTCGGTCTTGTGCTTGCCGCATCGGGACTCAGGAAACGACCGGGGATCGGCATACCCCTGCTGCTGCTCCTCCTGGCAGGGGTCGCTCTGACGGTGTATCCCCCGTTCGTTCAGCCCCGGCACCGGTGGCTGTACTTTCCGGGCGGCTGCCTGCCGGCCGTGTTTGCCGTGCTGATCACCTGGATCATGGGATGGAAGCGCTTCCGACAGGTCCGGGGGTCCGCCGAGACCGATCAGGAGTTGGTTGAAAGGGTCCGGGCGGATCGCGACCTGGTGGTGCGGCTGAAGGACGGAAAAACCCGCTTGGAGCGGGGGAACCTGGAGAGCATGGTTCTGGCAAACAGGCTGGTGGAAAGCGCTCAGAAGCAGGCCTTTTCCATTGGGCAGATCATGGGTTCCATAGAGGAGGGAGCTCGGGCGGAGAACCAGGTCGTCGAGAAGGAGGAGCAAATTCTATCGCTGAGCGCCGAGGTAGACGCTCGTATTGCCGATTTCAACGAACAGATTCGGGGCGCCCTCACCGAGCTGGAGGAACTGCGGGAGAAATCGATCACTATTACCAAGGCCGTATCCCAGATCATCGGCATCGCCGACAAAACGAACATGCTGTCCCTCAACGCCTCTATCGAAGCCTCCAAAGCCGGCGAAGCCGGTAGAGGCTTTGCAGTGGTCGCCCAGCAGATTCGGAAGCTGGCAGATGTGACCCGAACCGTATCCGATCAGGTGAATACATTGATGCGGGAATCGAATCAGGCCGTCGCCACCAACGTTCAGATGGCACAGGGCATGGTCCAGGGATACCGGGAGATCATGGAGCAGAGCGAACGAATTCGGCAGATGATCGAAGCCAATGCCACGGCCATGGAGGAGGTCACCCGATCGCACAAGGAAATCCAGGATGGGGTGGCGGGAGTAGACCGCACCATTCGGACGATTCTGGAAGTTTCCCGGGACCTCCGGGAGATGACAGGCAGACTGGCAAAAACCTTTTCCTGGTTCGAGGAAGTGCTGGCGAGCGGGGAACTGGAGGGAGTAGGGGAACCGGCCGTTTTGCCCGAACCCGAGCCGGAGGAGCAGAAAGCCGTCGCTGAACAGCCTCAGCCGCAGGAGATTCCGGAGCTGGAAGAGGGTCCGGAAGAGGAGGATTTGGAGGAAGCCGTCGAGTTGGTGGAAGTGTCGGAGGAGGAAGAGCGCCCGGCACAGGCGGATGAGCTTTTTCTGGCAGAGGATCTCGATGAACTAGGGGTGGTGGTGGATGTATTGGAACCTGAACAGTCGATCGCCGAGGGGCGGGGAACCGATGCGGTGGAAAGCCAATCGGCAGACGAAACCCGGGAGACCGACGCCGAGTACGCAGAAGCCCAGACCTATAAGCTTGAAGATGTAGAGGAGTTGGAGGCGGTCGAGGAGGAAATCGAGGAGCTCGAGGGTTTTCCCCCCGATCGATAGCCGCTGAAAGTCCCCCGAGAGCTTACGGAGTGCCGAACAGGCAGAACCACTCCGCCTCGGCAGCCACCTGATCGCCGACGAAGGCCTTGCCGCTCTGCTTCAATGTTTTCGGACTGACCCGCAGGTTCTTGACCACCATCTTCACCTCGTCTCCGGGTCGTACCTGCTGGCGGAATTTCGCCTTGTCCACGGAGGCCAGAAAGAACAGGGCGTCCGGGTCAACCTTTCCGCTCAGGCGAATTCCCGCCCCTCCGCACTGGGCCATGGTTTCGATCAAGATGACCCCAGGCACCACCGGGTAATCGGGGAAGTGACCTTTGAAAAAGAAGTCCTTCTCGGTAAACCTTCGATAGCCGATGACCTCTTCGTCATCGTACTTTTCGATTCTGTCTACGAACAGAAACGGTTCCCGGTGCGGAAGCAGTTTTTCGATCTCTGACATGAGTCACTCCTCTCCTTAGATGATTCCTAATTGTTTTCCCGCCTTCTTGCAGATCTCCAGCACCTGTTCCAGCTCCGCATCGGTATGGATGGCCATGTAGGAGGTGCGAATGATCGAACGGTCCGGCGGAACCGCGGGACTGACCACGGGATTGGCGTAAACGCCGTTGTCGAACAGTACCTTCCAGAAGGTGAAGGTTTTTTCATTGTCGCCGATGATCAGGGGGATGATCGGGGTTTCGGCGACTCCGACATCGAATCCCAGCTCCTTGAACTCCCGCACCATGGTACGGGCGATCTGCTGCAGGCGTCGCGTGTGCTGAGGTTCGTTTTCCAAGATCTCCAGGGTCGCCATGACCGAGGCGATCATCGGCGGCGGCATGCTGGCGGTGAATATCAGCGGCCGGGCGAAGTGTTTGATATAGTCGATGACCTCCTCCTCCCCGGCCACAAAACCTCCGATTCCGCCGAAGGATTTGGAGAAGGTTCCCATCAGAATGTCCGCGCATGGATCGAGACCGTAATGCTCCTCCGTACCGCGTCCGGTTTTACCGATGACCCCCAGGGCATGAGCTTCATCCAGATAGACCCGGGCGTTGTGCTTCCGGGCGATCCGTTTCAACTCGGGGAGCTTGACGATATCTCCCTCCATGCTGAACACTCCGTCGGTTACGACCATCTTGGCCTCTTCGTGGGGGAGAGAGGCCAGAGTCTTTTCCAGTGCTTCGGGGTTGTTATGCTGGTAGCGATGAAACTTGATGGAACCCCCCGAAAGGCCCGTGGAGAGCATGATCCCGTCGACGATCGAGGCGTGGTTGTAGCGATCGCTGAGGATGTGCTCTTTTCTGCCTAATAGGGCGGAAATCGAACCCAGGTTGGCCAGATAGCCGGTGGTGAAGCAAAGCGCGGCTTCCCGACCGACGAACCGGGCCAGCCGATGCTCCAGCTCCTCGTGCAGGACAAAGGTACCGTTAATCAATCGGGACCCGGAGCAGGTCGTCCCGTACTTTTCGATGGCTTTCTTGGCGGCCTCCTGCACGCGGGGGTCCTGGGCCAGGCCGAGGTAGTTGTTCGACCCGCACATGATCACTTCCCGCCCCTTCATCTGAACCTTGCTGCCCCAATTTTCTTCAATGGGGATGAAGTAGGGATAGTACCCGCTCTCTCTAGCAGCTTGAGCTTCTTTAAAACCGTAACACTTGTCGAAAATATCCATAGAGCTCCAGATTGATTAGGTTGAGTTTTGAACGCTTATTATTGCACTCTATCCCCCCTCTGTAAAGGGACTAACGTCAAATGCCCTGGTAGGTGAACCAGAAAGTGAAAAAACCGGTTGGATCCAGTACGCCGCTCGCGGTCACGACCGCCAGCGCCAGGAACAGCAGGAGGAGCACGGCCCGCCCGGGAAGCAGGGGAAGGCGCCCTGCCGATCGGGCTCGCTTCACGTAGGATATACCGAGTAGAATCGCGGGAATCAGGAACACCAGGGTGAAGCTGAGCCGTACCTGCCAGGGATGGGCGGCTTTCCAATTCTCCAACCAGCCGGCCAGGCGAAACAGAAAGATGTTGAAACGCTGCAGGCGCCCCAGAGCGATGAGCAGCCCGATAAATACGAGAAAGGCCCCGCTCGCGATCCGCAACGAGTCGAAATGCCGCTTCATGCGCTCCCGTGCTCCGAGAAACTGGGAGAAGAACAGGCCCGCCAGGATGAAGGGCAGCCCCAGGCCCAGAGAATAAACGGCCAGCAGCAGCGTGCCCTGCAGGATCCGGGCGCTGCTGCCCGCCAGAAAAAGAATCGAGGCCAGAATCGGGCCCACGCAGGGTGTCCACCCCGCACCAAAGGCCATGCCCAGCAGGAGGGCTCCCAGCCAGCCGGTGGGGGAGGAACTGATGTGCAGTCTCTTCTCGAAGTTGAGGAACTTCCAAAAGTTGAAGATGAAGTTCAATCCGAGAAGAATTACCAGAGAGCCGGCCACGATGTTGACGATCTGCGTAGCCCCTGTAAAAAATCCCCCGGTTCCGCTGAACAGCACGCCCAGGGCGATGAACACCACGGAAAAACCCAGCACGAACAGGAGGGTGCGCAGGAAGACCTTGGATCGCTGCCGTTCACCCAGTTCCTGCACGGATACGCCGCCGATCAATGACAGGTACGAGGGAATCAGCGGCAGGATGCAGGGGGAGAGGAAGCTCAGGATGCCGGCGGCAAAGGCGATCGCCGCGTTTATGTTGGCCGACATCACGGCTGCAGTTCCCTCACCAGAGAGATGATTTGCGGAGAGTTCCAATCCCGGGTTCCCACCATCCGTGCCCGGATTGCGCCCCGGGAGTCGATGATATAGGTGGTGGGGATGGCCCGCACGCCGTAGGCGGAGCCCACCTTGCCGCTTGAGTCCAACAGCACGGGAAAACTCATCCCCGCTTCTTCGACGAAAGCCGAAACCTGGTTTTCCAGCTCCTGGCTGTTGACAGCTACGATTGTGAATCCCTCGTCTACAAGTTCCGCGTACAGCTGTACCATTGAGGGGATTTCGGCCCTGCAGGGGCCGCACCAGGTTGCCCAAAAATTGAGGAACACGACCTTGCCCGCGAAAGAGCTCAAGGTCGTCTCCCTGCCGGACAGATCCCTGAGGCTGAAATCGATGGCCATCAGCTCTTCGGTGGGGATTTGGAATCCCAAACTGCCGAGTTTTTTCTCGAGTTCCGATGTGCCCGAGGAAGGGATCTGTTCTTGAGCCGTGGATGAACGGCCCTCATCAGCCGGAGCGCCTCCGGAATGACCGGAATCGCCGGAACGGCCGGAAGGGCAGCCTATCACCAGCAGGACGAACAGCGGAAACAGGAATATATATCGTTTCATATATAGAAGTCTATCATTTTTAAGTCTCCGGCGGCAAGTTTGCCGGCGCCTAAAATGCTCCGAAGTTGTCGGTTTCGACGAACAGGGTGATCAACAGAACCGTGGCGTTGTACAGGCCGTGGGCTACGGCCAGGGGATGGATATTCTTGAAGCGAACGAAGAGGATCGAAAAGTACGCACCCTGGATCAACGCTACGGCCAGTCCCGCAACGCCCTGGTACGCGTGTCCGGCGGCAAACAGCAGGGTGCTCATCCCGATTGCTGCGAAGACAGGCAGATGAAGCTGCCGAAAACGAGTTATCAGATAGGAGCGGAAGAACAGCTCCTCCCGATACCCTGTTGCCAGGCAGAACAGCAGGACCAGGGGAATCAGGCGGGGATCCTCGAGTTTCCAGCGAAAACCGGTGGTAAAAATGGACCGTCCCGCCGCCGGCAGCAACATGAGGATGGCGCTTAAAAGGGTGAGAAGTACGAATACTCCGGCAAAGATCAGCAGGCCATACAGCAGATCCATTGCTCTGGGCCGCGGGACACCGAACTCGGCATAGGGATTTTCCGGTGCGCGAAGGGTGAGAATGTAGAGCAGCAGCAGAATCTGCGGAACAGCTACAATGAGAAACTGCAGCATGTACGAGCGGAGACTCTCGCTGCTCTTGAGCAGCTCCTGCTGAGGCCAAAGATAGCCCGGCAGATAGAAGAGGAGAAACAGGAGAATCATCTCGAGGACGTTTTTTTTACCGGGGGATAAATAAATTGGACTTTCTCCTGCCTCTATAGTATGGTTTCGCGGCGGATTGGGCCGCCGGTCGCGGTAGATTTAATGGATTAAGTATATCAAGTTGCTATCGATAATGTAATTATGTGGTGGATTATACTTCTCGTACCGGCCGCCATAGTCATAGCTATATTTATATATCTCCGAATCGTCGGTCACGGGAACTTTCCCTGGATCCAGTTCTACACCAAGGGAAAAGAATCGGGATTCAGTTTTCGTGAAGTAGGATTACTGCGCAAAATCGCCATCGAAACTCAGATCGAGAACCCCACAGCACTGTTTTGGAGTATCAAGCAGCTCAATCGATCGATCAAAGAGATGATCATCAAACTCCGCTCTCAGGATATGATCGATAACGAGGAATCGAATCAGCTGCTGTCGAAGCTGTACGACCTGCGCAAGCGTGTGGAGTTTGATCTGCCCCGCTACCGATTGGGACTGAAATCCTCCCGGGATATCACCCCTCGGCAGCGCATGCGGGTTACCCTGCCCGGTGCCGGTCCCTTTGCCACCATGGTAATCGAAAATCGGTCCAAGTACCTCGCCCTCTCCAGACCTCAGGGCTCGGGCCTGCCGGAAGGCTTCCTGTGGAAGGGTCAGCAGATCGGGCTTCACTTCTGGCGCGCAGAGGATGCCGGTTATTTCATACGAACCAAGGTCATCAATGATTTCATCGGTCAGAAGTACCCCATCATCCACGTAGCCCATACCGACGATGTCACACGCAATCAGCAGAGACGCTCGATCCGGGTCAAGACCAACTTTCCGGCTACCGTGTACCCCCTGAAGGGCATACAGGAAGCGAATGAGATGGAGGAATCCGCCAAGGGTCTTCGCTGCCGGCTGTTGGACATTTCCGAGGATGGGGCCTGCCTGATGATCGGGGGACGGACCAAGGCGGGGCTGCCGATAAAGATCCAATTCGAGCTTTCCGATCGGATGATCGTGATGTGCGGTTCAGTCAAGGGTGTCAGCTACGATCAGAAGAAAAACCTCTCTCTTCTGCACGTACAGGCGGTTCCGCTCAGTCCGAAAACCCGCAACCACATTCTAACCTACGTGTACAATATCTTCGGTGAGCAGGAGCCGGACAAGGCTCAATCCAAACCAACCGTGTGAAGCTTCATCACGTTTGTTCCCCCGCTTTTGGCGGCCGGTATCCCCGCGGAAATCACCACCAGATCACCTTTTTCCACATAACCCCGCTCCATTAGTATCTTGTCGCTCGCAGCGGTGGTCTTGAGAAAATCCTTTTCGAATTTTGGAATCAGCAGGGCTTCGATTCCCCAGACCAATGACAGATGATGGAAGGTGGACTCCTCGGGCGTGATGGCTATTACGGCTGTAGAGGGGCGGTACATGGAAATCAGCCGGGCCGTGGTGCCGGAGATCGTCTGGGCTACGATGCAGCGTGCACCCAGTCGTTCCGCGGTCTGGCATACCGATTGCGCCACGGCCAGTTGGGTGGAGTAGCTCGCCTCCTGCTCTTCGGAGCGGACCCAGCCGCGGTCCAGGCCGAGGTTCTGTTCGACGTTATCGGCAACTGCCCGCATCATGCGCACCGATTCGACTGGATAGGCCCCCACCGCGGTCTCCCCGGACAGCATAATCGCATCCGACCCATCGTAGATGGCGTTGGCCACGTCGGTGACCTCGGCCCGGGTGGGAAGGGGATTGCGGATCATGCTGTCGAGCATTTGGGTAGCGGTGATCACCGGTACCCCAACGAGATTTGCCTTGCGAATCGCGGTTTTCTGATAGATCGGAATCATGGAGATGTCCGCTTCTATTCCCAGGTCTCCCCGAGCCACCATGATGCCGTCGCTGGCAGCGATTATTGAATCGAGATTCTGCAGAGCCGTGGCTCTTTCGAGTTTGGCGATGATGCACGGAGCGGATTCCGTGTCTCCGACTGCCTCCCGAATCGCCTCCAGATCGGCTGCGGTCTGCACGAAAGAGAGGGCGACGAAATCCACCCCCCGCTCGAGTCCGAAACGCAGATCCTCGAGATCCTTGTTCGTGGGAGCGCCCAGAGAGAGGATCAAATCGGGAAAGTTAACCCCCTTGTGGGAGTACAGGCGTCCGCCGTGGAGGATGCGACAGCGCAGATGCTCTCCGGTATTCTGCTCGACCTTGAGCTCCAGCATTCCGTCGTCCAGCAGCACTCGCGCCCCTTCAGGAACATCCTTTGTCAGGGCGGGATAATCGACGGGAATCGGTTTTCCCTCCTCATAGACGCAGTGTTCCGATTCGGGTCTCAAGCGAATCGAATCCCCGTCCGCAAGGGGGATGCCCTCCGGGGGCAGCTGTCCGACCCGGATTTTAGGGCCGCCGAGATCCTGAAGGATCCCGATATTCCTGCCGGTTTGCCCCCTCAGTTCTTCGATCGCTTGAATGAGCAGACCGTTGGAGTCCGGATTACCGTGGGAAAAATTGATCCTGGCTACATCCATCCCGGCCTCCATCAACGCCTTCAGGACATCGGGGGAGGAGGAAGCGGGACCGATCGTACAGACTATCTTTGTTTTCTTACTCATTCGAGGATTTCGCCATTATAACGAAAAACAGCGTGCACGGCAAAGCAAGTGGGATTTTTTTCACGTCCGGGTATACCATTGACGTCGATCGCAATCTTCTTTTTACAATTGAAAGGAGAGATTGCGATAGTGTATAGTCGAAGAGAAGATGTACGTTTGAGGAGTGGGAGAATGAAAAAAGTACGCCGGCTGGTAGTGTTTCTGCTGTTTTTTCTGCTGACATCCGGCCTTCGGGCGCAGGATACTCAGGATCTGCTTCGATCCTTCACCAGGAATTTCGCCATAGCCAGCCTCGATGTGAAGATGCAGATCATTCAGGATGCGGGAAACAGCGGCTATTCCGGGATGGGGCCTCTATACCGGCAGGCCATCGATTTCGTGTTGAACAACTTCACCCTGATCGACACCGACCAGCGGTTTCGCCAGCTCGCGATTCTGGCTCTCGACCAGATGGAAGCCTCCGGCTACACCGAGGGCAGATATTCGGTCTTGAAGCTCTTCGATATCGAGCAAGAGACCGGAGTGCGGATCAGCTGCCTCAAAGCTCTGGGAACGCTGGCCCAGGGAGATGAGGAGATCATCGAATATCTGAACGTCTGGCTCAGTCAGCAGAACACGGTGTTTCAAAGCGGTAAGGTTCCGGATATCTACGTCATCTCGGCCGCCGTCCGGGCGTTGGCACAGCTGGGGGACCAGAGCTCATTTCCCGTGCTGTTCAGAACCATGACGATCGGCTACACGGATGATATCACCCGCTCGGCTCGGGAAGGCCTGTTTCGTTTGGGAGGAGAGCTCAAAGACAATATGATCGCTATCCTGAAAGGCAGTGATCTGGAGGAGAAAAAGCTCGCCCTGCAGATGTCCATGGAAAGCGATCGTCTGGACGACAACGCCAAGGCCGAGATCGCCCAATTCGCCATGGACGTGGGTCTGCATACAGCGGCCGCGGACAATCCTTCCCGGCAGATCGCCCGGGAAATCCGCTATCTGGCCGCGGTGGCCCTGACGGAAGGCAAATGGTCTTCAGCGACGGATCTGGCCATCGAGCATTTCGACACGGTCCTGCTGGAATACGACAGGGGGCTCACGGACAAACGCCGGGTGGTTGAGGCCGTCGACTGCCTGGGTGCCATGAGAACGCACGAGGCCGCTGTTCGTCTGACCCAGTACCTGGTGCTTCTCAATGCCTATACCGAGAGACAGCAGGAATTCGACAACATCATCGTTTTGGCGGTTGTAAGGAATCTCGGCATCCTTGGGGACAAGTCGGCCTTCGACGATCTGCTGTACGCGCAGTATCTCAGCTACTCGAGCGAGATTAAAAAAGCCGCCCGGAATGCCTTGGACAATCTGAGGTGGTAGCCCCGTAGCGCACCGTATATACCCGATGATTCGGGGCGTTTTTTCCAATTTTTTTCTTTTTGCGCTCGCCCTGTGGATCTGCATCTTTTTCGCCGGGGCTGTGGCGGGCATCCTTTTTCCGCTGATCGGGCTCG
>Ga0315537_1003752_pt1 | contig 11224 bp, 12 predicted proteins | sample SalMarSW160270MG_FD_203091 | JGI IMG/M metagenome (GOLD analysis project Ga0315537, IMG submission 203091) | Salt marsh sediment microbial communities from the Plum Island Ecosystem LTER, Massachusetts, United States - Salt Marsh Sediment SW1602-70 ... | reverse complement strand
GAGCCAACCCCTGGCTCGTTCTAGTGCTCTTGCCCAACCACGACGCAACGCCTGGCGTTCTGCGGCTTCCATACATGGCGTGAACTGCTGGCTTACTTCTCGTAGCGCTTCTATCTCCTGACCGGACTTCCAAAACCCTATCCCCAAGCCAGCGAGATAGGCTGCTCCTAGAGCCGTAGTCTCTAACATTTTTGGTCGAGATACTTCTACTCCGGCGATGTCGGCCTGAAACTGTGCCAGGAAGTTGCTAGTCGCAGCCCCACCATCCACCCGTATCTCCGCCAGTCGAAGACCCGAATTAGCCACCATCGCTTCCAGAACGTCCGTCACCTGATAAGCGATTGATTCCACAGCAGCTCTTACAACCTGGGCTCTGCCGCTGCCACGAGTCAGTCCGACGAGCGCACCGCGCGCATACATGTCCCAGTGAGGCGCCCCCAGGCCAACAAAAGCGGGTACCAGATAAACACCACCGGTATCCTTTATTTCCATTGCCAGCTGCTCTGACTCTCCTGCCTCCTTGATCAATCCTAAATCCTGTAGCCATTGGATGGCTGCCCCGGCAATAAATACACTGCCCTCCAAAGTATACTCTGCCTCCCTGCCGAGGCTACAAGCCAAAGTAGTCAGCAGGCCATGTTTGGCTACGATAGGTTTCTTGCCTATGTTCATAAGCACAAAAGCACCTGTGCCATATGTCACCTTAGTCATACCGGGCTGATAGCATGCTTGGCCAAACAAGGCTGCCTGTTGGTCACCGGCTACTCCAGCAATGGGAATCCCATCCTCGGTGTAACCAAAAATGTTAATCGAGGGGTAAACATCTGGTAGCATAGAACGCGGAATGTTGAAAAGTCGCAGTAGTTCGTCATCCCAATTCAAGGTATTGATGTTGAACAGCATGGTGCGAGATGCGTTTGAGAAATCGGTGGCGTGTACTCTGCTGTTGGTGAGTTTCCAGATTAACCAAGCGTCCACATTACAAAACAGAATCTCCCCTCGTTCTGCCCGCTCCCGTATCCCAGGCAAGTTCTCCAAAAACCACTGCATCTTTGTTGCCGAAAAGTAGGCGTCGATTACCAAGCCAGTCTTGGCCTGGATGATTTCGGCAGCCCCTTGTGCTTGGAGCTGGTCACACTTGTCTGCCGTCCTGCGACATTGCCACACGATAGCCCGCCCTACAGGCTCTCCAGTTACTCTATCTACAAGTATGGTCGTCTCCCGCTGGTTGGTGATGCCTATGGCGGCGATATCGGCATCCCCAATCTTGGCAGCATGCTTGGCTTCGCTGACCGCGTGTAAAGTCTGCTCCCAAATCTCAGAGGGGTCATGCTCCACCCAGCCTGGTTTTGGATAGTACTGGGTAATCTTGGCGTAACCACGCCCACGTATGATCCCATCATGGTCAACAATAAGTGCTTTTGTCCCGGTGGTACCTTGGTCAATGGCAAGAATGTAATTTCTCACGCTACATCCTTCCGTGCGCTAATTCATGGATGTGGGCTCGCTATAGTCCGGTAGTTATCGAGGTGCAGCAAAGTAATCTGATATAGATGCTTCTACGTCTTTCCCTTCGAAAAGAACTGCGTAAATTTGTTTTAGAAGTGGCAAGTCATTTATGTCTAATTTATCATTTTTGCTTAACGTTTGCGCTAGCTTATATCCTGCTTTAGTAGCTGGATAAGCCTCGACGGTTTGATGCCTATTTTTCATTTCCTTAAGTGCATGTTCTGCCGACATGCCGCCCCCGAGCATCTGCCCAAATAGGCATGTCCGCCCCCCGTGAGCGGTGACGTATAAATCCCCGATACCTGCTAGTCCTAATGCAGTTTCTTCCTTTCCTCCCATTGCTTGGACAATTTTGGATAGTTCAACTACTGCCTCCAATAGTAACGCCGCTTTTGAGTTGTGCATTTTCACTCTGGCATCCGCTTTGCCCTCTACTCCGTCGCAAAACCCCATGGCAACAGCGAATACATTTTTTAGTGCCGCACACAGCCCGACACCTATAACATCAGTGGTTATCTGCACCTTGTAAACTGGAGTGGTGAATATCTCTTGGCAGTGCCGTGCCGCAGCCAGGTCTCTTGAAGCGAAAATAACTTCAGTGGGTACATGTTCAGCAACTCCTTTAGCTACTGAGGGGCCACCTATTGTTACCATTGGATTTTTGCCGCGGAGTGCCTCTGGGAGTTCGCTCTCGATTATATCTAGCATTGTTAGCATATTGCCAGTTTTAGAGTCTTCCTCCAGCCCTTTGGCAGCATTTACTATGATCATCCCGTCTTTTACGAAAGGGACTAACCTCTGCATCATAGACCTAATGCCAGAGGATGTAACTGCTAGCACCACAATCTCTACATTTTGGCAAGCTTTTTCCAACTCCGCAGCAGAAAACAGCGTGACACCCTCAGGCAACGGGATGCCTAATTGGATGTGCTGCCCGGTCCTCGCCAGTGTCTCTAAGACTTCGGCATCAAACTCAGTCCCCCAGAGATTCACTTCCTGCTTATTCCGGCATAGTGGAACAGACAAGGCCGTGCCCATAACTCCAGCGCCTAGGATAAGAATCTTGCCCATTTGCGCATACCTCTTCGAAAGAATAGTTTTCTACAAAACCATTATAAATAAAAACAAGGTAACAGTTTAGTTCCCTTGGAATCTTAGCCTATAATGAATCATGTCCATACGCTGTGGAGTGGCTTTTAGTTTTTTTCATAAGGCACGTAAAACCTCCCACTTTGGGGTGGCGTAAAATCGACTAGTGATAGGCAACTAAAAGATACCTCGTTTGGCCTGTCTCGTCAAGGCCTATGAAGTAGTTCCCTTCTGCTATATATTACTTTGGACAGAGATATGGCTTCGACCAATTGAATTGACATAGATGGAGAAAAGGCCCAGGTACACTACATTCTGCCGATGCTACCAGACGGGAAGATGAAGAAGCCTCTTGGAGTTCTGCCTATGGTTACCCTTGGTGGAGCTGAGGGGATTCGAACCCCTGACCTCCTGCTTGCAAAGCAGGCGCTCTCCCGACTAAGCTACAGCCCCAATGTCGATTATTGTATCAAATACTGCGTGGTAGCAAAAGCTTTACCCTTTTTAGTTTACGGCATAGCTGTTATACTAAAAAGAGGATATATAGATGATAACCTTCTTAACGGCTTTCGTCGCGGGGATTTTGTCATTTTTATCACCTTGCGTTTTACCGCTGGTCCCGGTATATCTGGCCAACATAGCTGGGGCATCAGTTCTTACTCCAGACCTTGCTGATCGAAGACATATTTTCCTCCATACCATCAGCTTCATAGTTGGTTTCTCTCTAATTTTCACTGCTTTAGGAGCTTCTCTTGGCTTATTAGGAGCAGCGGTGCCACGGGGAATGTTGGAAAAAGTGGCTGGTATTTTATTAATCGTGTTCGGCATATTCCTGATAGCTGCTACTAAGGTGCCCTGGCTCAATTATGAGAAACGCCTTGACTTTGGCAAGGCCAAGGGTACAGGCTATCTGAGGTCTCTGTTAATAGGGGTGATATTCTCCCTGGGCTGGATTCCCTGTGTTGGCCCAATTCTGGGGGGCATACTAACCCTAGCCGCGAGCTCACAAACAGTGTGGCAGGGAGTTTATCTTTTACTTGCTTATTGTTTAGGGCTGGGGCTGCCTTTCATCGCCGTGGGTCTATTGTTGGGGGCAGCATCCCGATACATCAGATGGCTCAGCCGCCATGCTTTCGTCACCTCCATAGTAGCCGCGGTACTGCTTATCAGCGTAGGAATTCTGATGTTGACCGGTTACCTAGAATATATCAGCAGGCTTATGCCAGGAGGTTACTAATATGGACAGTAGAATGTCAAAAAAGACTTGGTTAATACGGATAACTCTGATTATCACGGTTCTTGCTCTAGTTGGAGGCACTCTGAGTTGTAATTCATCCAGTCCGTCAGACTCAACGCTACAATCTCACGAGGCGCCAGACTTTACATTGCCTACTATGACAGGAGCTATCATAACCCTGTCTGAACTAGAGGGGACTCCGGTGGTGCTTAATTTCTGGGCTACATGGTGTGGCCCTTGTCGTTCGGAACTGCCTTATTTTGAGGCTGTAGCCCAGGATAGTGAAGGTGCGATAAAAGTCATAGCCATTAATGTAGGTGAAAGTGCTTCAACAGTACAAACCTTCTTCGGCGACTATGAACCAACCATGATAGTAGCATTGGATGAGAATAGAGAAGTGTACGCGAGCTATTGCGAGAAGGATAACCCACAAGGGTATATCCCAATTACATTCCTCGTCGATAGCGAAGGAATAGTCCAGTATATAAAAATTGGCGCGTTTGCGAGCGAAGGGGAGCTGTGGGATACCTTGGACAGTGTCTTTGAACTATGATTCTTCAAACTTCCTGAAGACAAGGGTGGCATTAACTCCACCGAAGCCAAAAGAGTTGGAAAGAGCTATATTTACCTGAGCCTCTCTGGCTATATTAGGGACATAATCTAAGTCACATTCAGGGTCAGGGGTATCATAATTTATTGTAGGCGGTATAATACCATCCCTGATGGTAAGAACGGTGAAAATAGCTTCTACTGCACCTGCTGCCCCCAATAAATGACCGAACATAGATTTATTGGAGCTTATAGGTACCTTTTTGCTTTGTTCTCCCAAGGCTGCCTTTATAGCTTTAGTCTCAGATACGTCATTGAGAACGGTAGACGTTCCGTGAGCATTAATGTAGTCAACATCGCTAGGCGAGATAGCGGCGTCACTCAGGGCCAGCTTAAGACACCGTCCTTGATTTTCCCAATTAGGCTCGGTTATATGAAAGCTGTCGATGTTGGAGCCGTAGCCGGCAAGCTCGGCATAGATTTTAGCTCCTCTTCGTACGGCTGATTCCATTTCCTCCAGGATAACAACCCCGGCACCTTCTCCGACTATGAAACCATCGCGGTCTTTCTCAAAGGGGCGGCTTGCCTTCTCAGGTTCATCGTTTCTTCGGGACAGGGTTCGCATTTTGTCAAATCCAGCAATGGCGATGGGGAGGACGTAGGCGTCGCTCCCTCCGGCAATCATGGCGTCTGCTTCGTCATATTGAATAAGCCGGAAAGCATCACCGATACAATTGTTTCCGGTAGCACAGGCAGTAACCACGCACTTGCTCGGTCCCCGGGCGTCAAAAGCCATGGAGACCTCCCCTGATGCCATGTTGGCTATAAATCCAGGGATAAAGAAAGGAGAGACTCTCTCTGCCCCCTCATCCCGGAGGGCGAAAAGGTTCTTTTCATACATGTTCATGCCGCCAGCACATGAGCCTAGCACTACTCCCACCCTACTGGCGTTATTTCCATTTATAGTCAATCCAGCATCATCTATTGCCATGCGAGCAGCCACTAGTGCATACTGGATGAAGGGGTCTGTCCTTCTAATTTTTTTCTTATCCAGGAAATCTTCAGGATGAAAATCCTTGAGCTCGGCAGCGATTTGCACGTTAAAATCGGAAGGATCAAATTTGGTGATTCTGGCTATTCCTGATTTGCCCTGGCATAGCCTTCGCCAGGATTCTTCAACACCAGTGGCTAAGGGAGTAACAGCACCAAGTCCAGTGATTACTACTCTTCTTTTAAGTGCTCTGTTCACTCTTGTTCAACACTTGTTGTCCAGCCTAAAAAGCTTTTTAAACTAATTTTCTAGCCCTGTCAGCGCTATTACAAGCAGTAAAGGAGGACATGAATTCTTTTCCAGCGATGGCTACCTTCTAAATTTTTGCTTCGATATAGTTGATTGCGTCTTGAACAGTTTGTAATTTTTCTGCGTCCTCATCGGGAACTTCGATTTTGAAGGTGTCTTCCACCGCAGTAATCAATTCAATAAAGTCCAGGCTATCGGCGTTAAAGTCATCGGCAAATGATGCTGTAGGGACTATTTTTGATTCATCAACCTCCAACAGTTCCACTATCAAATTTTTTAACTGTTCAAAGGTTTCGTTCTCACTCATTTTGTCGCTCCCTTTCTGGCGTTAATTTCTTAAGACTTACTTGAATCATATTATCTGAGGTAGTACTGCTTGATTTACCATTGTGATAGTTTAGTTTTGGGACTCCTAAAACTTGTATTATATCATCCCCACATTGTCAAGGGAACTGGGGCACAATGAATTCCAAGCTCCCCGGGCAGGACTCGAACCTGCAACCAAGCGGTTAACAGCCGCCCACTCTACCATTGAGCTACCGGGGAACGAACGCCTTAGCGCAACTGCTCAAGTTCGCTAGGCTGATTTTGGCATTTTTTAGGATTTTCCTCAAGGTGCCTTTCCCGGGGGCTCTTTGATGTAACCCTCATCAACAGGCAAATTCGGTTGCTGGGCAGCTTGCATGGCTAGCTCGTCGCAGCGTATATTTTCCGGGGTTCCGGCGTGCCCCTTAACCCAGCTAAACTGTACCTCATGATACTCACATAGTTGCAAGAGCCTCTCCCAGAGGTCGGGATTCAACGCTTTTTCCCGTTTACTGCGCTTCCACCCGTTTGCTCGCCATCTCTGAGCCCATCCTCTCGACATCGCCTTGACCAAGTACTCGGAATCACTGTATAACGACACCTGGCATTTCTCTTTTAGAGCCTCTAATCCGACAATTGCAGCCATTATTTCCATTCGGTTATTGGTAGTTTTGCGATAGCCTCCTGACATCTCTCTTCTGTGACCCTGATAGAGGAGTATTAGTCCATACCCACCGGGGCCGGGGTTTCCCAGGCATGCGCCATCGGTGTATATGGTCACGTGCTTGACTTTTTCCATTGTGGTTTTTGTGACTTTCCGGTTTTAGTTGGCTGCCGGGCCAGGATTCGAACCTGGGCTAAAGGATCCAAAGTCCTCTGTGCTACCGCTACACAACCCGGCATTACCTTATGAATTGTAGCACAAAGCACTGCTATGTAACTACGTGTTGCTTAGCACTTCGAGCCTGGCTGGACCCTTACCATACTTGACCCGGCAAAGGTAAGAGTGACGTAGTGCCAGTTCCCTAGCTAGTTGCCTGAAAGATTTCTGTTTCCTCTTGTCCTTCTCTTACTAGCTTTTCTTTTCCTCTTCTCCGTGGCTTCGCTCATAACCATTTCACGTGATATCACATCACTGGTCAGGAAGCCGTTTCGTACCTTTTCCTGCATTTCGTCCACAAAACGACGATATCCGATTCCCCTGATTCGCTCAAGATTCACTATATTCCAGTTCGAGTACCTCTTCGTGATCAAGCCAAGGAAAGCTGCTGCTCCAGGTGAGGAGCCTTCTTCCAAATGATTGCACAGCATCCTGTCACATTCAGCACATGTCAGAAACACCTTTTGTTGTGAACAGGCTCGGATTGGACAAGAATGGCTTTCCCAATCTCCTGCCCAACACCCGGGACATTTACTGCCCTGGCTCCAGTTCTGCAGTATGTTCAAGAAGTCTTCTACCCTCTCGCGCTGGATTCCCATAGCCCAAGGCCCGACGTCTGCTATGTTGAAACCATTCAGAATTCGGTATATCTCCTTTGCCAGATTCCTACTGTTTCCCAAAAAGAGGTCACACGCTCCACAATATATTCCGCAGGGAGCTATCAGATGCTTTTCAGTCTCGCTTAGCTCGTTTGGGTCAAGGTTATCCAGTTCCATACAAATCTCCTTGCAATATTATGTCAAGTTTCTCTGCATTCTCTCCTATTTCTCCTCTGGTTGCGAGATATCAGGGGGCTGGTTCAATAATTAGCTCTTATTAGCATATGCAGAGTCCTCTATACTACCGCTACACAACTCGTCATTAACATCCACAATCCCCATTGATTCTTGTTGCAACCCGGTTAAATTTTTTAATACGTGGTGCCGAAGGTCGGACTCGAACCGACACGGGGGTTGCCCCCCAACAGTTTTTGAGACTGCCGCGTCTACCATTCCGCCACTTCGGCGCACTTACTCCGGAAGCCTTGATTCTCTTTAAACCCTCTCAGTGGCTTCCCCTTTGCAAGGAGGCGTTCTGCTGCTAACCTGGTTCTGTTCTACAAGCTCATAGTTGGTGCCGAGGAGCGGAGTCGAACCGCTGACACGCGGATTTTCAGTCCGCTGCTCTACCACCTGAGCTACCTCGGCATCAGGGATATTGTAGGTTTTCCCCATTCTAGTGTCAAGCAAGTGTACTCGTGATTGTTTAACCGCCGCCTTGAGCCAAAGGAATGCTAGACAGGCTGCTAGCTTAGGGTACCAGGCTTGACCAGGGGAATGTGAGTAGCACAAAGGGGGCATTCTTGAGGTGAATAAACTGTAGTGGGGGCACGAAGACAACTGAAGAAGGGCAGGTTAAAGCCCAAATTTTCTTCACTGCGGTCGACAAGCACTCCAATGCCAATGACAATCCCCCCCAGTTTAGCCACAGCGCTTATCGTCTCTCTGAGCGAGCTTCCTGTGGTCAGGATATCGTCAACAATAAGGATGTGTTCGCCAGGCTTAATTTCAAAATCGCGCCGGAAGACTCTTATCTCTCCTTCTTTTTCAGCGAATATGCTCCGCACTCCTAATTGACGGGCGGTTTCAAAGGCCAGAATAATGCCGCCGGTGGTCGGCCCGGCAACTATGTCTATTTTTTGCCTTTTAAAGTGTTGCGCGATAAGGCGACATAGTTTCTCAGTAAGATGTGGATGCTGCAAGATGCGAAACTTTTCCCAGTAAACAGGCGAATGTAACCCCGAGGCGAGCAGGAAATGGCCTTCTTTTATTGCTCCTGCCGTCTTGAATATCTCTAGCACCTCGTCACTCAAGTTGCACCCCGAACGAATGGCTCACCATTATTTCTTGCTCACTGGCTCCGTTTAACTCCGGGTAGCTGTAATGCTTGACTACCCCCAATTTGCTCGGTGGCCAGTAGGTAAACCAGGCTTTGCCAATGATATTATCCTGGGGTACCGTCCAGCCATTATGTGAATCGTTACTATTATTGCGATTGTCGCCGAGGACGAAGTACTCTTTCTCGGGAATTTCTGTGGCAGGCATCGTATAGTTTGGCGGCGACATGATATATTCCTCCCCGAGGGGGATACCGTCGATAAAAACCTTTTCATCTTTAATCTCCACGGTATCGCCGGGCAAGCCAATAACGCGTTTTATGAAGGGGTATGGGGACTCCTCATTTGGCGGGGGTGGGTTAAAGACTATCACATCTCCTCGCTGTGGGCCAGAAGAATGGTAACTCACCTTGTTAACCATAATACACTCACCTTCTTGAAAATTGGGCTCCATACTGGACATTACTACAGTATAGCTCTGTACAGTGAGCCGAAGGCAAACAAAAACGGCGACGGCGATGAGGATAGTTATGACGACTTCGCGAAGAATTTTCATTAGCGAAGGTTTATTCTAACATAAACCACAAAGTTAATTCATTCATTATAGCTCTACTTATCTGCACTGTTCCTTAATGCTAACATTATTAAGTCGAGATTAAGTCGAGCTGCTAGCTCAATCGGTAGAGAAACCGACTTTTAATCAGGGTGTCACAGGTTCGAATCCTGTACGGCCTACCAGCTAAATCAGCAGAATTTGCTAACCTTAGCCACTCTGATTTTTTCATTGTGCTGCGCGGACTCAAATGATTGGTCAAAGCTCTATTCTCAGGGCTTGCTGAGAACCTGATAAAACATGCCTGCATCAATCAAGCTTCGTAGGGCGGGGATTTACTCCCCCGCCGAAAAGAAGTGACACATAAAATGCCTAAACTTGAGCAGGAAATCAAAAATTAAACAGCCTGAAAACTCGTCATCCGAGGTACCCTATCAGCTCGCGGCTGTTACTTGGATGGCGCAGCTTAGCCAGCGCTTCTTTTTCAATCTGGCGTATTCGCTCCTTGCTGAGACCCAACTCTGTGCCAACCTCTGCTAGGGTCCGGCTGTATTCAGTGCCCAGCCCAAACCTTAACTCAATGATACGACGTTCTCGGGGTGTCAGTGACTCTAGTGTTCTGCTCAATTCTTCCCTGAGCAGGCTTTCACTGGATTGTTCCTCGGGCTGCATAATCGTTTGATCTGCAATGAAATCACCGAGTTGGCTTCCCTCTTCCCCTACAGGTGTCTCCAGAGAAACAGGCCCACGAGAACTCAGCTTGAGCAGCGATTCTATCTTTTTGGGCGAGAGCCCCGTTTCTGAAGATAATTCCTTTTCGGTCGGGGGCCGGCCGAGCTTCTGAGGCAAGCTATTTCTTGCCCGGGATAGCTTCGTCAGGTCGTCAACCACGTGTCCCGGCAGGCGCACAATGCGTGACTTGTCATTAACTGCTCTGTTGATTGCCTGCCAGATCCAGGGAATAGCATAGGTGCTAAATTTATAGCCTCTGCGATGGTCGAATTTCTGCACTGCCTGCATTAACCCGATATTGCCTTCCTGGATAAGGTCAGGTAAGGGCACACCCCAACCAATATGTCCCTTGGCCACGCTTACCACCAGGCGCAAATTGGCTTGAATCATGTGGTTGGTTGCCTGGCGTGTCCCTTCTCTTATTTGCTCGAAGTGCTTGACAATCTCTGAGCGGTGCTCTTCCAGTTTGTCATGGAATTCCGGCGACTGCAGCGCCTCCTCAAATTCGGCCAGGGAACTTTTCTGTCCTGCCTTTTCTACGATATGCCAGGGTATTAGCCGACTGACCAGCGACAATTCAATCAGGGTCTTCTCGATTTCAGTTTGGCTTGCTCCCGTGATTTTGGCTATAGCGCTGGATAAATTTTGATCGATATTACCATCGATTGCACTGCGTAGATTCGGGTGTGATACTTTTTCTGCTATACTCCCGTGAGGGGGAAGTTCAAGATACTGATAAAGGGTTTCAAAAAGCAAACGTGCCCGATTGAAGCGCTCCGCTAATGCCACCAATAGGTCGATTGCCGAAGGTTGAGCGCCGTGCTCGGCAATCCAGTCTTTCTCAAGTCGGGCAAGCATCTTGCCCTCCTCTATCTGGCTGCCCAGCACTTTTGTCTCCTCGGCATCGAGAAGTGGAGTTTGCCCCACTTCACTGAGGTACAAATTCAATGACTCCTCGCCAAGTTCGAACTCTCGCTTTGGAGGGGTAATCCTGCGCTTAGAAACCTCATCTCCCTGGTCAATCTCCTTATCAGTCAGATCTAATCCCTCATCCCGGGAAAAGATTTGTTCTCTATCTTTAACGTTTTCTGAAACCGTTATCATCTTCAACCTCCTTTGTACTCTTTATTCAG
>Ga0315537_1003750_pt1 | contig 11226 bp, 9 predicted proteins | sample SalMarSW160270MG_FD_203091 | JGI IMG/M metagenome (GOLD analysis project Ga0315537, IMG submission 203091) | Salt marsh sediment microbial communities from the Plum Island Ecosystem LTER, Massachusetts, United States - Salt Marsh Sediment SW1602-70 ... | reverse complement strand
ACGTCGAGAAATTTAGAGTAACACTATTCTTTATCAATACGAAAATTGAGTAACCTATTATGACAAAAACACCGAGATATGAGAAGATTAGCTGGATTTGGTCGGTTCTAATTGAACTTAGTTGCCCACCTTTCAATATGTAAAGTAAAACATATATAATCATAAAGAATAAGATAAGATACATGGCAATCTTAGAATCACCTATCAATATCGATAATATTGATGAACCCCATACGATTTCCGCAAGCGCCACACCGGCAATTCCTAAAATCGTCAGATATGAAGTCGTGAGTCTGAGTCCGTTGCTTTTATATTTTTCGCCAATAAAGCCATGTAGCGTTTTATCTGATCCGATAAACTCGCTAAGTTTTGGTATTACTAATGAAAAGACAAGGATACCCACGCCCCAGAAAAAGGAATTAGCCAAGGCAAGTAAAATTGAGCCTGTTGCAGCCCAGACAATGAAAGGATAAACTGTTGCGACTTGAAAACCGTATGCGATAGATGAGTTAGCAAATGGAGTTGTACCAACATTCTTATATGCAATAAAATAATCGTCTGGATGTTTAATTTCACCTTTTTTTACAGCTAATGCTGCGACAAGATAAATTAGTAATGGTATTAAAATTATTATCATTCCCATTTTGTGTCCTTCTAATACCCTTTGAGTTCTTTCACAAAACCGCTACAACACAATCATTCTGATATTTGAAGATTCGAGAAAACCGGGGACAGTTTTTTTCAAGTCTTTCAAATTAAGTTTTTAATTCCTTTTTTCAGGAAATCCATCTGCTGGCCTGAAAAACTCGCATTTTTAATTCCATCTGCTATCGCTTTCTCAAGGTTGAAGTTGACATTATAACCTTCCTCGGCGAAGCCGTAAAGCTTTAATAGGTTTTAGGGTATAGGGTTTAGGGTTTAGCCTATCACCTAACTAAAAACTGTAGTATTTAGTATTTGGTATATAGTATTTAGCCTAACAACCAAAAACCAACGACCAACGACTAACGAACTTGGTGGGCATTAGCCCACCCTACCTTTTTAAAGGCGTTTGTGGAAGGTCGATTATTGATTATTTATTCGTATTATTTTTATTAGATGTTTCGACTGCGCTCAACATGACAATTTTTCATCCTTTGCTATAATTCTTCTATAGAGAATAAACGAGAATCAAATATCTATAATCAAGCATCTTTTTGACCGGCGCTCGAGACAGGTGAAAAATTGTCATTTTTCACCGAATAATGGGGATTTTGGTTGCATTACGGCGGTTTTTATGTAAAATATGAAATGAACAATCGATAGTTCATTGTTCATAGTTCGTAGTTCATCAAAAAACATACAGTTCATTAGTGAATTAGAGAATTTTCCTTAATTTCAGGTAGGAGATAGATGATTAGAAACTACAGTCTGCTAATTAATTTATCCGCTAATTCTCTAATCCTCTCGTCCACGGAGTTTTATCCGCCGAAAGGCGGATTATTCGACAAATGTCGAAAGTATTCGACAAATCGACCCTTATTTGAAAAAACAAAGCCAATCTGTAACGGCAGAAGACAGAAGTCAGAAAACAGAAGACAGATAAAAAATTATGCATAAGTATTTGTCCTATAAAGGAATACGATGCTATCTTTCCGGCGGATTCCTTGAATCAATCTTTGAAAGTTATCAATGTCTGGCGAAAAAAACAAAGCCAATTCAAAGCCAATTCGCCGGCCTTTGGCCGGAAAATCTAAATCCGAAACCCGAAATCTCCCGTAAGGGATGGCCAAGCCACGAAACTCATGGATTCCGGAGAAAAAAATGAAAAACAAACCCAATGTTAATATGGGTAAAATAACATAAGCTCTTTTATGACAAGTGAATATGTGAGATTTTAATGTTTAAGGGGGCTGAACCGGCTTCTTCTGCGACTTCGCCGGAACAAGAAAACAAAGCCAATTTTGAAAATGGCAAAAAGACATAAGCTCTTTGAAATAAAAAGATTATGGCAAATGGCCGGCATTTTGGCAGGTCAAAAACAAAGCCAAAACAAAGCCAATTTGCCGGCCTGCCCTGCTCCGGCAACGGCCTTCGCCGTGACGAGCGGCCGGAAATCCGAAGCACTAAGCTCTAAATCCTAAAAAAAGCCAAATGTTAAAAATCAAAAATGTCCAATTTCCAACTTTTAACTAAGGACAAGTCCACCTGCCTGTAAATATTCCGAATCTGCGGGCTGCCCAACAATCTAACGAAAAGTATGCAATCAGGCCGATAAATTAGTTATAGGATTTAGGGTATAGGTTTTAATATTTAGCTTATTCGCTATCACCTGTTTCCTGATGTTATTGCTGAAAATAAAGGAGAACAGAATGGATTGTTTGACTATCCTTGCGCAAGCCGTAACAACTCCGGCCCCGAGCACGACTGCAGAAGCGGCGGGAGAAGCAGTCGTTCCGATTAATCTGTTTTGGGAACAAGTCACAGGACTAAATTTAGTGGAAGCACTGACCTTCCTGTCTTTCGGAACGGTTTGCATTTTCTACGGCTGGCGGGTTTTCAAGATACTTGTGGTGATAAACTTCGGACTGTTGGGTTTGGTTGCGGGGATGACAATTATCGAAAGAATCAACGGCCTGAATAATCAGCTCGCCGGCGGGTTGATAGGTATGGGTCTGCTGGCGGTACTTTCCGTGCCCTTGATGCGATGGGCCGTTTGTGTACTGGGTGCAGTCGCAGGCGGAATTCTGACAGCGGGAGTATGGTACGCCTGCGGCTTTACCGAACATTACATCTGGGCAGGTGCGCTGATCGGTGTCGTTGCGGGAGGAATGATATCCTTTATCATTTTCAAAGCGGCTGTTATGCTTTTCACCAGTCTTTGGGGCAGTGGATTAGTTGTAGTCGGCTCGTTGGCGCTTTTGCACATTTATCCGAGAACATCTTTGCAGGTGGAAGACATGGTATTCAACCACAATTGGTTTCTGCCTACCGCTCTGATATTGCCCACGGCGGTCGGCTTTATACTGCAAAACCAATTCGTGAAGAAATCGAAAAACTGGAACATCTGACCCGGATACATATGTGAATTTGTAAGCTCGAAGACTTTAGTAACAAAAAAAAGGCTGCAAGCGAACGCTTACAGCCCCGGAAAGGTAGTAAATAACAAACTGATTTATGCCCTGCGTTTTCTTATTAGAGCCAATGAACCAAGGCCTAATAAAGCAATTGTAGTCGGTTCGGGAATCGACATAGCCCCGCTGAAGCCGTTACCACCGGAGTAACCACCGGTGAGCATTTCTATAAGGCTATAATAATTCGTCCCGCTTCCGCCCTGTAATGATAATTCAAAATCAAGTGACATTGTTCCGGACTTATAAATAGCGTCCAATGCCGCCGAGCCGAGAGATTGTCCGGCGGAAGTGACAACAATATTGGAAATGTCGGCCTGAAATTGCGTATAAGCCGCCCCTATTGTTCCAACCGGAATTAAATCACCGGGTTTAAGGATGCCTGTCAGGTAGGTCGCACTGCCATCCGAATTCTTGATCGAGATGGTTGTTGTACCATACGGCGTCAATTTATATGCACCATACGAATCGGCACTTACTTTGAATGTGGGTATATACACTAAGGAGCCGACCAGAGCGTCGTAATTGCTGCCCATCCCTCTATCGACAGCAATTTGCTGATTGAAACTCAGCGTGCCGGCGCCATCGTAATACCAGTTGCCACCGGTAGTGGTATCAGGACTGAATTCGATAGTTGTGGTAGCTAATGCGGAGGTACCCGTAAAAAATACCAACAACAGAAAAAATATTATAAATTTTCTCATATTAACCCCCCAATAATTCCAACATTTCCGTTGGATTCTTTCTCGTTAAGCCGCAGACTGTTTTGCAGCGTATTTAATCTTGCTCCAGATCCATTGGTGCTTAGTTAATCCGTTTGACTCGATAGTGAGTCAGCCTTATTAATGTCACCTCCTTCCGCCGATCTTTGCTGTGGCCGGCTTTTTAATTGTTGTTCTTTTGTTTTAATTAGACGAAACAAAATATAAATACTTTCCGTAGTTTTCTTACTTGGCCGTAAATAACCAGGAACCGAGCCGTATAAAATTCGGCCCAATCACATTCGCTTACTTAATTGCAGTTTTTTTCCTGCGGAGAAAAGCCAGCACGCCTCCGAAACCAAGCAGAGCCATTGTCGCTGGCTCAGGAACCGCTACTATGTAGTCCTGAGCTCCGTCATAGGAAAAAACTCGCAAATCCGCCAGCGGCCCGGTGCCATCCAGAGAATACAACATGACATTTGCAAGAACTGCATAATCATAGTTGCTGCTGAACCCTTTATCACCGAGAGTGCCGTCAACTGTAACGTCCCAGCCATACGGAGTTGTCGGTAAATCTTCGTAAAGAATCTCCCATATCGCCGCTGAAAATGCTGCGGAATAGTGGTTTTGCGTGTCAGTAAACGTGCCGCCACTACTCCAGGATGAATCGTAAAATCTTCCCCAGAGTTCCCGGATATATTGAGCTTTGGCATAACCCATTGCCCCTCCCAAAGAAGTGGTCGGTACTGGTCCATTTTCAGGCATAAGCACGTTATATGTCAATTCATTAATTGAAGTCGGCTCTGTCAATTCTATGCAAAATCCGCCAAGTGAATTGTTAGGCCAAAGATGTCCGTCATAAGAACCATCGGTCTTTTCGAGCATAGAGACTCCGGCACGAACGTATGCTCCCTCATATTCTCCGATCCACACCTGCATGATATCACTTGCATAAAAACCGGTCATTGAAATATCTACGGTTCCTAACGTGGTGGCTTGAGCTATATTCGGTAAAACAAGAGCAACTGCGGCACAAAAAAACAGCGATATCTTTGAAATCCTCGAATTCATTATTCCGCTCCCCCAAAACAACTTATGTCAATATCGTCCTTGCTGCAGATAATCCACAGCAAACGAATCTTTATCTTATCGTTGGTTCTTTCTTACAAAGAATCATTCTCATGTCTCTCAAATGTTAATTTCATGCACGTTGTTCCCATCAAGAAAACAAATCGAAATTGCAATTTCATCAGTTTCTTATTTTGATGAAAACCGTTTGCCTGCAAGGTAAACCATGTGCCTGAATTCATTTTTATCAGGCGACCAACCGGTTTATCCCGGGTACTCAATGTGAAAAAGTGAGAACCCCCCATTCGGATATAACCACCCCGCGAACAACTTATAGTGCTTAGTTTACCCGAATGAAGAATAAAAGTCAAGGGTTTTTGACGACAACATTCGAGAATAATTTGAAGTCACCCGGTATATCTTACTGATTAACTAAAAACGAAATAGTTTTAGGACTTAAGCATGAATTGAAGTGAAAAAAAGAGATGAATTTTCCGCACTATAATAAAGACGCACATCCCAAAAAGTTTCATGTGCAAAGTAAAAGAAGAATATCAACGACTTTTTGATTGTATTCCTGCGAACAGAATAAATCCAAGGAGGATTTTTACAGCATTATAAACAGATGATTCGAGATTGGAATGCAGATGCGTCGGAAGTGGCCGGGAAATAAAAAAAACGGGGCTGACCAGGCCATGACCAGCCCCCCATTAGAAGAAAGGAGTATTATGATGTCGGCCGAATCTCGGCTTTTTTTTCATCCAAAATACTCTGAATACAGAATTATACCAGCTTAAGTATCCAGATTTTTTCGCCCCCCTTGATTCCCCTCTTCAACGATTGTTCTAATTAAAATATAACCGATATTTCACAGAATGCCAAATTCTTTTTTAGTGTTAAATCCCTTTATATATCAATACCATCGAACTGTTATATAAATGTAATCCAACATGGTTTTTCTGACGGCAATATTACTGTTATTTTCAATCTGAAACTGCAGTGAGTCCACCTTCTCAGGCGTATTTACTATACTCGTAATATCCCATGAGTCGGTTGCTTTATTCCGCTGCCCATCCCGCACTGAAGCATTGATTGACGACCAGGCGATCGGATTATCCGGCCAGTCCGTACCGATACTCCATTTCAGTTTTCCGAAAGGGAACTGTTCGTCCTCGAAGTGCTCTACGAAAACAGTGACAGATACTATTTTACCTCCTTCGGGTATTGACGCATCTGAAAAATCAAAGAACATATAAGAGTTGGCTTCTATCTCAACACATTTGCCGTCACTGGACAGGACAATATCCACTTTGTTTTCTTCCGACAGTTTTTTATTTGTTTTGAGATTGTAACCATCCTCGACAGTCAACGGCGTAATCAGTGGCGAACTAAGCGAGGCCACGGTAATGGTAAATGATTGAACATCGGAAGACGGCATCTGGTTGGCATCGGTGACTTTGACTGAAATGTCATAATCGCCCTGTTGATTATTGTTTGGTCTCCATTCAATTAAGCCCGTATTTGGATCTATGGTCATACCTTCAGGTTTTTCGGTTAGACTGTAAACGAGCGTATCACCGGAATCCGGGTCTTTGGCGTTAACATCATAACGATACGATGCCCAGACCCTGGTGGTAGTTACGGGTTTCGAGGTGATAACCGGTGAATCGTTAACCGCTGCGACCGTCAGCTCGACTGTGGCGGTGTCGGTTCCGCCTTTGCCGTCGCTGATTGTATATTCGAATGAATCGATGCCGCAGAAATTTTCTTCCGCCGTATATGTCAGCATATTATTCGTACTGATTGTGACCGAGCCGTTTTTGCCCTGCATAACGCCGAGCACGATTAACCGATCACCATCCACATCCGTGTCATTCGCCAGCACATCGATCATTACAACCGGCGTATCTTCACGAGTTTTAGCATAGTCGTCATCAGCCACCGGTGGATCATTAATGCCAGCCACTGCAATCGAGACGGTTGCCGCAGTACTTTCTTTAGAACCGTCGCTGACCTTATATGTAAAGTTATCCGAGCCGTTGAAATCCTTTTCGGGCGTGTAGATCATCTTGGCCTCAGTACCGCGCAGGCTGCCGTGGGAGGGTTCTGTTAGTACATGAAAACTGAGCGGGTCTCCGTCCGAATCGCTTCCGGCCAATATAATCGAGACGGGTGTATCTTCCTGTGTTGTTATGCTAATACCTTCGGCTACCGGTCGGTCGTTTGACCCGTTGACAATAATCCCTGTTATCAGGACTATAGCGATAAGTATTAAAAGGGTTGAACCGAGAATGAGTATCCTTTTCATATTGACCTCCAATCCATTAAATATAATGTTGTAGTATAATCCCGTTGTATGTTGTTTGCGAGTATATTTTTCAATAACTAAGTAGGAAAAATCTTTAAAAAAAGCCCGAAATCCTGTTTTTTTAGATGTATTCGTATAATATCCCCCATTGTGTTCGAACCATATCAGTGCACTAAAATACAAACTTCCAAAAAAAAACAGTTTTAATAAGTTTTTTTGTTGATTTTTAGCGAAAGAGCGTATAGAATCCAGTTATGTGTAGGTTTTATAGATATAAGGTTTCCTCAAAATAGTGGGGTATAGATTATGAGTAATCGAAGAGGTTTTACATTAATAGAGCTGCTGGTTGTAATAGCCATTATTGCATTGTTAATGGGCATTTTACTACCGGCTTTAAACAGAGTCAAAGAACAAGCCAGGAGGCAATCCTGTTCAGCACGTATTCGGCAGCAAGTACTCGCTTTGAATCTATATGCCAACGATCACGATTCAAAGCTGCCGTTACCCAACACTGCCGGATCCTGGCTGCAGGATGTTGCTGTTAATACAGTGCATTTCATGTTCCAAAACGGCATGACCAGGGAAATGTTCTACTGTCCGTCGAACGCAACCCATCAAAAATACAATGACTATTTCTGGGAATACAACAATGATTCATGGGACAGCAGAGTACAAAGGTTCACGAATGAAAATGGCTTTATTGTATCCGGATATTGCTTTATCCTGGAGACCACGACCAACGGCCGGCCTGATATCGTTCGTTATGACAAAGATCCTGTACAAAAAAGATGGGTAAAAACAACCCAGGAACCACAATCTTCATTAAGGGAAGTGGTTATTGATTCGATCATGGGCACTCGTATAAACAACACCAAATATGGGTATAATTTCGCTGAAGTTTCGGGGGGTATCTATAATGAACACCAGGTTTACGACACAACAAGTCATCTAAAGAGCAGTGAAGAACCCACCGGCGGAAATATCGGCTTCATGGACAACCATACCGAGTGGAGGCCGTTCGATCCGGAAATTGATAATAGTGTTGCAGTGCCTCGCTATGGTACTGCCCCTGGTTTCTTCTGGTAGAATGGATTTATTGAATGCATTAAGACCCCGGCCTGACCTTCTTTAGGATAGACCGGGGTCTTTTTTTCAATATCCAGGGCAATCATGCCATCAGGCAGATATCCACAAACGGAGCGTGTAGTGAAAAAAGTCTATGATGGATTTTAAGCTTGCAGAAATGCCTCTGAAGTTTTAGAATTCGTGGTTTATCAGAAATAAATTGTATCAAATTACTCCATGGGTACTTATGAGCTGTTAAAAGGATTTAGTGAAATTTCGTGTTTGAATCGTTAACCGAAAAATTTAACTCAGTTTTCCGGTCTTTATCCGGCCGGGGACGCATCACCGAAGCGAACATCTCGGATGCCATGCGAGACGTTCGTAAAGCCCTTTTGGAGGCGGATGTCAGCTATAACGTCGTCAAGCAATTCTGTAAGGATGTTACACAGGCGGCTGTCGGGGCCGAGGTTATAAAAAGTCTCCATCCCGGCCAGGTCCTGATAAAAATCGTCAACGATGAGCTGACAAAACTGATGGGGCCGGTCGATACCCGCATCTATTTTGTCTCACCCGGACCGACGGTAATTATGCTTGCCGGCCTGCAGGGCTGCGGCAAAACCACAACCGCCGCCAAACTCGCAAAATACCTGGTTGCAAAGGGCAAGAAACCGCTTTTAGTGGCTGATGATTTGCAAAGACCGGCCGCCGTCGAGCAATTGAAAGTATTGGGCGGGCAGATAAACATTGATGTGTACAGCGAAGAAAGTAAAAACGCCGTCAAGGTTGCAAAAAACGCCCTCAAGCACGCCGATGCCGGCGGCTACGATGTGGTTGTGCTCGATACCGCGGGCCGGCTGCATATAGACCAGGAGATGATGACCGAAATCGCCGATGTGGCAAAAGCGGTTAATCCGCACCAGATTTATCTGGTCTGCGATGCGATGACCGGCCAGGACGCCGTTAATTCGGCAAAGCAATTCAACGAACGTCTCGAACTTGACGGTGTTATCCTCACGAAGCTGGACGGTGATGCTCGCGGCGGGGCGGCGCTCAGCGTCAAAGCCGTAACCGGAAAGCCGATTAAATTCATCGGTATCGGTGAAAAACTCGATAAAATCGAAGAATTTCATCCCGACCGTATGGCCGGAAGAATCCTGGGCATGGGCGACGTAGTGACGCTCGTCGAGAAGGCACAGGAGCATTTCGAGGCCGATGAAGCCGCCAAAATGCAGAAGAAAATGGCAAAGGGCAATTTCGGCTTCGATGATTTCCTGAAACAAATGCAGGCGGTTAAAAAAATGGGCGGGATTCAGAGTATGCTCAAGATGATGCCCGGGATGGCGGGGCAGCTCAAAGACATGGATTTTGACGGGGCCGAGATAGGGCGAATGGAAGCAATGGTCTATTCCATGACGCTTGCCGAGAGGAGCGATCCGGATTCGATAGATTTGTCCAGACGAAGAAGGGTTGCCACCGGAGCCGGTGTCGAAGTCAACGATGTTGCCGGTCTGGTCAAGACTTTCAAACGCAGCCGGGACATGATGAAGGCCGTCAGCGGCGGAAGCTTCGGCGGACTCAAGAGTCTGCTCTCAGGCGGTTTCAATATGGGAGCTCTGGGCCAGATGATGGCGGGCGGAAAAAAGATCAAGCAACGCTCAAAAAGGAAAAAAGTTGTAAGACGAAGAGGAAAAATAAAACGACGATAAATAATGACATTTCGATCGAACAATATCTTGAAAAGATCGCTATATTCTCAGATAATAAATACGGCGAATTGGTAAGAAAACAATTCAAGGATATCAAAGGTGCCAGTGAACTGGCGATGCTGGCCTCGCCGAGCGCCGGGGAACTGGAACAGTTGAAAAAAGCTGTTGCAATAATGACGCCGGCCGAAAAACAAAAGGCTGTGAATTTGACCGACGAGCAGATAGAGCGAATTTCAGCCGATGCCGGAATCGATGCTGCGAATTTCGCGATTTTCGTCAATGGTTATGCATTACATTGCAAACGTGTTTCGTGACGGAAAATGTTCAAGTCACGAAAATTGATTATACATGAAAGAAAGGAAACATTATGGCAGTAAAAATCAGAATGACACGAATTGGCAGACGGCACCGACCGTTCTTTAGAATCAATGCGATCGAATCCCGCGAGCCTCGTGACGGCAGAATGCTCGAGAAGCTGGGCTATTACGATCCGATTGAAAAAGACCCGGCCAAGCAGATCGTACTTAACAGCGAGCGCATCAAATACTGGCTCGATAAAGGAGCGATACCAAGCGAAACCGTTTCACAAATCCTTCTTCGTCAAGGTATCCAGCACAAATATGCCGAAGAAAGAGCTAAACGCCAAGCAAAGGCCAGGGCTATTTCTTCAAGTAAAGGCAGGCTCTTTAATAAAGCTCAAAAAATAGCCGCCCAAAAAGAAGTTTCGGCGGTCGAAGAAAAAGCCAAAGCCGAGGCCGAAGCCAAAGCAAAGGCCGAAGCAGAGAAAAAAGCCAAAGAAGAAGCCGAAACCAAGACTAAAGTCGAGAAAGAAAAAGCCGAGGTCGAGGAAAAGACAGAAGCTGAAGAAAAAGCAGAAACCCAGGAAAAGACCGAGGCAAAAACCGACGCTGATACAAAAGTAGAGGAAGAGGCCGAGACTAAATCCGAGGAAAAAGCAGAGGCCCAGGCAGATTCTGAAACCGAATCCGAAGAAGAAACTGAAACAGAACCTGAGGAAAAAGCCAAGGCAGAGGCCGAAGAAAAAGCAAAAGCTGAAGAAAAGGCCGAAGCAGAAACTGATACTGAAGCAAAAGTAGAAGAGGCCGAGACTAAATCCGAGGAAAAAGCAGAGGGCCAGGCAAATTCTGAAACTGAATCTGAAGAAGAAACTGAAACAGAACCTGAGGAAAAAGCAGAGCCTGAAGCAAAAGAGAAAACCGATAGTTGAGAAAACTTTCGCTTATAAGGTGTAAAAAAATATTGAGCCC
>Ga0315537_1003749_pt1 | contig 11227 bp, 7 predicted proteins | sample SalMarSW160270MG_FD_203091 | JGI IMG/M metagenome (GOLD analysis project Ga0315537, IMG submission 203091) | Salt marsh sediment microbial communities from the Plum Island Ecosystem LTER, Massachusetts, United States - Salt Marsh Sediment SW1602-70 ... | reverse complement strand
ATCGATGATATGAACTTTTCAATTTTAAGAGGAAAAGTTGGCTTTCAGAATCTCGTAATTGATAATCCGCCAGGTTATAAACATGACAGGCTGCTCGAAGTGGGTGATGCCCGTATTGCCGTTAGTGCAGGTTCACTTTTGAAAGATACCGTCAATATAAAAGAAATTATGCTTGATAACGTTGATGTTGTGCTTGAGCAAAGAGGGGTTACAAGCAACAATCTACAGGATGTTATCAAGTCAATTCCTAAAGAAGAGGAAGAGCCCGAAGACGAAACAAAGAAAGCCGCGAAAAAGCTTCACATAGACAATTTGGAACTTACCAATATAACAGTCAGGGCAAAGCTGTTGCCTATTCCTGGTAAAGCAGATACCGTTACGCTGAAATTAGACCCTATTCGTATGACCGACTTGGGCAGCGATGATAAGCTGGATGTGGCTAAGTTATCAGGCAAAATTCTTTTGGCTATCGCCACGGGCGTGGCAAAACAGGGTGCCGGGCTTTTGCCGGATGAGATGACAGACGCTATGAAAACAACTTTGGGCGTGACGGTAGAATTGGGAAAGACCGCAGCTGAAGGAGGTAAAAAGATTTTGGAAGAAGGAGCGGATGCGGGCAAGGGCCTGATAGAAGGCGTTAAGGGCTTGTTAAAACCCAAGAAATAGAATAAAGAAACAGCCGGCTGAATATGTTGTGGTTATCTGGAGAGCCTGAACGTCCATGCATTTTTCAGAATGTTAGAGTGCGAGCAGCATTATTTTATTATCTTATTCATAATATTTCTGAATCTTGAGCTACTAATCTGATGGTCAGCCAGGAGCCGGCCGTTATAGATGACAGCAAAGACTGTGTACGGCGTAGGGGCATTTTGGGCTTGCCGGTATGTATTGAGCTCTACTATTCGAGGTTCCAGTTTATAAGTTTTCCGGGCCATTTCAGCTATCTTATCAGCAAATCTGATAGTGTGAGGACATTGATTCGCGCGGATGATAGTAAGGCCCTTACCATACTTCTTCAATTTCTTATCCCAGTTATCTTTGAATTTAGGGTTTGGGGCGGACTTATTGAATTTCTTCACCAGCAGCTCGTAATCGGGTGGTGCAGTATCCACAACTTGAAAGCCGTTTTTTAAGTATATACTACTGTCAGCCAGCCAGGGTCTTTTTCGGGCAACTACGGCGACTCCTTTCGTCTTTGCTTTTTTAGCATCATCAATGCAGGCATTGATTAAAAGCCTGCCGTAACCTTTCTTTTGATATTTCTTAAGATAAGTCCAAAGGCAATGAATGAACATGTACCCGTCCGCTTCAACACCCCGCCAGGCGTATTGGCCCGGAAGGTATTCGATATAGCCGGTCTGAATGTTCTTTTCTGTAAGAAGAACTTTCGCTTTCAAACCTTTTTTGAAGTACGTTTTTAACCAGTTTGTTTTTCGTATACGCCCTTGGTGCTCTATGTTCTTGATTCCACAGATGGGCGATTCGTGAAGATTGTTTGGGGGCAATCTCAATGACTTGTATTTTTTCAGCCATAATTTGCTCCTTCTTTAAGTTTAAGGTTGTGCCTGTTATTAAAATATCGAATAGAGTTAGCTGGTATTTCTCATTTGCGCGATGTTATATCCTGCTAAGCCCTTTGACTTTATTAGATTACCAAATCCATATTAGCATTTCAACTGTCCCGAAATGTGTGGACGAGCATTGAGCTTATAATCTGTCGCGTTTTAGTGCATCAAATGTGTAATAATACATTGAACGACCCAAGGTGTCTCGAAATTGTTGGGACAAACATTGTATTTTTCCTTTTGTTGACATTTTGTGGTAATTTTGCAAAATACCAGATATACTGATTGACTATTGATAATTGATTTTTTTGGAGTAAAAAATGAGAGCATCTGAGATGAGAAAAGGTCAGACCGTTAAGATCGACGGCAAATTGTACGCAATTGTTGATTATCAGCACGTCAAATTAGGCAAAGGCGGTGCGGTCTATCAGACAAAGCTAAAAAGTCTGACCGATGGTTCAATTCAAAATGTCCGATTGCGTTCGGAGGAGAACGTTGAAGAGGCGTATCTTGACAAGGGAACGTACGAATATCTTTATTCGGCCGGAAGTGAACATGTGCTGATGGATACTACAACCTACGAACAGATTAGTCTCGATGATGATGCGTTCGGTGATGGGCCGAAGTATCTTAAGCCGAACACTCAGCTACAGGTCAGTATGTATCAGGGTAAACCCCTTATAGTGACTCTACCCAACACGGTGGATTTGGAGATTACCGACACACCGCCTGAGATTAAGGGCGCCACGGCGACAAATCAAAATAAGCCCGCAACGCTCGAAACCGGTTTGGTCGTGCAGGTGCCGCCTTTTATTAAACTCGGCGAGGTTATCCGTATCGATACCCGTACGGGCGAGTATGTGACACGAGTGAAGTAATAACGAAATCCTAAGCACGAAATTCTAAATACTAAACAAATTCAAATGTCCAAAATCCAAATGACAAAAACTGTTTTGAACATTTGACCCAGCAGCGCTGGGTTCCGATGAATACCCGCCGTTGGCGGGTTGAGTTTTGATATTGTTTCGGATTTCGATATTAGATATCAGGATTTATATTTAATGCTTGAGAAGATAAACAAAATTCTCATAAAAGTTTTTGGTTCTCGTAACGAGCGGTTGATAAAGGCCTATTCGGTAATCGCCCTGGAGGCGGGTGAATTTGAAGAGCAAACAAAAACTCTCGATGACGAGGCGTTAAAGGCAAAGACCGCCGAGTTCAAGGCGGCTATACAAGCCGGGACCAGGCCGGAGGATATTCTGCCCGAGGCCTTTGCAGTTGTTCGCGAAGCGGCGAGGCGAAATGTCGAAATGCGCCATTTCGATGTTCAGCTTATCGGGGGCAACGTTCTCTATGAGGGCAAAATCGCCGAGATGGCTACCGGCGAAGGCAAAACCCTCGTGGCAACATTGGCGGCATATCTCGTTCATTTAACCGGAAGAAGGATTCACATAGTTACGGTCAACGATTATTTGGCCAAGCGTGATGCGGAATGGATGGGGCCGGTCTATAAGGCCCTGGGTATGACCGTCGGTGCGATTCAGGCGGATATGGACACGGCGGGCGACGAGCGTAAAAACCAATATGCCTGCGACATCAATTACGGCACAAATAACGAATTCGGCTTCGATTATCTTCGCGATAATATGAAAACGTCACTTGAGCACATGGTACAGGGGTCTCTGCAATATGCCATAATTGACGAGGTTGATTCGATACTGGTTGACGAAGCGAGGACGCCACTGATTATATCCGGCCCGGCTTTTGATGATGTCAGCCGATACAAAAAAGCAGACCAGGTCGCAAGAAAGCTGCTCAGTCTTCAAAGCAGCTACGACCGCACCAAAAGACAAATTGATTCTTCCGAGCGGGCCATAGCCAGTGGTCATGGTGAGCTGTCAGATGCAAAGAAAGATAAGGACAACAAGCGAATCGAAAAGGCCCAGAAGGCCATCGAGAAAAGCCAGGCCGAGCTTGAAACCGCCCAGTTTAAGCTGACAGGGGCCACGCAATATTACGAAGTTGAATACGATAGAAAAGCAGTGCATCTGACACATGAAGGAGTAGGGGCAGCTCAGGAGATAGCCGGTGTGGGTTCATTCTTTACCGGCTCAAATATGGAATGGCCGCATCTTTTGGAGCAGAGCCTGCGGGCCCACGTAACCTTCGAGCGAGAAAAAGACTATGTCGTTATGGACGGCAAGGTCATTATAGTTGACGAATTTACCGGCCGATTGATGCACGGCCGGCAGTGGTCCGACGGGCTCCATCAGGCGGTCGAAGCAAAAGAAGCTGTAACCGTAAAAGAAGAAACTCAAACACTCGCCACTATTACACTCCAGAACTTCTTCAAACTCTACGACCAGATAGCGGGAATGACCGGCACCGCCGCCACCGAATCTGAAGAGTTTATGAACATCTACAAGCTCGAAGTCGTCGTAATACCCACCAACGAGCCCTGCATCAGAGACGACCTGGATGACGCAATATATCAATCGATTCGTGAAAAGTATAACGCGATAGCTGAAGAGATAAATGACATTAGCGGCTCCGGCAGACCTCTGCTTGTTGGTACGGTCAGCGTAGAGAAAAACGAAGCACTTTCGGCTACTCTTACGAAGAGATTCGGCCTTGAACACGAGGTGCTCAATGCCAAGTATCACGAAAGAGAAGCAGCCATTGTTGCCAAAGCCGGTCACCAGCACAAAGGCAGGGACGGCAAAATGCGGGGCAATATAACAATCGCAACAAATATGGCCGGTAGAGGCACAGATATTGTACTCGGCCCCGGCGTAGCTGAAATCGGGGGACTGCACGTGCTCGGCACCGAACGTCACGAGGCCAGAAGAATCGATAATCAGCTTCGCGGCCGTTGCGGCAGACAGGGTGACGCCGGCTCCAGCCAGTTCTTCCTGAGCTTCGACGATGACCTGATGCGAATCTTTGCGCCTGAGTGGACTGTCAAGGCGCTTTCCTGGATAGGCTGGGAAGAGGGACAGCCAATCTACCATAAGAGGATAAGCAAGGGCATCGAGAAGGCACAAAAGAAAGTTGAAGAGCGAAACTTCGAGGTACGCAAGAGCCTGCTCGAATACGATGAGGTGATGGACTACCAGCGGAAAATCTTTTACTCGCGCAGACGGGAAATCCTGACCGGCAAAGGGCTCAAAACCGTCATCCAGGAAATGATTGACTCGACTATTGCAACAAATTGCAACACGATACTCAGTAAGGACTACCCACTTAAGTGCATTAGCGAATGGGCGAGAACCAACTTCAGTGTTGATTTGAAGCTTTCGGACATCGCCGGTACCAAGGTAAAGGAAATCGAAGAATTAATAAAGCGCCAGGCAAAGGACAACGCCGCCAATAATATATCGCTTTCCATGGGCGAATATCTGGAGGACTACGGTGACCCGCAGACCTGGGACATCGCCGGGTTATCTAAATGGGCTATGAGTGCCTTTCAGGTCAGTTTAAGCCCCGGCAAAATTAAACACCAGTCGCCGGAAGAGATCGAAGAGCAGCTGGTATCAGCCGCCGCCGAGCAAATCTACAAAAAAGATTGTTCACAATTAGTCGAATTTCTGAAGGATGATTTCCCCCTCCGCACATTCGTCGAATGGTCACGAGCCAAATTCGATATAAAATTAGACATCGCAGAATTAACAGACCTTACCGCCTCAGAAATCCGTCAGCAGCTCGCGGAAAAAACCACAGCCAAATACAAACAAAGGGAGATTGAGTATCCCGTTGAATTTGCGATGAATATGGTTTACGGCCCACAGGGTCCTAACGTATATGCATTCGAGGCGCTTGCCGACTGGGCCAACAAAAAATATAACGCCAACCTATCTGTTGAACGAATACAAAACACAAAACCCCGCCACCTGCACAAACAACTGCTCGAATTAAGCGAAAGCTTTAACAACGGGAAATTAGACCAGGAGCTGGGCGATAAAATTACCAGCTTGAACAGGCCTGAATTAGTGAGCTGGGCCAATGAAAGATTCAAGGCCTCTTTGACCGAAGAGGACCTGGCCGGCGACGGTCCGGAACTCAAAGACAGCTTGTCTGAGGTCGCAAGAGAATTTTTGCGAGCCGAGCTTAGCGACCTTGAAAAATATGTTTTGGTCCAGGTTTACGACAGTACATGGAAGGACCATCTCTATTCGATGGACCATCTCAAAAACAGCATTTGGATGCGTTCCTGGGCTGAGAAGGACCCCAAGACCGAATACAAACGTGAAGGTTCAAGAATGTTCGATGAGATGCTCGATAGCATTGAGGACCGCGTTACGGATATTATCTTCAAGGTTCACCTCGAAGCCGGCGCCAGGGCAAGGAGTGTCTGGAATGTAAGTGCAACGAGCCACGATGAGGTTGGCCAATTCGCAATGGCTGAGCGACAGCGGGCCGCCGCCCAGGCACCGCAGGGTGAGCAGAGAGTAAAACAAATAAGACTGGAACAGCCCAAGGTCGGCCGTAACGCACCCTGTCCCTGCGGCAGTGGGAAAAAATACAAGAAATGCTGCGGAAAAACTGTATAAAAAGAAAACATCGAGTAACGAATCGCCACCCGATGTTTTCCGGAGGGGAGAAAAAATCGTTTTATAACTTCTTTTTATTATCGGCAGCGGCGCAATCGCACTTTAACCGAAAATAGGCGGTTTCGCTTCTAAAAGCCGAAATCAAACTTTTGCATATCCTTGTAAGTCTTTACGTTATAAGCAGATAAAGGTTCAGCGTTTTTTCCCTCTAAGTCCGAATATTTCGTCCCGGCACGCTGTTTACAGCGCTTAGCTTTATACTCCCGATGCGGCTGTTGCAGGGGCCTTATGAACTTCGAGAAGGACCTGCGAGACGCAAACTAAGAATATCCAAAGGGTGCAATAAACCTGATTCTGAAAAAAGTTTCACAAGTGGTCGGACAATGATTTTTGAGGAGCAGATTGAAAACAGCAGCCAAAAGAGCTAAACTGGGTATGATAGAAGCGGGTGGTTGAGCAGTAGTCTAAGTTTTTTCTCTTTGACGGGAGACTGGTTTGCCATGGACTCTGACCAGGAACTAATCGAATTGGTAAATCAAGGCGACCCGGACGCCTTCGAAGTGCTCTACCGGCGGTATCGGGATTGGGTTTACCGTCTGGCCTGGCGATTTACCGGCAACGAGCAGGATGCCCTTGACGTCCTCCAGGAGACCTTTACCTACCTGCTTGGCAAATTCCCCGGTTTTAGCCTTACCGCCTCAATGACGACGTTTCTTTATCCGGTCGTCAAGCATCTTTCTATTGCCGTCCGCAGCAAAAGTCGTCGTTTTATATCAGACGAAGAAGTATTGGGCGAAATAGCTGCGCCTGCATTGAAAGATGCTCAGGGCAGCCGAAAGGAACTGGCCGCCGTTCTGACTGTATTGCCGGATGAGCAGCGGGAATTCCTTCTGATGAGATTTGTCGATGATATGACTTTGCAGGAGATAGCCAAGGCCCTTAATATCCCCATAGGTACGGTTAAATCCAGACTGCACCACGCCCTAAAGAGACTCCGCCAGGACCGCCGCACACAAGATTATTTCCTCGAATGAGTAAGAAATCTTCCCCGGCGGAAAAAAAATCTTAAAAACTTTGAACTTTTCAGGCGGTTTGTTTGCTTAATATACAGGAGCTAAGATTATGACTGAAAAAAAAGGACATTTTGATGAGGATTTGGATTTGAGGATAAGTCCGAAACTCTCGGAAGATTTAAATACCCTTTTTAAGCCGCAGTTTTCCGTGCCGCCCGAATTAGACAGGGCCATTATGGACCAGGCCAATCGGCGACTTGTTCAACGACATTGGCGGCACCGGATTTTCCGCCATATCAGTTTCTGGCGGGTTGCCGCCGCAGCGGCGGTCATTATTTTTGCCTTCAGCCTGAATCTAACACAAAAGCCCGGGCCGACTACAACTTCCTCCTTTATTGTAGAGGCCCAGGCGGTTGATATTGACGAGAATGGACGGGTGGACATTCTCGATGCCTTCAAGCTGGCTCGCCACGTTGAATTCTCCGAGCGAACCGAGAAGAAGTGGGACATTAACGGCGACGGCCTTGTCGATCGGAACGATGTTGACTTGGTGGCCTTGGCCGCTGTCCGGCTGGATAAAAATAAGGGAGTTTTATGATGAAAAAGATTACCGCAATTATTTTGATGAGCATAAGCGTAATCGTTCCTGTTTTGGCCCAGCAGTCAGAGCAGGACAATGAGTCTGTTCAGCCCAAAGTTCGCTTTGCACCACTGCGCATTTATCTTGATTCCGGCAACAAATCTTTGGCCGCTTATCAGTTCGAGCTTAAAGCTGCGGCCGGACAAATCAAAATTGTCGGCGTAGAGGGTGGTCAGCACAAAGCATTCAAAGAGGCGCCTTACTACGACCCCGCCGCCTTAGCCAACGACCGGATAATCATCGCGGCCTTTAATACCGGCCGCGAATTACCCACAGGGCGTACCCGAATCGCCACTATCCATCTGCAAATCATCGGCGAAGCCGAGCCTGATTACGAACTTAAGCTCACCGTCGCCGCTGATGCAGATGCGAAAGAAATACCTGCCGAAATCACATTCGAAAAAGGAGAATAAAAGTGAAAAAGAAAATACTAATCGCATCAATCCTTTTAGCCATAACGGCAATAGTCCTGATCGGCTATTTCGGATGCAGCCAGCAAGAAGGTGATACTGTATCCTCCCGGACAGCAGTAGATGAGTCAAGCAAAGAGGAAGACGTAACATTCGCTGAAGTAACTGATAAACCTGATTCTGAAATACAAGTGTCCCAAGAACTGAAAACAACGCTGCCCCTGCAACAAACAGTAACGGCAAAAGATGAGGTTCACCTCCGAACGAAATTGGAGCCAACAAAGGAACTGGAAGAAGCAGCTCCTGCTGCGACAAAACCTGAAAAGTATGGAATGCTGCGCCATGAAGATATCACTGATTCGGGATACGAGCAGGAAATTTTGGTCGACCTTAAATCAAAAAGCGAAGAGTCAAGGCTTCACACCGTGACAGGTCCGGTCCCGATGCCGGGCAAAAAACCAGAGAGTCGTTCTGTGAGTATGGGTAGAAACGGGGTTGTCTATAATGACGGTAGAACGGGTGGCATGATGGGCGGCTATCGAGGTTCCGGCATTGCACCGACGACGAGACAGCCGCTTCGAAGAGTTAGGGGCAGGATTGTTTCTGCCGGAAAACCACTATCGGAGGAGGCTCAGCGTTCTGAAAGCGGGCGAATATATTCTGGATTACTCAGTGTCACGGAAGACGAAATATGGGTAATTGCCCGGGCTGAGACGCAGGCGGTTCCAGCAGGAGAGGATAGTCCCGGCTGCGGGGCGATGTTAGCAAAGCTGCCTAAAGAAGACAAGGAAATACCACTGCCGCTAAAGCATACCGATGTTAAGGGACAAATCAGCGGCTATATTGCCACCGTTAATGTTACGCAGCAGTTCCATAATCCGTATGAGGAAAAGATTGAAGCGGTGTACGTGTTTCCACTGCCTCAAAATGCAGCCATCAATGAATTTATTATGGTAATCGGCGAGCGCAGAATCCGCGGCATTATTCGCGAGCGCAAAGAGGCAGAGGAAATCTACAGGGAAGCCAGGAGACAGGGATACGTCGCTTCACTTCTTACCCAGGAGCGGCCCAATATCTTTACGCAGAAGGTCGCCAACATCGAGCCGGGCAAAAACATCGATGTCAATATTAAGTATTTCAATACCTTAGCCTACGTGGACGGCTGGTATGAGTTTGTATTTCCTATGGTCGTCGGGCCGCGATTTAATCCTTCCGGATATAGCGACGGCGTCGGCGCGGTCGCCCTCGGCAAAAACGGTATCTCGGGCCAGAAAACCGAGGTCCAGTACTTAAAACCCGGCGAGCGCAGCGGCCATGATATTGCCGTTACGGTTGACGTTGACGCCGGTGTAAAAATCGAAGAGGTCAAGTGCACCAATCATGTAATTAGCAAGACCTTTGCCGCACCAGAAAAGCTGACGGTCAAGCTCAGCAGTCTCGACAGTATCCCCAACAAGGACTTCGTCCTCCGCTACAAGGTCGCAGGCAAAACAGTAAAGTCGGCCTTAGTAACACACCACGACAAACGAGGCGGATTCTTCACGTTGATGCTGTATCCGCCGGAAAGCCTTTCGTATCTAAAGCGTGCCCCGATGGAGATGATATTCGTCCTGGACTGCTCGGGCAGTATGAACGGCAAACCAATCGCCAAGTCAAAGCAAGCGGTGACACGTGCTCTTCGAAAGCTCCAGCCGAAAGATACCTTCCAGGTGATTCGCTTCTCAAATAACGCGTCCCAGTTCGGGCCCGACCCTGTTCCTGCGACGCCGGACAATATTCACAAAGCTATCAGATATGTTGGAAATCTTCGTGGCAGCGGCGGGACCATGATGATTGAAGGCATAAAGGCCGCTCTGGATTTCAAGCACGACCCGCACAGATTTCGCTTAGTTTCTTTTATGACAGACGGCTACATCGGCAACGAGATAGAAATCCTCGCCGCTATTCATCAGCGTCTTGGCGCAAGCCGAATTTTCAGTTTTGGCGTCGGCTCGTCCGTCAACCGGTACCTGCTCGACAGAATGGCCAAACTCGGAAAGGGCGCCGTCGCTTATATCGGCCTGGACGACAGCGCCGGAGGAGTCGTTGACCTGTTCTACGAGCGCATCAGCCATCCGGCCCTTACCGATGTAACAATCGACTGGGGTAATATGCAGGTGACGGATATGTACCCTTATCACATTCGTGACCTTTTTGTCGGCCGTCCTGTAATTCTCACCGGCAGATTCAAAGGCAATAGTAAAACAACCATTCATGTTACAGGCAAAGTCGGTGACCTGACACAGGAAATCGCGATTCCCGTCAACCTCGACGATTCCGCCGCAGCTCATCAGGGTATTGCCTGCGTATGGGCCCGTAAAAAAATAGAAACCCTGGCTAATCAAGCCACCTACGACAATAACCCGGACCTTCCTGAGGAAATAAAGCAGGTAGCCCTTGAGTATGGCCTGATGTCGGCCTACACGGCCTTCATCGCCGTCGATTCCTCGCGGAAAACCACCGGTGACCATGGCATCACTGTTGCCGTCCCGGTGCCTGTCCCCGATGGTGTTCGATACGAAACCACCGTCCAGAACTAATGGCGGCTATTGTGGTGGTTCTCCTGCGCCATACATAGGCTCTTAGCTCGAATGTGCCTGTTTGCGAGACAGGATAACAAAAAAGCAGCCCATTACTAATATTGCCAGGACGAAGCTCCATCCCGGCGCAAGGCCAAAAGCGCTGGGAAGGTAAGCGAAGAGCAAGGCGAGAGCGGCGACAAACAAACTGTAGGGCAGTTGTGTGCGGACGTGATGCATGAGGTCACAGGAGCTGGCGATAGAGCTCATAATTGTCGTGTCGGAGATGGGCGAGCAGTGGTCGCCGAAGATTGCGCCGTCCAGGACTGCTCCGACGCTTATCATTGTGGTCAGGCCGTAGCTGTTCCCGTCAAGTGCGAAGGCGACCGGAATGGCAGTGGGGATGAGGATGGCCATCGTTCCGTAGCTTGTGCCTGTTGCGAATGAGGTCACGGAGGCAACAAGGAAAACCGCCGGCGGAAACCAATGAG
>Ga0315537_1003748_pt1 | contig 11227 bp, 9 predicted proteins | sample SalMarSW160270MG_FD_203091 | JGI IMG/M metagenome (GOLD analysis project Ga0315537, IMG submission 203091) | Salt marsh sediment microbial communities from the Plum Island Ecosystem LTER, Massachusetts, United States - Salt Marsh Sediment SW1602-70 ... | reverse complement strand
ACCCATAGAATTTGACAGGGTCACCTTCATAGGTGATTTGTGCTCGTAGAATTGCCGATTACTGCCCGGCTTTCCTCATAGCATTGTCAGGTTCATAAGACCAACCGCTAACTTACAGGGCAAGCTCCGGTTAGATAAACCTAACTATGTCAAGGGGCAAAAGGATACATTATGCAACAGGATTTGGGTGTGGCAATGGAAGTTAGGAACCACCGGCTCTATTTTTTATAGTGTGCAAAAACTCTGTTAAATTTTCTCGGTTACAATAGCAAACTCACCGTTTTCAAAAAGGATGTCCTTGACTTGAACGCCTTTAATATTCTTTTGTTCAAACAGCTCGTCGACATCAACAGAAATATTCGGATATTCAAGTTTCATACAAGCCGGTAATTTGAGTTTTAGTGCTTGATTGAGCCAGCTTACGGCTTTGTTTAGATGGCCGCTAACAATGGTAAGCTCAAATATCGCATTGTTATTATCAAAACTTACGTATCTTAATGAAGCAGGAATAAACGGCAAAATGAACGCGTTAGTCCTTATAACGAAATGGACTCTTTGGCCTTTGACTCTCGCACGCACTATCTCAGGAGGTAAAAGCTCATTGGAAGTCAGGATTTTTAGAAGCTCCTCAAGACTAAAAGTTATTTTTGCCATAGTTACCCTGTCCCGGATTTTCTGAGGCCCATTTTTTACTTTTGATAATCCCGGCTCTATATAAAACCAATTCAGCCGGTTTCTCCTATCAGATTAAAGCCTAACCTTTTCTTGAAGCACGCTGTTTATGATGTATCTCGCGAGAGGTTTTAGAAAACACAGAACCATATCGGATAGCATCCTGGGGGCAAACATTCAGGCAACGGGCGCAACTGAAGCAATCAGCGGCAAATAGCTTATCCAATACTCTGCCTTTAGCGGCCTGGGTTGGGCAGGCCCGGTCGCACAACCCACAGTCCGTGCACTTGTCATGATCGATCTTTACCCTCGTTAAGCTGAACCGTTCTGCAATCCACGAAACAAAACCAAAAGGGCAGATAAGATGACAAAACGGCCGGTATATAAAAAACGATAGAGTGAGAGACACAACAACTGTGACCAGAATCAGCCAATGCTCGAAATCCAGATTGAACAGATTAAACGGGTTTAGATAATGGTAAAGCACAAATCCCTTTCTGTCGCCGACAATACCGAAGAGAAATAACAGCACTACAAAAAACAATCCACCCCTTATCGTATTGGTCAGCCAAAATGGCGCCTTGAACCGCTTCATTTTACGGAGTATTGGAAGGCTGTAGAACAATTCCTGCAGCGCACCGAATGGGCAAGCCCATCCACAGATAAGCTTATTGGCGATGACGGCCAATCCAACAAAAAAGACCAAAGCAAGTAATTTGCCGGTTATAGATGGATACAGCCCTACCATAGACTTAAAGACTTTAACTGTCCCTTCCATTGGATTCGGGGATTTACCCAGCACGAAACCACATACAAGCACGGCAGCAAGGAGGCATGCGATATATGGGATTCGCGGATACCACAGTTTGCGCTGGGAGATATTTGCATTATCCGGCCGACCGAAGCGAGTCAGATAGACCAAACCGAAAAGCACGATTGCCGTAAACAGGTAATATTTTAGTCCCGTCGAGCGATGGGAAAGGATATGTTCAGCCGCATGAGCCAGTTGTTCCTGGGATATCCCCAATTCGTCGAGTGGTTTGTTCTTCGGCGTTTCCAGTGGTAAGGCAAGCTCACGTGCCAGGCCCTTACCGGTGACATCCAGTTTGGGGGCAATTTCCCGGATACTCATATTTACCGTGAATTGGTTTGGCGCCTGAGTAGACCTGACAGGTTCGTTCAATATGCCAAGGGCGCTAATTAAAAGCACCACTGCTACGCTCACGATAAACCACATTTTTTGCCGTGGTGATAGTTTTGCCAGATATGTATAGGCCATTGTATTAATCCTCTATCAATATCATGGTGATACTGTTTGAACAAGGTTTATTTGCCCGATATATTTTTTCGCCACCACGATATCATCAAACCAAACCTTGCTGATGTGCCCCGGAGGAGCTTTGGTGATATATAACAGAACCCAGAGGAAGTTCAACTTCAACTCCTTTACACTCCGCCATTGAAAGCCCTCGAACGACGCACCTTCCGGATTCGGGATAAAGCTGTCCCATACCCATCTGCCTTTTGGAAATCCTTTACCAAGGTAACTGATTACCTGGTCATCTTTTCTCCAGGCCTTGCCGTCAATCCACAGTGCCTGCCGGCCATTGTTTTCTGTGACGGGGTCGTTCATTTCCATCATCAGCTCAACACATATCCATTTTCCTCGCTCGGCTTTTAGGTTCTGGTCGTTGATGAAGTTATGACCCCAGGATTTGTTGTCCGGGGAAGACCTCATACCCATCCAGTAGGAATAGAAATCCCATCGCCATTTCCTGCCGAATGGCTCGACCCCGGTGGTAAATCGTTCATTGCCGGCAGGTCGAATTCCGGCCCCTCCCTGAGGCCATGGCGTCGGAGGATTATAACCTCCAACGTGGAAAAAGTGGTGTATCGGATAGCAGTTCGGGTCGAATTTTACGTAAAAACGAACATAGAGCTTTTCATAGCCGGGCAAAAGACGCCTGTACAAATGTCCGCCCGTTCCCTTGCCTCCAATATGCTTCATCAAGAGTGAATGTTTGCCGGCACTTCCCGGAGGTACATCTCTCGAAAGTGACATAATTTCGATGCTCTTTACACTTTCCCATCGTGACTTTACGGCCTGCAAAGAACCCTCTTCAAAATTCTCTGCAAAAATCACCTCCGGGTCGTTCTCGATGCCTTTATCGCCTCTGTATTTACTTGCCAGAGCACTCTTGGCTACTGAGTCTGCCTTACCTTCGAGGGTACGCCGAACATCTTTTTCGGACACTTCGGTATCATTACCTATAAGCAACAAAACACTGATACAGAAAAGAATACTTTTCATAAAAGAAACTTCCACTTGAAGACAATACGCCGTGGCAGAAATAAGTTCGCCGAAACGCGAACCCGAGCAAATTCAGTTAGCTGCAAACATATTCTTGTGCGCCGTTGTATATTATTTCTCCAATGCTTTTAAGAACACCTCCAGAGTTCCTCCTGAACGGTCGGGCGAACGACAAAGCTTACCAGAATGCTGCTTTCTGCGCGTTCGTTGCAGAGTGTTGTTAGGAAAATTTTTGAGTTATTAAATCTTTATCAAATTCAAGGGAGTAAGATAGAACTGTTCTTAAATCTATCTTTTTAGAAGCATTTAGAATTTCTATACTCACTATCTTGTCTTGCGAAGTTGTATCTATATTAATACCTTCAGAAATTTCTATAACTCCATCTGGTGTATCATCTCCCAACTTTAAATATAAAACATCTACTTCATCATCATAGTATACTTTCATATTTTCCTTCCCTCTTTTATTCTCGATACATTAACAGGTAACGTATACTGGGGAACCAGGATTCGGACCTGGACTAACTGATCCAGAGTCAGTCGTGCTACCGTTACACTATTCCCCAATAATTCATTCCTCGACCCAGCAACGCTGGGTTCCGATTAAAACCCGCCGTTGGCGGGTCGATACCGGATGCTCGCTGCTCGAACGAGAATCAAGCTCTAATCCACTTGATACTATTTATTCTTTTTTATCGGCAATTCCGCCAAATTCAAGTAATTTCCAGCCCGCCGGCAGGACCGCCGCAGCTAATGCTATCTTCAAAAGGTCGCCGACCACAAAAGGATATAATCCCACAGCCGGCACGGCCCTGTTGATACCCGTCAGGCAGCACAGCCAGAACAAACCAAAAGCATAAATGACAATATTGCCCAAAACCATCGCCAAAACGGTAGTTCCAATCCGCCTGTCCCATCCCTTCTGGGCCAACAATCCTGTGATGTACGCAGCAGGGATGAAACCAAGCAGATACCCGCCGGTCGGCCCTATTAGCACCGCAAAACCGCCTCCCAGCGCAAAGACGGGCAATCCCGCCAGACCCTGTACTATATAGGTAAGAACACACAAGCTGCCTCGCCAGCTTCCAAGCAGCGTCCCTATCATCAGCACAGCAAAGGTCTGGCCGGTAATGGGGACAGGACTAAAGGGGAGCAGAATCTTTACCTGGGCACATAAGCCAATGAGCAAAGAACCGCCAATGACCACGGCAATATCATAAAATACGGCACGCCTTCTCTCACAAGGCCGTAGAAGGTCAGCTATAGTGGCGCTCGCCAGCATATCTTCTCCATCAAAGGCAAAATACTGCAATGAAATCCAGAAGTCAGAGTTTGTCCTCCGTCTTCTGTTTTCTGTCTTCTGTTTTCTGTCTTCTATTTGCCGGTCATTATATTTGAAGAGCCTTGTTGCGTCAAATGGCATATTGCGGACCTTCCGGAATTCTGAAATACACAGTTTCCGCGGGCATAGCAATACATAATCAATATCGAAGTCAAAGATCCGGCATCTGTTTGACGGAATCCGGCGCCGTATGACGGAGTCAACCAGAAAAGGGACCTATACCGAATCGTTTGGTATAAGCCCCGAATTGTCTGCACTTGCGTAACCGCACCTGTGCCTGCGTCACCCCCGTTCTTGCTTTCGCACCTGTGCCTCTGTTACCGACAGGTGCAGGCAGGAAAGCACGGGGGTGCAGGCAGGTACAAGTGATGGCACTGTGCCATATCAAACGCGCAACCTTAATCGCCGGCATGTCAAAACGGCTTGTCAAAGGCCTTAGTCCGGCCTGCAAGCCACGCAATCTCCTCTTGTGACAACGCCCGGTCGTAGATGCGGACATCATCAATCTCTCCCATGAAGAATCTGTCGTTTTGGGAGGGGCGATAACCTATAGTGACATCCCAGTCGGCGACGAGATTGAACGCATCCGGGTCTGTTGATTCCTGCGTGTCATCCTGGCCATCCAAGTAAATTCGCACGTCCGAAGATGAGTTCGTGGCGTTTTCTTTTATTGTCGCCGCCAAATGGTGCCACCCACCGTCGGTCATAGCGGTGACACTCTCGACCTGGCCGGCGCCATTACCCATCCGTATGCGGCCGTCCGTGTGGACACGGAATTCACACCTTTGACCGTCGCCGTGAGTGCCATAATATACGATTTCCTGGGGATCGTCCCCTATGTACGTGGTCTTGACCCAGGTAGTTATGCTAAAGGCATTCGGGCCCAGAACACCCTTGTAGCCGGTTATCTCTACATAGTCATTGAGACCACGAAGGTTAATGGCCTGGCCGACCTTGCCCGCCACAAAAGTGGGATTGCCCATTCCAGTGCCATGGTGTGCGTTGCCGGAACTGTCGTTGTAAGTGCCTTCAAATTCGTAGTGTGCTTGCAGGCCGGTTCTGCCGGGGTCTTCCGGCGTGATCACCTGACGGTTATAAGAATACAGCCTGATACCGTCAAGGTAAACCACTCCCTGACCACCAAACGCTCCAATACGCTCAAAGCCAATGCTTAGCTCTGTGACGTTGCTGAGGCTCACGCCGATCGAGGCCAGATCAATATACCAAATCTGCCACCCTATTCCCTTCAAGTTCTCGGCGTCACCATCGTATGTGACCTTGGAGCCATTGAGCTTCACGTACATCTGCTCATTAACAGAATTGTTCGGATCGCCGTAGAACTGTAGTGTCAAGGCCTTAATGCCATGTTTGGACCAATCCTGGCCTGCCTGTAGATCAGCGACATTCGCTGTGACCTCGGAATAGGCGGCCACCCTGTTGTCATAGAAAAGGGGCACAGATTGTTTGCCGTCATAAACAATCGAGGCCTCCATAGAAGGCTGGAATGCTTCAGTATAACCTATGGTCGAGCCGTTTACAGTCGGATTGTCAAATCCGTCTTTCCACATCACGTATACCAGATTGCTGCCCTCTTCTCCGGCAGGAATGTCATTGTAGGACTCGAAATCCTCCACAACAAGATACTCCTGTGTCGAGAGGTTCCAGAAATCGCCTTGCCAGGTTGTTGGAGTCTCGGCTTCGTTGACCTCATCAACTCGCCAATAGTAGGTCGTATTCAAATCGAGGTTCAACGGGCCATGAGTAGTCTCGATCACAGTAGCAACCTCGGCGGTGCCGTCTATCACAGCCTGCTCGTCGGTGCTCAGGTATACTTCATGCGTGGAGGCCTCTCTGCCCGCTTTCCAGCTAAGGGTTACATCCACATCTACATCTGGTGCGCCGGGAGCCGGACTTGGTGTTCTTGCGAAGACCGGCAAGCTGAAGAATCGCACCTCGCTAAGGCCAAATTGGCTGAATATGCCTCCCCAGTTGCTGTTGGCTGTAAGCCTTATATGTTTTGCTGCCACGCCGCCAAAATCTATCGTTATATCATGTGCATAGTCCGGCTTGCCTGGCGCCCGGGCGAACTCATGAGTAGTTCCCAGTGTCACGAAATCGGTTCCGTTGGCTGAGTATTCAATGGTTACATCCTTGAACCCTAAGCCAATCAATGACTCCAGACTGTCATTGGAGTTCCACACCCACATCTCGTGAAGCTTGTAAGCTCTGTCAAACTCATATTCTATCCAGGTAGGCTGGGCCACGTCACCGCTGCTTAACCACATATTGCCCACGCTATCGCTGCCGTGCAGAAAGCCGCTTTCATCGAGTCCCGAGCCGTTGATGGTATTCTCAGCACCTTTGCCCTCTTCACTGCTGGAGGCGGTGGCGACTATGTTCTCCACGGGATAAGCGAAGAACTCAACCGTGAAACTCCAGACATTACCCTTATTTACCATATTTGAAGCATCGACGGCATCGACACGCCAGTAATATGTCCGGCCAAATTCAAGACGCTCGGTGACAGCGTAGATATTAGTGTTAACGCTGCCCTGATAGATGTTGCCTGCGTCAATTGCTGTCGTAGCATTGTTCACATCTTCAAGACTCGTTCCAAAATATACATCGTGCGTGACAGCGCCGGTTCCGGGCTTCCATATAAGGACTACATCCCTCTGCACATCTGTTTGTTCGTCGGCAGGGTCAGGCTCAGATGTTGACGGGCCCCCAAGGCCCACTATCATAGTGGTATTAGTTGTCCCGTCAAAGGTCACTGACACAGTGCCTTCGCCGCCGTAGCCGATGATTATGCCATCGTTAATGAGTGTTTCGATGTTGGACACCTGATTACCAGCCAAGGTTATCTTGCCGTTGCCGGATATATCTATGAAGGCGGTGCCCGGTACACCGTCGTTTGCATACGCGGTTATGCCGGGATTGCCACCCAGGTCAATAGTCCCGCCACTCAGGTGAACCTCAGCGGAACCATCGAATCTGTAGGCCAGCTGCAGTTCAGCATCTGAGTGCAGATAACCGCCGCTCATAACGATAATACCTTTACCATGTCGCCCACATTCTATGAGCTCGGTTACATTGATTGTTGTCGTCTCGCCGCTAATATAGAGGTATCCCAACGGTGTCGGGATACTTTCCTGGCGACCAAGGCGCAGCTCACCCACTACATTAAGAACAGCACCGCCGGTTACCGTCAGCTCACCAACGGAATTCCCTACGTAAGCGATTCTCACTTCGCCACAGTTGACGGTGCCTCCGTCAAGAATTGGCCAGATAAGAGGAGTCGCATTTTCTATATCGACCCTTTCGCCCGCGACAGGCAAAATGGGACTCCAGTTAGACGGGTTCATCCAATCGCCATCACCGGCTGCACCACTCCAGTCCGTGGCTCTGACGACCGTGACATTGGTGACCAAACCAACCACCAAAACAAAAGAAATTATATAAATCATTTTTCTGCGCATAATTAGTACTCCTTCAAGAAAGGGCACACACTTTAACCATTATATTTATACCAAATTTGCCGTTTTTAGGTCAAGTAAAAAACTCATTCCGGGCGAACAGCCCTTTTGCAGCCATATTTTTCATCTCGGTAGCGGCGCTATAGCGGCGAAAAGCCGATTCCGGGATAATCTTTTTCCGGTTTTTTATTGCAGGAAAGGCCGATTTGATGTATAATAATTTTGCAAAGTATCAATGAGAAAGTAGGAAACTACGAAACTCAGCGAACAGAATACTTATTTTGCGCATCGAATCGATATAAAAAATGTCGATAGCGATGGAAGGTAGTTATATGAACAAATCAAGAGGGTTCACGCTAATAGAGTTATTGGTTGTAATTGCCATTATTGCCTTATTGATGGCGATATTGATGCCGGCTCTCAACCGGGCAAAGAAACAGGCAAGGTCAGCCGGGTGTCAGATGAACCTGCACCAATGGAGTTCGATCTGGGCGATGTATTGCCAAGATAACGATGGTTATTTCTGTGAGGATGCCGAAATCGGGTGGCCTCGTGGTGAATGGATATTGGCGCTGCGGTCTTTGTACCGGACAAGAGCGGGTATTCTCATATGCCCGATGGCCAAGAAACGACTGCCTGATATGCCTAACTACGGCAGTTGGGACAGGACCTACATCATGGGGACAGGTGGAGCAGAGAACCGTCGTGAAGAAGGCAGCTATGGGGCAAATAACTGGACTTTTAATCCGCGGCCGGGGCAAACGGAAATTCAGAGCCGTCCCACTGAATTCAATTGGAAGACCACTGATGTTAAAGGCGGAAACCAGATACCCGTCTTTGCCGATACCATGTGGAGGGGAGGCGGGCCATTCTATATGAACGGCAGCTCTGGGTCCAACCGAATCACTCCTCCTGAATTTAATGGGCAGTGGTTGGGCGCTGGCCATGAAATGAAGCATTTCTGCATCGACAGACACAATGGTTCTAATAATCACCTTTTCATGGATTGGTCCGTCAGAAAGGTGGACATTAAGGAGCTGTGGAAACTTAAATGGCATCGGCAATACAACGTAAACGGTTTCTGGACAATGGCAGGTGGGGCTCAGCCAAGCGATTGGCCGAATTGGATGAGGAACTTTAAAGAATACTAAAAGAATTGCCTGGTCTCTTATGTTCGTTGAACAGAACGTGCATTCTACGCATCAATATATAAAATGTCGATAGAAACGGAAGGTGGTTATATGGGCAAATCAAGAGGGTTCACGTTAATAGAGTTGTTGGTTGTAATTGCCATTATTGCCTTATTGATGGCGATATTAATGCCGGCACTAAACCGGGCAAGGAAACAGGCAAGGTCAGCTGCATGTCAGGTGAATCTGCACCAATGGGGGCAGATCTGGATGATGTATTGCCAAGATAACGATGGGCGTTTCTGTATGGAATCCGACGTAGTTGGGTGGCCGCGCGGCAATTGGATAATTGAGCTGCGTTCTTTGTACCGGACCAAGTCGGGTATTCTCATATGCCCGATGGCCAAGAAACGACTGAACGAAGGTGCTAGCATAGAAAATCATGGCAGCACGTTTAAGACCTACGTAATGGGTACAGGTGGAGCAGGTAACCTTCAGGAAGAAGGCAGCTATGGGGCAAATTGCTGGCTTTTTAATGGCCGGCCGGGGCAGGATATGATTCAACAGCGTCCGGTTGAATGGAATTGGAAGACCACCGATGTTAAAGGCGGAAACCAAATATCCGTCTTTGCCGATACTATGTGGCGTGGAGGTGGGCCCTTCTATCAGAACAACAGCCCTCAGTCCATCCGGATTGCCCCTCCCGAATTTGATGGTCAGTGGGTGGCCGCCAACCATGAAATGAAGCATTTCGCCATCAACAGGCACAATGGATTTATAAATCACGTTTTTCTGGATTGGTCTGTTAGAAAGGTAGGAATTAAGGAGTTGTGGAAACTCAAGTGGCATCGGCAGTACAACATAAACGGCTTCTGGTCAATGGCAGGTGGGGCTCAGGCGAGTGACTGGCCGGCTTGGATGAGGAATTTCAAAGAATACTAAAATAATTGCCCGGTCAACCCACAATATCCTCTTTAATTGTTATCTGTTCGGTCATTTATTTTGATCGCAAACCATTGGTAAAAAGCCGGGATTACAAAAAGTGTAAGCAACGTTGCGGACGTCAGGCCAAATACAACTACCGCCGCCAGAGGCCTTTGAACTTCAGAACCGATGCCCCTTGATAAAAGCAAAGGTAACAATCCCGGTACCGTCGTTGTTGCCGTCATTAATACGGGACGCAAACGCTGAAGGGCCCCTGTGATGATGGCTTCTTCCATCTCTATGCCCTGTGTACACAGTTGATTGATACAGCTTACAAGGACCACCCCATTTTGTACTGCGATACCAAACAGAGCGATAAATCCCACGGCGGCAGGCACCGATAAATATTCTCCAGCCAGAAAGAATCCGGGTATTCCGCCAATCAATGCCAAAGGGACATTTATTATTATAAGCAGGGCTTCGCCAATAGAACCGAACGTCAGACACAGTATCAGAAATACCAAAGTGATGACTACAGGCACAATAATTTTAAGTCGTGTCATAGCCCTTTGCTGGTTTTCAAACTGTCCTCCGTATTCAACATAGTATCCGGGAGGCAGCTCGATGTTATTGGCAATTCGTTTTTTTATGTCAGCGATAACACTTCCCAAATCCCTTCGGCGCACAACACCTTCAAGGCTGAAAATCGGCAGAAAGACCGTGATTATAATGATAATGGAGAAGATAATCGGTCGGCTAACCTCTTTAGCGGATTCGAAAATGATGTCGGTTTTCTCTCGTAATGTATTATCAACATTGGCGTTCAAATGACGGCCCCGACGACAGGGCCAACATAGCTTATTACGCCCTCGGCATCCGGCATCCTTTGGCCTGCGGATATTATGACCTTTTGGCCTTTCTTGATTTTCATCAGGTCTTTCTGATAAACGTGAAGATCAACCCAAACAGTGCTCAAATCAGCAACTATGAAAACCTCGGCAGCTTCACTTACAACCTCTCCTAAAGTGATATGTTTATCAATAATAGTACCATCAAACGGAGTAGGCTCTTACAAATGAAATTGTGCGCAAAACGGTCACAAAATGTTGGTCTGAGAACAAAAATCCCCCCAAACAGGCTTCAAGGGGCGAGTAAAAGAAAACTGTACTATGGAGTCCCTTCAAAAAGGTTGTGGCATAAAGCCTCCTGAGACAATCAGGTGATCGAAAGCGTCGGACTCATAACGCAAATATTCCACTTTACGGGGTGTTAATAATTGGTCGTTATTTTATGACACAGGAATAATGATTTCAATAGCCTTTTTGGTTTCAGGTACGCCGCGTCAGGCTGTTAGAAAAATTATTGTGCGCCA
>Ga0315537_1003746_pt1 | contig 11229 bp, 5 predicted proteins | sample SalMarSW160270MG_FD_203091 | JGI IMG/M metagenome (GOLD analysis project Ga0315537, IMG submission 203091) | Salt marsh sediment microbial communities from the Plum Island Ecosystem LTER, Massachusetts, United States - Salt Marsh Sediment SW1602-70 ... | reverse complement strand
CGCCGAGGAGGATTTCAGCCGAGGCAGCTATGGGAGCGCCGTTCGCGGCTTCCTCCAGGTCAAGGACCGGTTTCCCGCAACTCCGGCGGCCGCCACGGCCCTGTACTGGGCGGGTCTGAGCGCTGCCAGGGCGGGAGACCAGGCCGCCGCCCTGGAGTATCTGATCGGCTACCTGGAGGAAAGCGGCGGTGGTCGTTCTTCCGGCGGGCTGGCCGATTTGGCCATGCGGGAGATCCGGGGTATCCTCTCACAGATCGGAGGCCCCGAGCAGGGGTCGGAGGGGCGAATATTCGAAGAGTTCTACAGGCGGGTTGATCGCAGCCCTTCCCTCGAGCAGGAGTTCAAGAATCGGGTTCGCCTGGAGTACGCCCGCTATATTTTTTCCGACAAACCCGACGGTGCGATGGCGATCCTCCAGACAGTGCGGGCCGATGATCCGGCGGAACCCCTGGCCAGCGAGGTGAACTTCCTGATCGGCGAGTACTACAGGATTGACGGTGAACTGGATCGGGCCTACGATATTTTTACCGGGATCGTCGGCGCCAATTCTGAACGACCCGGCGCCTCTTCGCAGCTGGGTATCGGCCGTGTTTTGGAAGCTCGCGGCCAGAATCAGGAAGCGGCGGAAGAGTACCTCAAGGTACATTTCCTATATCCGGATCAAGCAGACCTGGCGGCCGAGGGCTTGTACAGGGCCGGGCGCATGTACTGGAACGAGGGTTATCGGGATAGAGCAGCAGAGCTGTTCGAGAGGCTGCGGACTGAGTATCCGGACAGCCCCTGGCTCGAGAAGGTACCGTAACCCGATAGGGGGGCGAGGCGGCTATGGCAGAGACTGTAGAGTTCTTGGATACGACCCTTAGAGACGGGAACAAGCTTCCCTTTGTCGTCCTGGACAGGAATGATCGCCTGGTAATTGCCAGGCAGCTGGCCACGCTGGGGGTGGATATAATCGATGCCGGGTATCCGGCAGCCTCCGCAGAGGAGAGGGATATCGTCGGGGCAATCGCCGAAGAGGTGCGGGGTCCCCGCATTTCCGCCCTCTCCCGGGCCGTGGTGGAAGACGTGGCGGAGGTTTGCGAGCTGCTCGCAAAAAGCCCAAAACCCCATGTGCACGTCTTTCTTCCCGTTTCACCTCATTTCCTGAAGAACAAGCTCGAGCTGTCAGCAGAGGAGACTCTGACTCGGATCGGGCGTTGCCTGGAGACCGCCGGGAAACTTCCCGTACAATTCTCTCTCGGCGAAATTGCGGAGGCGGAGCCGGCGTTTCTCATGGAAGCCGCCGCGGCGATTGCCGAAGGCGGAGCGGAAGTGCTCAACCTGGCCGATACCCACGGCAGCATGCATCCCCGGGCCGCCTCCGAGTTGATCGGCAGGATTGCAGCCACCCTGGATCCGAAGCCGGCTGTCAGAATTGGGGTACATTTCCATAATGACCTTGGGCTGGCAACCGCAAATTCCCTCGCCTGCCTGGAAGCGGGGGCGCGCCATGTCGAGTGTACTATCGGGGGGTTGGGCGAGAGGGGAGGGAACGCGGCGCTGGAGGAGATAGTTTTTACCTTGGAAGCGTTCGGACAGCGGTTGGGTCTGACCCATCACATACGTTTGGACCAGCTGTGGCGCACATCCGCGCTGCTCTCCCGACTGACGGGGATTTCCCCCCATCCGAACAAAGCGGTGATAGGAAAATGCGCCCTGGCGGGATCGAGCCCTGGAGCCGGCGGTGATGAGGGGAAAGCCCTTCCGGGGCACCTGAGGCAGCTGTTCCGGGGAGCTACCATCGGCAGATCCGAGGATTCCCTGTTCGGCGATCAGGAGATGAGCCGGGCGGGATTTCAGCAGCAGTTGAAGACCTTCCAGATCGATACCGAAGGGGTGGATCTGGACAAAGCCTACGGCCTGTATCAGTCTCAGGTTCGTCGAAAAAAAACGGTAACCCTGAGCGAGGTCCAGTCGATCGTGGAACAGGCCCGCCTGGAGGAGACCCAGACAGTTTATTCCCTGGCCTCCTTCAGCGTGATGACCGGTTCCCACTGCCTGCCTGTCGGAAGCGTCGAGCTGGAGGCGGGAGAGTCGACTCTGGTGCAGTCGGCCACGGGCACCGGACCGGTGGACGCCCTCTGTCGGGCCGTGGACAGGGCGATCGGATTGAACCCGCGGTTGATTCTGTACTCCGTGGATCACCTGACCGAGGGTAAAGATGCGCGGGCCGAAGTCACGGTCAGTTTGGCCTATCTGGGAAGGCGTTTCCACGGCCACTCCGGTTCGACGGACGTGGTGGAAGCCAGCTTGAGAGCATACCTGGAAGCGGTGAACAACATCGAAACCCACCGACGTGCCTACCCGGAGGAGCAATTCTATATAAACGGCGAAGAGCTCTGGTGGGAGTAGGGTCTTACGCGTTGACCCGCTCGACGTACTCCCGGGTCTCCGAGTTGACCAGGATCTTGTCCCCCTCTTTGATGAACAGCGGCACCTTGACCACCAGCCCCGTTTCCAATGTTACCGGCTTTGTGGCCCCGGATACGGTGTCGCCCCTCAGGCCCTCTCTGGCCTCGGTGACGGTCAGTACCACCTTGTAGGGCAACAGGATATCGATGGGTTTTTCATCCCAGAAGGACAGCTGGACGGTTTCGCCCTCCAGGATGAACAGCCGCTTGTCCGCATGTCCTTCGATGGGCATGGTAAATTGCTCGTAGGTCTCCAAATCCATGAAGTGGAACTGCTCCGCGTCGGCAAAGAGGAATTGGACTTCCCTCGCCTCGACGTTGATGTCCTCCAGATTCTCCTGGCTCTTGTTGACCTGTTTCAGCACCTGCCCCGTGACCAGGCTTTTGAGCTTCAGCCGCACGAAGGCCGAACCTTTTCCCGGATTGACGAACTCCCGCTCTACGACCACATGGGGTTCATCTTTGACGAGAAGAAATACACCTTTGGAAATAGCACCGGCGCGTATCATAGATTTTTCCTATCCTAATCACTTCCCCCGCCTGTTTCAAGGGCTCGAGTTGCCCGCGGTTTTTCAGATGAGTCGGCAGGGGGACCCGCAGCTCCTCAGGCACGGGGATCTTCCCCTGTCGGATTATAGGCACCGAAGGGCAGAATCCCGCGTATTGAATCTTGCCTGAGGAAAAACATAAAGAGGCGTTCCAGGCCCATGGCGACGCCGGAACACTCGGGAAAGCCCGATTCCCGGATGATCCGCAGCAGCTCCCGGTCACCGGGATGAACAACCGCGGCCCGCTGCTTGGCTCTCTCCTGATCGTCGTAGAAAACCTCGTAGGCTGCGGGATCGGTTTCCTCGGAGTAGCAGTTGGCGATTTCCACGCCGCCCAGGTACAGCTCCCATCGTTCCGCCCAGGGGGTTGCGGGCTTCCTGCGGGCCAGGGTGGGTATCAGAGCCGGGTAGTCGTAGAGGATCAAAGCCCGTGAATCGGGGAGGTTGGGTTCCACCTCGCTCAGGAAGATCTTGTGGAACAGATCCTCCGGCCCGTCCTCCCCCGTGACCGAAAGGCCCATTCGTCGGCCGGCCGCGGCCAGGCCTTCGTAGCCTTCCTCGGCAAGCTGCTGCAGATCGAGCTGCAGGTACTCGCGAAATGCCTCGGCCATGGAGAGGCGCAGGAAAGGCGGGGAACAGTCGACCCGGTGATCCCCGCAGGCGAGGAGGGGCTCCAGAGAAAGCTCCGTCAAAAGGCTGCTGAACAGCTGTTCAATGATGTCGATGGACTGTAAATAGCCGGCCGCGACGGTGTACCATTCCAGCATCGTAAACTCCGGATTGTGGATGTTCGTGGCCGGTTCGCTGTTGCGGAAGGATTTGCAGACCTGGAAGATGCTGCCGGCTCCCCCGGCGATGAGTCGTTTCATCCACAACTCCGGAGAGGGTATCAGGAAGAAATCCCGACCCCTGCCGTGGCGGGGCCGGTAGCGGGTTTGGAACACCTCCAGGGCACTCTCCGGTATAAGGGATGGGCAGAGCAGCGCGGTATCGACTTCCAGATAGCCCCGGTTGAGGAAGAAATCCCTTATCAGCCGGATCAGCCGGGCTCGCTTTCGAAGAAGGGGAAGATCAGAGGTACTCATGCCGAATAAGCTCTCCGGTTCGATCTCTTGCCAATGGACGCCGGGGTCCGGGCATGACTATATTCTGGTAAACGTCTCGCATAGGGCTATCGTACCGGTACGATCATAATACCGGTCGGTGCGCTTCGCGACAAGGAGAACACGTGGATTCCGATGATTTTGCACCGGCTGAGCGCAGCGCGGGTTTCCAGCTGATAACGAACAGGGAGATGCGGGAGTACAGCTCCCGAGCCCTGCACTACCGTCATGTGAACACGGGCTGCCAGGTGTTTCATCTCCGGAACGACGATCAGGAGAATCTGTTCGCTTTTACCTTCCGCACCCCGCCCCGGGACGACACGGGGGCGGCCCATATCCTGGAGCACTCCGTGTTCTGCGGCTCTCGGCGTTTTCCCCTGAAGGATCCCTTCGTAGTGCTGCTGAAGAGCAGTCTGCAGACCTTCCTCAACGCCTTTACCTTTCCCGACAAGACGGTCTATCCGGCCAGCAGCATGGTGGAGAGGGATTTCTTCAACCTCATGCTGGTGGCCGGAGATGCGGTTTTTTTCCCGCTGCTGCAGAAGGAAGTCTTCATGCAGGAGGCGCACCATCTGGAACTCGACCAAAGCGCAGATCGAGCGAACGGTCTGATACGTTCCGGGGTCGTGTTCAACGAAATGAAGGGCGTGTTCTCCAGCCCCGAATCGGTCGTGGCCGACGCTTCTCTGCGCAGCCTCTTTCCGGATTCTCCGTACGGATTCGAGTCGGGGGGAGACCCCAAAGTGATCCCCATCCTCACCCAGCGGCAGCTTCAGGACTTTCACCGCCGCTTCTACCACCCGGGTAACTGTCGGATTTTTCTCTACGGAAACATTCCCACCCAGGTGACCCTCGAGTTTCTCGAAAAGGAGTTCTTGAGCTCCTTCGATCCCATGGAGATCCAATCCGAGCTGGCCCCCCAGCCGCGCTGGCGTGAGCCGCGGCGGGTGGATAGAACATTTCCCGGGCAGGCGGGAAAGTCCACGATCACCATGAATTGGCTGACGATCCCGGTGACCGATCCTCTCAGGCTCTTGTCCTTTGAGGTGCTCTCGGAGCTCCTGATCGGCAATGAGGGCGCTGCCCTGCACAAGGCACTTTTGGAGTCCAAATTGGGAGATGATCTGTCTCCGGCCACGGGACTGGAGACGGAGCTGAGCGAGCTGGTATTCACCGCGGGTCTCCGGGGAATCGAACCGCAGGCCGCCGAAACAGTGGAAGAGCTCGTCCTATCGACCCTGAAGGAACTGGCGGAACGGGGAGTGCCGGAGGAGATGGTGCAGGCTGCGCTGCACAGGGTGGAGTTCCGCAACTCCGAGATCCAGAGGGGAGGGCGGCCGTACTCCCTGACCCTGATGCGGCGTGCTCTGCGGGGGTGGCTGCATGGAAGCGACCCTCACACGACCCTCGAGTTCCGCCGGCCGATGGATGCGCTGAAGGCCCGGGTCGCAGGTGGAGGCTATTTCGAGCGGCTGATAGACGAGTATCTGGTGAGCAATCCTCATCGGAGCACGGTGCTGGTCCATCCCGACCCCGATCAGCAACGCCGGGAACAGGAGGAGGAACAGCGGGAGCTTCGAACGGTTCTGGAAGGCTGGGGACCGGAGGGGATCGAACAGCTTGAGCAGGAGCTCGAGCAGCTCAAGGACTTCCAGGAGCAGCAGGACGATCCCGAGGTTCTGGCCCGCATTCCCGCCCTGCATTTGACGGATCTGCGCCGGGAGGTGGAAACCGTTCCTACCGAATCCCCGAGCCCCCAACCATCGTTTCCCCTGCTGTACCACGACCTGTATACCAACGGCATCGTCTATCTGGACCTGGCCTTCGACACCGCTGCGCTGGACCGGCGGCTGCTTCATCTCCTGCCCGTTTTCAGCCGGGCCGTTCGCGGCAGCGGTATACCCGGTGTGCCGTACTACGATATGGCGCGCAGGCTGTCCCTCCACACCGGCGGATTCGGTGCTTCCTTGAGTGCCGATACGGCGAATCGGCCGCAGCGAAAGGTCAAGGGCCGCCTGATTTTCCGGGTGAAGATGCTGGAGCGGAATCTCGAGACCGCGGTCCGGCTGGTGGGGGATCTGCTCGGCAAGGCGGATTTTCGCGATTACAGCCGCCTTCAGACCATCCTCCTGGAGATGCGCAACGATCTCAAGGCGTCCTTGGTACCCGGAGGCAGTCACTACGCGGCTCTGCGGGCCGCTGCCCGCATATCCGCCGCTTCGGTGATCGAAGAGCAGTGGGAGGGCGTCTCCCAGTACGTCTGGCTGGACGGACTGAACCGCGCGCTTGAAAACGGAAAGGGGAGTTACGACGAACTTGCTTCCCTCCTGGAAGCCGTCAGGGCCTCCCTGATAGACCCGTCCCTGGTCACCGTGAACCTGGCCTGCGAGCAGAAGGCGGCCGGAAGGGCAATGGAGGTTGCCGGCGGGCTGATCGATTCCCTGACAGGCGAACGGATCCCCGCGGTGGATGGCGGCGATTTCACAACCGTCTTTCCGATTGATTCTCTTCCGGCGGCATCGACGGAGACGCTGGTGGGTTCGATGAACGTGAGCTTCGTTGCTCATGCGTTTCCGGCCAGCCGTTTCGGGAGCAGGGAACACGCCCACGAAGCGGTGCTGGCCCACTTCCTCAGCACCGGGTTCCTCTGGGAAAGGATCCGCATGCAGGGGGGCGCCTACGGCGCCGTGGCGGCGGCGAACGGCCTGGAGGCGCTGTTCGGCTTCTCCTCCTACAGGGATCCGAACACCTTGACCAGTCTGGAAATCTTTCGGGAGGCGCTGGCATTCGCCTCCCGGATCGATATGGACGCGGATGCGTTCGAGAAAATCGTGCTCGGTGCGGCGGGAAAGGAGGACAGGCCGATGGCGCCCGGAGAAAAGAGTTTCGTGGCATTGAAACGGGAGCTGTTGGGAATAGCCGATGAAGAGCGTCAGGCCCGGCGGGATGCCCTGATCTCCTGCACCCCCGCACAGCTCAGGGCGGCGGCCGAAAGCCTGCTCAGCCGTTTCGGCGACGGTGTTTCGGTGTTTCTCACCCATCCCGAGGCTGTACAGAGAGACAAGAAGCCTCTGGAAGCTATGCAAGCCGCTTCCCTCGAGCTTCCCGATTAGAAAGGCTCAAGCCCCCCTGCCGGCTGCCACGGGCAGGCTCACCGTAACCGTGGTCCCCCGGCCGAGGGTCGAGCGGAAACTCATTGTACCGCCGTGCTCGCGAACTATGCGTTGAGATACGGATAGGCCGAGCCCGGTACCGCCCTGCTCACCCCGGGTCGTGAAAAAAGGATCGGTGAGTTTCGGCATGGCCTCCGGAGCAATGCCCGTGCCCTGGTCCTCTACCTCGATGATCAGGGTCTGCGGCTTGGCATCGAGCCGGGTTGATATGCGCACCCGTCGTTTTCTGTCCGGCAGGGCCTGGCAGGCGTTCTGCAGGAGGTTCAGCACTACCTGCTCCAACCCGATCCTGTCGGCGGAGATTCGGGGGAGGTCCTTCTGCAGATCGAGTACAAAGAAATCCGTGGTTCTGACGATCATGTGCCGGGACAGATCCGCGATAGTGCGGACCACCTGATTGACGTCGGTGGACTCGCGAGTACCCTTGGCACCGCCCCGGACCAGTCTCTTCAGCTCCGAGACGATATGCTCGATCCGGACCGTGCTGGATTCGATCTCGGAAACCGCCGCTTGGGCGGCCTCCCTGAACTCGTCATATCTCATTCCTGATAGACGGATCGTCTCATCCACCTGCTCTGGGGACTCCGCCAGAGTGAACAGGCGGGGCAATCCGTTACGCAGAAAGCGGGTGTTCATGCCGATCACCTGATTCGGGTTGTTCACCTCGTGGGCCACCCCCGCGACCAGCGCTCCGAGAGAGGCCAGCTTGTCGGCACGCATCAGCTGCTGCTGCTGGGCTTGCAGCTGCTGTTCGGTCTCCTTGCGCTCCGAGACGTCCCGGATGATCACCACCTCCGCCGCTTTCTTCTGCCAGGTTGTTCGGGCACCGGTGATTTCGGCTGGAATCACCCGCTTGTCCTTACACACAATGCGGGTTTCGTAACGCTGCGGGGGATCCCCTCCGGCCATTCTCTCGCTGAAGCGGCTGGATACCAAGGCCAGCTCATCCTCATGAACCAGGTCGCTGAAGTGCCTGTCCCTCAACTCGGTGGAGCTGTATCCTGAAATCCGGCTGCATCGTTGGTTGGCGTAGAGGATCCGTCCCTCGTCGGAGAGAATCAGGATGGCGTCGGCCGAGTTTTCGGCCAGGGCCTTGAAATTCCCTTCGGCTGCTCTCAGATAGGAAACCATCTGATTGTACCCGCGGGCCAGCTGTCCGACCTCGTCCTCTGACGGGACCGGCACGTACATGCGGTAGTTCCCCGAAGAGACCTGTCGGACGGACTCGTAGAGGGTGACCAGGGGCTTCACCAAGCCTCTACGGAAGGCGAGGGGAAAACCGAGAACAACGAGGATGCAGGTAGCAACGGCTACGAGTACCAATTTGGAGGTGAACCGGTGGATCCAAAGACGATAGTCCCGGTACGGCAGCCCGACCCGGTAGATTCGTTCTCCCGACTCGACGGTGTAGAACAGGTAGAAGCTGCTCGTATCCGCGACGTCGAGATACATGAAGCGAGGCGTCAGTCCCTCCCGTTCCGGGATCAATCCTTCCCAGCCGTGATACCTGGCCAGTCTGTTTGCCTCCTGCGGCGACAGCGGCTGTGGGGCGTATACAACCTGCGGCGAAGCCGTGTCGATGGACAGGATGTAGGCAACGTCAGGGGACAGGCCCGTCCAATCCCGGTTCCGGATCGCTATTTTGGCCTGCTCGATTTCTCTTCGGTACAGGTCCGCCAGGCCGCCCTGGACCACCGGCATAAGGGCGCTGGCCGTAATCCCGAACGCCACCATGATCACGGCCAGGGGAATCCCGGTCAGCTTGGAAACGTAGCTGGTCGGCTGGGGAGCGTTGTTGACGTATGCGATGAAGACGAGCAGGCAGAGCAGCAGGGAACCGTTGTTGAACACCAGCGTGTAAGTATTCGTGGATATCACCGCCGTCTGGTACAGCAGGTAGCTGAGGGCGATCGCCGTGGTGGCCAGGGTGAGCAGAGCGAAGCTGCGGGCTGAGTGCGCCTCCCGGCCCGCCGGGCGGAGGATATGGCGGAAAACCGAGGCGCTGCGCGCACTTTCCGCTTTGGAGGAACGAACCACCTTGCGGAGCAGGACCTGGATGGACCAGAGATATCCGATCAGGATGAAGTAGCTGATCTTGGACCCGAAGCTCAGGGAGAAATATTCGGCCTTGAAGTCGTAGGTGATCGAGGCACTGCGCTTGATGAACAGCGAGCCCCAGACGATCAGGGCGGCGCTCAGGGAAACGATCAAAACGATACGGGACTCCAACCGATGATGGTTCGTGCCGTACCAGTAGGCGAATTGGACCAGACAAACGACGCCGAAGACGATCAAATTCGAGAACTGTCGGGTATGGCTGGAGATGCTCGAAAACAGGGAGTAACGAACCGTGTAGGACAGCAGCAGGATCAGCAACGCGGCCAGATATCCGGCCAGGTACCAGGTGTCCGGACGCTTGTGCTTCAGGGACAGCAGATAGCCGGTGATCAGGGCCAGGAGCAGGGTAGTGGTGAGGGATCCCACCGACAGGGTATTGAATCGAAGCCAGGTGAGGCTGCCCACAGGGCTCATTCCTCTTCGGTTTCCTCTTGGCTGTTTCTGCGTCTCTTCAAGCGCTTGCTCAGCGCCTGCGGAGTGATGCCGAGCAGACCCGCGGCGATCGCCTGATTTCCCTTTGCCCGGGACAGGGCTTCTTCGATCAACCCCTCGGTCACCGCTTTCAGGGTGGGCAGTTTTTCCGGGAAAACCAGGGCCTCCTCAGCCGACTCGGGTCGTACCTCCTCCCCGGCATAGCCCATGGCTTCCCGAAACGGCTGAAGGGACAGCATCTTCTCCCTCTGGCGGCTCACCGCGTTGAAAACCATGGAGCGGAGCTCGCGCACGTTTCCGGGAAAGTCGTAGGTTTCCAGCAGGGTGAGCAGTTCGGGAGGGATGGCCAGCCGCTTTTTGTTCAGCTTCTCCGCGGCCAGGCCGTGAAAATGATCGAGCAGCAGGGGAAGGTCGTCTTTACGGTCCCTCAGCGGGGGTATGCGTATCTCGTAGGTCTGCAGGCGGAAGTACAGATCGCGCCGGAATCGTTCAGCCGCAACCAGCTCGGAGAGAATCCGATGGGTGGCAATGACGAAACGCGCGCTCGTGGAGCGGGGAAGATCGGATCCGAGGGGGTAGTACTCCCGGGATTCGAGAAGCCGCAGCAGCTTGATCTGACTGGCCGCCGACAGATCTCCGATCTCATCGAGAAACAGCGTTCCCGTGTTTGCCTGCTGGATCAGACCTTTGCGCTCGCTGTCCGCGCCGGTGTAGGCGCCCTTGCTGTGTCCGAAGAGGGTATCGGCGAACACGTTGTCATCCAGTCCGGCGGTGTTCACCTTGACCAGAGGTCCGGCTGCGCCGCTGGCCGCGTGGATCGCCTCGGCAAACAGCTCCTTGCCCGTCCCCGTTTCACCGGTGAGCAAAACGGTTTCCGAGGTTGGGGCGATCGATTCGATGAACCGAAAGATGGCCTGAACCCGGGGATTGCGGGTAACAATCCGGCTGAAGTGTTTGGGGTGAGCGAGATTTTCGGCCAGCAGCCGTTCCCTCAAGCTTTCATAGCGACGGGCCAGACGGCGCATCTCCACCGCCCGCCGTATGCCGCTGGTCAGCCGGTTCGGTTCCACCGCCTTCACCATGTAATCGAAGGCCCCCTCCTTCATGCAACCTACGGCCATGTCGATGTCCTCGGAGGCGGTGACGATGATGACGGGGATATGGGGATAGCGCTCGTGAATCGCTTTGAGAAGAACATCCCCGGTAAGGTGGGGCATGGTGATGTCCAGCACGATGACCTCCGCCTCCTGCTGCTTCAGGAAGGGGAGAACTTCCCGGGAGTCGCTGCAGGTGTGCAGGTTGTCGATCCCGGCGGATTTCAGAATCTTGGTCATGCCGGAAAGCACGGCCGGTTCGTCATCGACCAGTAGTACCGGTAACTCGGGGATTTCGCTGCGCTCACGCG
>Ga0315537_1003745_pt1 | contig 11231 bp, 6 predicted proteins | sample SalMarSW160270MG_FD_203091 | JGI IMG/M metagenome (GOLD analysis project Ga0315537, IMG submission 203091) | Salt marsh sediment microbial communities from the Plum Island Ecosystem LTER, Massachusetts, United States - Salt Marsh Sediment SW1602-70 ... | reverse complement strand
ATCCATTTCCCCTGCCCCCGACATAGCCATCTCTTGGCCGGGCATGGTCATATCGTCAACGGGCATTTTTTCAACTTGGTCTGCCATAGTTTTCTCCTTATTTGCTTTTTAAGATTCAGATGGTTAGTGTTACTTTGGATAAGGTTATCCACATCTATAAAACAACCCTACTGTCATCATTATTTATTGAACCATTTAATCCACCTCAACTCCTTTCAAGGCATTAAAAGGCTTCTGTAAAATTACAGCTAACTATATGTTTTCCAGATAAGAACCCACAACTACCCAATTGTCGGCATAACACCCCATTTTCCTGCACGCATAAGCGCTTCTCTGAAAAAGAGTTACGCCAATTGTCTTTCGTATAAGGGGTCTTATGCGGTTTCCAGATAACACCCCGATGTTGCGGTCGTTCAAATCGCGTCCGCTGGGCTCACGATTCCGTCAGGACCCCGGTTCAATACGTGCGTGTAGATCATACCGTTATCTTGGACTCCGTCCCCGTCGGTGTCCCACAAAGAGAAAGCACACAAAGAACCTTCGCTCTTGGCTCCAAAAGTCAAGGTGCAGCCGCTACGGGAAATCTATGCTGCAGATACCCGGATGTTTTTCTATATAGTACGGCGATTGCCAGTTAGAAAATGTTTATGGTCTTTTTGAAAGAATTCATCTTTTTCTGACACCTATCCTTAAACTGGCTCGGGGAAACGGTCAATCGTGGTGACTACGTATTTTTCAGACTAAACAGCGGACAGGTCTGAGCTATACACTTGACAATTGCCTGTGATTAGAAGCCGCAATGACAAAAAAGCTCGGTATCTCCGGCTATTGCTGGTATCGTAGGTACGAAGACGTTTCTTGAGCAAAGGCGGGCAGGTGCATATCCGCCGCCAGTTAGTAGTCTGTCAAATTTGATTTGATAGTTTGGAGGGGCGGCAGCGCTCCGTCGCTGAAGCTATGGAGCGTAGGTGACCTCAAGCGCAGTACCCGCTTTCGCTGGCACAAGCTTGGTGAGGGCTTCTCCTGTATTCACCATCCCCAAAGCCTTCGGCTTTGAGGCTGCCACACAACCGTGGCGGTAGGGGGAGATTTATTCCTGCTGGGCCTCGAACGATTCTTTTTAACGGTAAGAGCGGGTTTTTCAGGAAACCGGACCCAATTTATGGCCGGGGCCGGTGGTATATAGCCGTTTCTTCGGCTCGGTGTTGATGTGGGAGGAAACGACCTTGCCGACGACCAAACTCAGCAGTTCGTCAGCTCGTCCCGCCCATCGGATGGGCGGGGCTCGTCTGGGCGACTGGTCTGTGCGAAGCGTTTCACCGAAGCAGGAAGCCTGCCGTAGCCCGGCAACAAATAAGCAAACTCCGGGTATGGTTCGACAGGCTCACCATCCCGAGCAGAGTCGAGGGACAGAAATTCGTAGTTTTTTCCTTGCCTCCGGATTATATATGATATATGTTCTGCCTATTCTGCCCCAAGCTTTAGAGTGAGCTAAAGTGGAGGTACTTATGGACTACACTTGTAATGATATTGCACAAATGATCGACCACTCGCTGCTGCGGCCTGAGCTGACCGAGGAAGATGTTTGCAAAGGCTGCCGGATTGCAAAGAAGTATAAGGTTGCCACGGTCTGCTGCCGTCCATCTGAAGTCACATTAGTCAAAGAGTTACTTAAGGATTCAGATGTCAAGACAACCACTGTTGTCGGCTTTCCGCACGGTTATAACAAGACCGAGACGAAAGTCTTCGAGGCCGAGCAGGCCATCAAAGACGGCGCGGTCGAGCTGGATATGGTGATTAATATCGGCAGGCTTCGCAACGGTGACTACGACTACGTCAAGAAGGACATCCGGGCGCTTGTCGAGGTGGCCCACCGTCACAACGTAGTGGTCAAGGTGATTTTCGAGAATTACTACCTTACCGATGAGCAAAAGAAGATTGCCTGCCGGCTCTCAGAAGAAGCCGGGGCCGACTTTGTCAAGACCTCAACCGGTTTCGCAGGCGGCGGAGCAACATTGGAAGACCTGCGACTTATGCGGGAAAATTCTGGAGAAAAGGTGCAGGTAAAGGCCGCCGGTGGTGTACGCGACCTGGAGATGGCTTTGAAGGTCAGGGAGGTCGGTTGTACGAGATTTGGAGCGACGAGGACGGAAACTATTATGGAGGAATGCTATAAGAGGAGCGGACAGAAGTAAGGGACCATTTCGTGCGCGCGGGAACAGAGGCTGGAAAAAACACACATATTGTGGAGGTAAGAATCGTGAAGAATAAATATTATCCAAACTTGTTCAGTCCGATTCAGATCGGTAATATGACAATTTCAAATCGGATTGCGATGGTGCCGACAGATATAAGCTCGGCTAATGCGGATGGCTCTATAAACAAAAGGGTCATCACTTATCATGAGCAAATCGCCAAGGGAGGTTGTGGTTTTATTATTGTCGGTGCAACCACACCAGATAAGTTAACCGGCAGGCCGACAGTAACCTGTGTGGCCGCAGATGAGGACCCCTTGATTCCAGGTCTTGCTCACCTCGCTGAGGCGATGCATCGTTACGGGGCAAAGTGTGCCGTTCAGATACAGCATCCGGGTCGCCAGGCGGCATGGCCGCGTAAAAACCTGATGTCAGCCAGTGATCATGTGCTGGATGTCCCGGGCTCTGCCGGTCATGAGGTCATATATGCCGAGAGTATTGCCCAGGGCAAATCGGTACGTGCTATGACAGTCGAGGAAATATACGACCTGATTGAGAAGTTCGGCGAAGCTGCCTGGCGGGTGCAGCAGGCGGGTTTTGATTCCGTAGAGCTTCATGCCGCCCATGGCTACCTGATAGCACAATTTATGAGCCCGTTTGTGAACAAGCGTAATGACCGTTTCGGCGGCAGTTTCATGGGCCGGATGCGTTTTACGATGGAGATTGCTAATCGGATTCAAATGAAATGCGGAAAGGGCTATCCTCTCGGCATTCGCTATTCGGGCGACGAATGGATAGAAGGTGGACGGACGCTCGATGAAACCGTTAGGGTGGCTAAGCTTATGGAAGAAATGGGTTTGGCCTACGTAGATATTAGTGCAGGGATATTCGAGTCGCCCGGAGCAGTAATGGATCCGATGTATTATCCTGAGGGGTGGAACACCTATACTGCTGAGGAAGTCAAAAAGCACGTGAAAATCCCGGTCATCACCAGCCATTCTTTGAGGAATCCGGATTACTGTGAGAAGATATTGGCTGAGGGTAAAGCCGATATGGTCGGCTTTAGCCGACAGTTGATTGCAGACCCATATTGGGCTAATAAAGCTAAGGCGGGTAAGAAGGAAGAGATACGACGGTGCATTTCCTGTCTCGTTGGCTGCTGGCAGGAATCGCTGATGATTAAGCGTGACATGCGATGCGCCATCAACCCGGCTGTTGGTGATGAGCGATTCATTCATCTGGAGCCCGCTAAAAAATCCTGTAAGATTGCGGTAATAGGTGGCGGGCCTGCGGGTATGGAGGCGGCCCGGGTCTCTACTTTGCGTGGACACAAAGTTACTGTGTTCGAGAGAACCGGAGAGCTTGGCGGTGCAATGCTGTGTTGCTGCACTGTGCCGGGGAAGAACAAAATGCGTTGGTACGCGGATTGGCTCCGTTCCCAGCTTAATAAGTTGAATGTTGAAGTTCAGTATCAAACCGAGCCAAAGGTTAAGGACCTGAAGGGATTCGATGTTGTTTTGCTCGCAGCGGGAGGCAGGGTTGCAAAGCCCGACATTCCTGGAATCGGCCTGCCTTTTGTCACCACGTTTGAAGACGTTCTGCGGTGCAAGAATACGAAGTGTGAGTACTATCCATCTATAAACAAGGCAAAGCCGGTCGAATGCGGCCAGAACGTGCTGATTTGGGGTGACCACTTCGGCGCCGCTGACACTGCCGAGAAGCTCGGTTGTGCCGGTAAGAAGGTTACGATTGTTACTGAGAATCGCGACTTCGCCGAATGGATGGAGCCGTGCCATCGGGATGTAATGCTCAAGCGCTTTGCGTGCGGCAATGGCGAGGGGCTAAAGAGCAAGACTTACAAATACCCTGTCAGAATTATCCCTGATTCTTCGATCCTGGAAATCAAGAAAGGCGGTACGGTCATTATCGTCAGTAGTACCTTTGAGCATTCTGAAGTGAAGGTTGACACGGTCGTCGTGGCAAAAGTCGAACCTAATGACGGCGTATATGAGGGCCTTCTGAAGGCAGGTCTTACCGTGGTCAGGATCGGCGATGCGAAGAAAGTAAGAAACGTGCGGGGAGCGGTGACCGACGGTGCGAATGTTTCGCTTACGATAGAAGAAGGCGTAACGCTAAACGCCAACAACGAGCTCATCTCGAATCTGCCGACCGGCATTGATTTGTCATAACGCCGATGAGCAATGGTTCGACAAGCTCACCATCCCGAGCAAAGTCGAGGGAATGTAAGGAATCAGAGATATGGAAAGAATTAAGGTTGGTGTCATAGGCACGGGTTTCATTGGCCCGGCTCACATCGAGGCGTTGAGGCGTTTGGGCGATATCGATGTTGTCGCTTTGGCAGAATGTTCCGACGACGTTGCCAGGTCAAAGGCCGAAGCACTCGGCATTGAAAAGTATTATGGCGATTACAGAGAGCTTCTAAAAGACGGCCGGATCCAATCTGTTCACATCTGCTCGCCGAATTACCTGCACTACGAAATGGCCAAAGCGGCCCTGGAAGCTGGAAAGCACGTTGTTTGTGAAAAGCCTCTTGCCATTAGCGCCGCTGAGGCGGAGGAGCTCGTCGTGATGGCGGATAAGAAAGGCCTTGTGAATGCTGTCAACTTCAATATCCGTTATTACCCGCTAATGAGGCAGCTTCGATTGATGGTTGACAAGGGTGACGTGGGCGAGGTCTTTGCCGTTCAAGGCTCTTATTTGCAGGACTGGCTCTTCCATCCGACGGACTACAACTGGCGGCTGGAGCCGGACCAATCCGGACAGTCCAGGGCCATCGCCGATATCGGCTCCCACTGGATGGACCTTATCGAATTTGTAACGGGCCTTAAGATTCGGGAGGTCTGCGCCGATTTTGCGACCTTTCACAAAGTCAGAAAAAAGCCGTTAAAGCCGGTCGAGACCTATGCCGGCAAGGTACTGAAGCCGGAAGACTATCAGGACATGCCCATAAATACTGAGGATTATGCAACGGTCCTCTTTAGATTCGAAAATGACGGCCGGGGCGTAATGACCGTCAACCAGGTGGCTGCGGGAAGAAAGAACAGGCTCAGTTTTGAAATAGACGGCTCAAAACAGGCCGTTGCATGGGAATCCGAGACGCCGAATCAAATCTGGATTGGGAACCGTGACGGCAATAATGAAATCATGATGCGCGATCCGTCCCTGGTTTATCCTGAATGTCGTGGGCTGATTGACTATCCGGGCGGCCATAACGAAGGATTCCCGGACACATTTAAGCAGCTATTCAAAGAAGTATATGGTTACGTATCAGGGCAGAGGTCAGGGCCTGCTTCCTATCCAACCTTCCGGGACGGGTTGCGTGAGCTTGTTCTATGTGAGAAGATTATGGAGAGCAATGAGAATAAGACCTGGGTCAAAGTTTCATAATAGGAGTCGTAAAAATGATTAAGCTTGGTTTTGTGAGTGCAATATTAGCTGAAAGGACGTTCGAAGAGGTAATATCCTTTGCGGCCAAGACAGGATACTCCTGCGTTGAGATTATGTGCTGGCCTGTGGGAAAAGCCGAGAGGCGCTACGCCGGAGTTACGCACATTGATGTGGCGAATCTGTCAAAGAAGGGGATAGATGAAATTCACGGTCTTATTGAGCAAAAGGGTGTCACTATCTCGGGCCTTGGGTATTATCCGAATCCACTTGAAGCCGATAAGAAAAATGCCGGCCGTTACGTTGCGCACATTAAGAAGGTCATTGATGCCGCGGGGCGATTAGGTCTTAAGAACGTAAACACATTCATCGGCAGGGACCACTTCAGCAGCGTCGAAGACAATTTCAAGCGATTCAGGAAGGTCTGGCCTGGCATCGTGAAATATGCTGAGAAACGAGGAGTGAAGATTGGCATTGAGAACTGCCCGATGTTCTTTACAAATGACGAATGGCCCGGCGGTAAGAACCTGGCATCGTCGCCGGCGATTTGGCGAAGGATGTTTGAAGAAATTCCATCAGATAATTTCGGTCTTAATTATGACCCTTCCCATTTAGTCTGGCAGTTCATGGATTACATAAGGCCGATTTACGAGTTCAAGAAGCGCATATTCCACGTGCACATTAAAGATGCCAAATTGATGCGCGAGAAACTCAACGACGTCGGTATTTTGGCGACTCCGCTGTCGTTCCACATTCCGAAGCTGCCGGGTCTGGGAGACGTGGATTGGGGCAAATTCTTCTCGGCCTTGACGGACATAGGATATGACGGTGCGGCTTGTGTAGAAGTTGAGGACCGCTCATACGAAGGTTCTTTGCAGATGCGAAAGCGCTCCTTGATTCAAAGTCGCGAATATCTAAAGCAATTTCTGGCTTTATAGAGTGGAGAGTTTCTTGAACTTGGTTTGTCGTTGTCGAAGCTGGTATTGAGACTGGAGGCTGGAAGCCCGAGATTCGAGTTTCCGGGCCGAGCATCGATACGAGAATCGACAACTTTAAACGTAGGTAAATTTATCACAATAGAGTTGTCCGCTTATGAAAGAAATAAGAGATAAGATCCGGCGGTTTCTAAAAGACAATGGGATGTATTATGAAGATATCGACATGGAAGCGTGCTGCAATATCTTCATACAGGAAATGCAGGCAGGTCTTGCCGGTAAAGCCAGCTCACTGGCGATGATCCCCACATATATTGAGGTCGGCAGGGACATACCGGTTGGTAAACCTGTCATTGTTCTGGACGCCGGCGGTACGAACTTTCGCGTGGCAACGGTTTACTTTGGCATGCCCCTGCGTCTCCCGACGCAAGACGGGGCAGCGGGCGACCCCCGCCAGCCACAAGCGGGGGCTGTTATTGAGAACTTCGTTCAGAAACCTATGCCGGGACTGGACAAGGAGGCCGGTAAAGAAGAATTCTTTGAAACTATAGTCGAGTATATGAGTGACGTCGTGGATGTAAGCAGCAGCATTGGCTTTTGCTTTTCGTACCCGACTGAGATACTGCCGAGTAAGGACGGCAGATTGATTCGGTTCTGCAAGGAAGTAAAGGCTAAACAGGTCGAGGGCGAATTGATAGGTGAGAATCTGGTCACGGCCATCGAAGCAGCAGGTTACAAAGGCAGTAAGCGGGTCGTGATTCTCAATGATACGGTTGCTACTTTGCTGGCCGGAATATCTGCCAGCCGTGGCTCGATTGGCGGAGCCAAGTCGCGACAGGCTTTCCCAAACAGGGCTTTCGACAGTTACGTTGGATTCATTTTGGGTACCGGTTCCAATTGCTGTTACATAGAATCAAATCGCAACATCGCGAAGAAGAGCGATTTAGAACCCGACAGAGAACAGGTCATAAATGTGGAATCCGGTTCGTTCCAGAAAGCACCGAGAGGCAAAATCGACCTGATGTTGGATGAATCGACTCTTGATCCCGGCAGATACACATTTGAGAAGATGTTTTCAGGTGCCTATCTGGGAGCTCTTTGTCTGAAGACCCTCCAGGAAGCAGGCCGAGAGGGGCTTTTTTCAAAAGCCCTGACCGAGGAACTACTTGCCATAAAGGATTTGGAGACAAAAGATATAAACAGCTTTATGTACTATCCTGAAGGTGACAATCCTTTGGCTGTTAGCTGCAGCCGTGGGCACTGGGCTGGGCCATCCTGCGGAGAACAAGATAGTATCGCGGTATGGTATTTGCTCGACGCCCTTATAGAACGGGCGGCAAAATTGGTCGCCTTTTTGTTGTCTTCTGTTGTGCTTAAAACGGACAGGGGTAAGAATCCCTGCACCCCGGTTTGCATTACGGCCGAAGGTACGACGTTTTATGAGCTGAAGTCACTCAAGGCAAAGATTGATTATTATCTGAAAAGTTTTCTGGAGGAAACACGTAATCGATTCGTCGAAATAGTGAGTGCGAAAAATGCAACGTTAATCGGCGCCGCTATCGCAGGTCTAACGAATTGATAAGGAACATCTACTGTACCGTTCGGGATGCCCCTGCTTGTTGCTGGCAGGGGTTCCCGGGTCATAAAAATGTGTAACTATTATGAAGGAGGTCTGATTATGAAAACCTACTGCTACTTTCTGGTTGTATTGTTCGCGATGGCTCCTCTTGCCTGCACCTTGTCGGTTTACGCAGGCACAGGTGCTGAGCAAGCCGGTGAGCCCCGCCCATTGGACGGGCGGGGTGAGCCGATTTTCATTCCCGTCAAGATCGACGGCCCTGCTCACGAACCCGCCAATCACAGTTATTGGTTTGGTCCGTTTTGTGAATGCGCTTCGGTTCTGGATGTCGATGGTGACGGTGACCTCGATATTGCCTCCGGCCGGAACTGGTATGAGTCCCGCTCCTCGGATGGGCGGGATGAGGCCCCCAATTGGGTAAAGCACGCGAACTTTCGTGACGGGGCAGAGACTAACGGCCCGGAGACCGATGACAACAGCGAGTTTGCCATGGATGTCAACTTTGACGGGCGGATGGATATCGTCAGCTCGGGGTGGATGTTTTTGAAGGGCGCCTTTTGGTACGAGAATCCAGGCGACAACAATAAGGTTTGGAAATCTACAAGGATTCACATGGCTCTGAATATGGAAGGCGTAATCCACGGGGACATCGACGGCGACGGCGACGAGGATATCCTTTGCAATCACTGGTCCCTGGTGAAAGGCCAGGGTATGACATGGCTTGAGCACATCGACAAAGAGCCGTGGTTTGTAGAGCATGTCGTGGGCACACAGGGCGATGTACACGGAAACGGTTTAGGCGATATCAACGGCGACGGCAGAATCGATATTGTCACGCCGGTGGGCTGGTACGAGCAGCCGAGGCGCGCGACGGACACGCCGTGGAAGTTTCATGCCGACTACCGATTCGAGCCTGCCAAGGGCAGAGGAGGCGCTGCTTCGCACCCAATGCTGGTATACGATGTGGATGAGGATGGTCTAAATGATATTATCATCGGTTCTGCTCACGCATACGGCCTGGCTTGGCTGGAACAGACCGTTGACGGCAAGGGCAAGCGCACCTTCAAAACACATTGGGCCGAAACCGAATTTAGCCAGTTTCATACGATGGCGCTGGGCGATTTGAACGGCGACGGCAAGGCTGACCTGGTTACCGGTAAGCGCCTGTTCGCCCACCACGGCGACGACATCGGGGCCTTCGAGCCGTTGTACGCCTTCTGGTACGATATCAAAGGTGCCGAATTTGAACGGCATGTGCTTTCCTTCAATCATCTGCCGCATTACCCGGACGAGGAGGGAATCAATCCGCCGCCTAATTATGTGGTGAGCATTGGAATGAAGCTCAATATTGCGGATATGGATAAGGACGGGCGAAATGACGTGATTATTGCCGGAAAGGGCGGTCTCTATGTGTTTTACAACCACGGCTTCCCCACGACCCCGCCCCGCGCCCACAAGCTGCCGCCGCGCGAGACGTATCCCACGTGGAGGACATGGCCGCAATATGACATTCTGTTTAATACCAGGGACTTTACCGGCTGGAAAGTGCCGGAAGGTGACAACGGGCATTGGAAGGTCGTTGACGGCGTGATTGATTACGACGCAATGTCAGAAGCCAAAGGTAACAAGAGTCTCTGGACAGAAGAATCGTTCGGGGATTATGCCCTTCACGTCGAGTGGCGGTTCAAGCGTACCTCCGGCCTGTATCAAATGCCTACAATCCTGCCTGACGGATCGTATAAAACCGATGCCGATGGCAACGTAATTAGAACACCAACGCCTAATGCCGACTCCGGCATCTTACTTCGCGACACAAGTGGCAGCCAGGTAAATCTATGGTGCTGGCCGATAGGCTCGGGCGAGCTCTGGTCGGTCCGAAATAACAAGAAATTAGCTCCGGAGCTTCGCGCCGCGGCCGTACCCAAAGTGCCGGCTGATAATCCCGTGGGTCAGTGGAACTCGATGGATGTCACTATGACGGGCGATAAGGTTACGGTAATGCTTAACGGCAGGATTGTAATCGAGAATGCACAAATACCGGATATTGCGGAGGAAGGTCCCATAGGTTTGCAGCACCACGGGGGCATTAACAAGAGAACCGGAGAGCTAAGCCCGGCCTCCAGCCTGATTCAGTTCCGGAATATCTGGATAAAGCGGCTCTAAATGAAATCAGGTTTCAGATTGGTGGCATATCATGTATGTATAAGTTCTTCTGCAAAATCGAGGTTAGGCATACTTTGAAAAAAATTGTCTCTTAATTTTTATTTTGCATAACTCTAAAATGAGTTCTGCAAAATTGAGGTTAGGCATACTTTGAAAAGAAAAAAATCGTTTTTTGTTTTTTCTTTTCAAACAGTAAGTTATTGTGTAATAAGTAGTTGGCCGATTATTTAAGAAAATCAAAAAAACAGATTTTCTTAAATAATATATGCCTAACCTCAATTTTGCAGAAGCCTTTAACTCTAAAACTAAGGGAGAAAAGTATTATGCGAAAGAAATTAATGACAATAATGATAGTGGCGCTCTTTGCTGGGATTTCGGGCTGCGCTGGTTCTTTAGAGGCAGTCGAGAAAGGTAAGGGGTGTTACAGCCTTGCGCCGGACAAACATGGAGTTGTTCTCAAGAGTCCGACCGGAAAGACGGTATTTCGCTATATGACCGTAAAGCCAAAGAAGACGAACCTGGCAGCTAATAGCGTCTGCTGTTTTCATCCGCTCAACACGCCTTCCGGAGAGCGTTTGACCGATTTGGCCCCGGGCGACCACCATCATCATCGAGGAGTCTTCCTCGCCTGGCACACAATGGCCTTTCGGGAGAAAGCCGATTTCTCAAAACTTGGCCCAACCGGCCCAACTTACGGCTGGAACATCAGCCGGGCCGATTTCTGGGGCTGGGGAGAGTTCGCACCAACCCAAGGAAGAATCATCAAGAACCGCGAAGTTGATTTGGTCAAAGCGGATGCTGAAGAAGCTGAATTAAGGATTCAAAACGACTGGGTAACCAACGAACGTGTGATGATGACCGAACATACTTCGGCAAAGGTCAGTGAGCCCCGTCCATCGGATGGGCGGGGTGAGCAGGATGGAGTATATATCATCGACCTCGATTACCGGCTTA
>Ga0315537_1003744_pt1 | contig 11234 bp, 14 predicted proteins | sample SalMarSW160270MG_FD_203091 | JGI IMG/M metagenome (GOLD analysis project Ga0315537, IMG submission 203091) | Salt marsh sediment microbial communities from the Plum Island Ecosystem LTER, Massachusetts, United States - Salt Marsh Sediment SW1602-70 ... | reverse complement strand
AATTTCTAAAAATCCTTGAAGAACGTGATTTTCCGTTTGATTCGCTAAAAGTTCTGGCAAGCAGCCGGTCAGCCGGCAAGAAAATCACATTCAAAGGCAGGCAATATACAGTTGAAGAAATGACCCAAAACAGCTTCAATCGGGTTGATATAGCGCTATTTAGCGCCGGCGGCAGCCGAAGTAAGGAATTTGCGCCGGCGGCGGTCCAGGCTGGCGCGGTGGTAGTGGATAATACATCGGCGTTCAGGATGGACCCGGAGGTGCCGCTGGTCGTTCCAGAAATAAATCCGCAGAAAATCAAGGAGCACAAAGGTATAATCGCCAATCCGAACTGCTCTACAATCGTCGGTATCGTACCGGTCTGGCCACTTCATAAGGCCAATCCGGTAAAAAGAATGGTCGTCAGCACTTACCAGGCGGCAAGCGGAGCAGGTACGCAGGCGATGCAGGAACTTGAAAGTCAGTCTCGTGAGATACTCGACGGGAAAGAGCCGACCTGTAAGGCGTTCCCTTACCCGATAGCGTTTAACGTTTTCAGCCATAATTCGGCGCTTGGGCCAAACGGCTATAACGAAGAAGAGATAAAGATGGTCCGTGAGACCAGAAAGATTTTCGACTGCTCTGATATTGCGATTACCTGCACATGCATTCGCATCCCGGTTTTCCGGGCCCACAGTGAGAGCATCAATCTGGAATTTACCGGCCCGATTACGCCGAATGAGGTCAGGGACTTGCTGAGCACCGCGCCCGGCGTGAAGGTTTTGGACGACCGTGAACACAATCGCTTTCCAATGCCCATTGATGCAGCCGGCAAAGACGATATTTTCGTCGGGCGAATTCGGCAGGATGAATCCATACCTGAGAATCGCGGCATAAATATCTGGGTCTCCGGCGACCAGTTGCGAAAAGGTGCAGCCTTAAATGCCATCCAAATTGCGGAAAAGTTACTGTAAATTACAGTGGTCAGAAGTCAGAATGAAAAAACCAGCTAAAACATTTAATGATCTCATAGTATGGCAAAAGGCACATCAATTTGTCCTTGAAGTGTATCGGTTGACAATGAAGTTACCAAAATCCGAACTATATGGATTGACATCACAGTTTCGACGGGCGGCTGTATCTATTCCTGCAAATATTGCCGAAGGATTCAGAAAGCAAGGCAAAGCAGATAAGGTGCGTTTTCTGAATATCTCACAAGGTTCGCTGGAAGAAGCCCGATATTATCTGATTCTCGCGAAAGATTTAGGATATGCGGATGTTTCGAGATTTTGGAGTCTAATTGAAGAAGTCAGCAAGCTCTTGGAAGGTTATTCGCGTTCTATTCTGACTTCTGTCTCCTGACTCCTGACTCCTTTCTTAAATGGCCGTTCGCAATATAAAACTGAAGATTGAGTACGACGGCAGTGACTATCACGGCTGGCAAATCCAGCCGGAACGAAGAACCATTCAGGGCGAGCTTATCAAGGCGATAAGCGAGCTGATCGGCTGGAAGGTACGGGTCTGCGGGGCCAGCAGAACAGATGCGGGCGTCAGTGCCATTGGACAGGTCGCTTTTATCCAGATTGATTCGCCCATACCAACTAAGAACCTTGCCAAAGCAATCAATGACAGACTCCCTTCGGATATTGCTGTTCGTGAGGCTGTCGAGATTCCGATGGGATTCGACATTTTCGGTGCTGTAAAGAACAAGTTGTATCGGTACACAATCTACATCGGTAAGACCCCGCCGGTTCTACAGATAAGGCACTGCTGGCACGTTCCGGCCAAGCTCAATATCGCTGCGATGGCCGCAGCAGCTAAAACGCTGGTCGGAACAATGGATTTCAAATCATTCGCAACAGCAGGCGATAAGCGAGAGAATAAAGTGCGCACAATCTTTCGCTGTGATGTCGTTTCGTCGTGCGGGATGCGTGATGCGTCGTGCGAAAGGAAAATGGATTCCCGCCCATTCGGCTATCGCTCAGGGCAAGCCTTGCGCGGGAATGACAGGACGCAATACGCAATACGCAATACGCAATACGAAGATGATTGGGTATATGTTGATGTGGAAGGCGACAGCTTTTTGTATAATATGGTCAGAAATATCGTAGGCACGCTCGTCGAGGTTGGTATCGGCAGGTGGAAGCCGGTAAAGATGAGCGAGGTTTTGCAGGCAAAAGACCGAAGGGCAGCAGGACCAATGGCTCCCGCTGCCGGATTATGCCTAATGAGAATAGAATACTAAAGAAGGAGACAGGAGACAGAATACAGAAGACAGGAGATAAAAGGATTGTGATAACCAATGCACGAGGGAGAAGAAATAATAATTCAAAGACCGCCTAAAATTTATCTTGATACAAATCATTTGGTTAATATCGCCAGAGTGCGAAGAGGACAAAAACTTCCAGAGGGTCAGTCTAAAGAAGTCTACAATCGCCTCGATAAATGCGTGACATCATATTGTGGCATCATCTTCAATCAAGCCGCAACACTTGAATGGGTTGAAGGCAAAGCAACAGAAGAAACAGCAAGTGAGATAGCAGCCGTCTTTGATTCGGCGAAGCTCAAATACTTGCTTGAGGCAGATAAACTTATCTATACATGTGAAGTGTTGGACCTATGTCATAAGGAAAACCCGAGTATTCAAGTGCCCGATTTGCCCATATTCCAAAAACTATCTGATAACATCACTTTTTTTTCAGCACGTGGTATCTTAGTAAATCAGGTGCCAGACTATCTTGGAGAAAATGAGCTTGGGCAGCTTGAGAAAAAAGAAGGAACTCCGACTGAAGTTCAGATAGCGTCAGTGCGACAATGGGTAGAAGAGACCTTAAAATGGAAACATAAAAATTCAGAACCGTATCAGGAGATAATAAATGCTTTCAAGGCTTCATTATCAGAAGATATCGCACAAAAAGTTGAATACTTCAATGATCCTCAAGGCTATAGAAATGGTTGGTTGAAAGGGTACTTGAAAATCGACAGAATCTTAAAGGCTTTTAATCCTCAAATTGACGTTGATAGTATTTTGGACAAAATCGATGCAACAAAATGCCCGGCTATCGATCTTTACTGGAAGGTTCGAGAAAAAAGAATGAAGTCTGGCAATCCCCCTAAAGATAACGATGTCTATGATTATATATATATTCCCGTTGTACCTTATGCCGATTTTGTATTAATAGAAAAGAACTTACGAGCATTTATCCTACAGGCAGATCAAAGCTTAGAGGCTAAGGTATTTTCTATGGCGAGCGATGCTCTTACTGCTCTTGAGAATCAGAAATTTACTTATTGACCCCTTGGAATTTTGCAATTCTGTGTTTGAATTCATATATCATGTTGGTTATAAAGGAGAGCTAAAATGGCTAAAGAAAAATCTAAAAGATTCACCGATTTAACAGTCTGGCAAAAAGCGCATGCCTTTGTCTTGTCCATCTATCGCTTAAGCTCATCATTTCCAAAAAGCGAAATCTATGGTCTTACCTCCCAACTTAGGCGTGCGGCAGTTTCTATCCCGGCTAATATCGCTGAAGGATTTAAGAAAAGAAGTAGCGCGGAAAAGGTACGATTTATGAATATCGCCCAGGGTTCACTTGAAGAATGCCGATATTATCTGATTCTCGCAAATGATTTGAGATATGCGGATACAGAGGGGCTATCAAATCAGCTTGATGAAGTAGGAAGATTGTTATCCGGGTATTCGAAAGCTATAAAGTATAATAGTCAGACAAAACTTTAAAACAAAAAATCTATCTTCTGTATTCTGTCTCCTGTATTCTGTATTCTTGAGATGAAGGTTGTTCATATAATAACCAGGTTGATTCTCGGTGGTGCGCAGGAAAATACGCTCATAACCTGTAAGTTATTGGCAGAACACGGACACGATGTCACGCTCATTACAGGCCCGGCTATAGGCCCGGAAGGCGAACTCTTCAATCAAACAAAAAATCAGAAATATAAAGTAATTGTAATCGACCAGCTTCGGCGTGCTATTGAGCCGATAAAGGACTTTATAAGTTATAAAAAAATCAAACGGCATCTTCGGACTATTCAGCCTGACATCGTCCACACACACTCGGCAAAGGCTGGGATATTAGGAAGATACGCAGCATATAGTCTTTGTCATTGCGAGGCCTGCAGAGCAGACCGTGGCAATCTTGTCCATGAGCATGAGATTGCTTCGTCGTCCGTCACCCACCACGGCGGGTGCCGGCCTCCTCGCAATGACAGTACAAAGCGTCATAGACCGAAAATAGTGCATACAATTCATGGGCTTGCTTTTCATCCATATCAATGCAATTGGCTCAATAAGTTTTACATCGCTGTCGAGAAATCCGCCGCTAAGCGCACGGATTTTTTCATAAGTGTAGCCGATGCGATGACCGAGCAGGCACTTGCCGCCGGTATCGGCAGGCCGGAGCAGTTTGTCACTGCCTATTCAGCTATCGAGGAGGATAGTTTTCTGCAGCCAATCCCACAAGAGCAAATAAAAGAGTTTCGCCGGAAATACGAAATCCCGGAAGAATCTATTGTGCTTATTACTATCGCGCGACTTTTTATGCTCAAGGGACATGATTATATTATTGAATCCGCCAAACAGCTCTCAAAGCAATTTGGGAACGTTGTCTGGCTATTCGTGGGTGACGGCAATTTAGCTGACGATTATAAACAGCAGGTTCGGCAGCTTGGATTATCTGATAGAATCAAATTTACCGGCCTATTGTCGCCGAGCCGGATTCCGCTTGCCATACAATCCTCGGATATCCTTGTGCACTGCTCACTGAGAGAGGGACTCGCACGTACACTGCCGCAGGCGATGCTCTGCGGAAAGCCTGCTATATCTTTTGATGTAGATGGTGCAAGAGAAGTGGTGAATGAAAACACCGGTCGGTTGATTGAACCAAAAAATGTCGAGCAGTTAACCAAAGCCTGTGCCGAATTAATAGAAGATAAGGATTTACGAGAAAGGCTGGGCAGAACGGGTCGGGAATTTGTGAAAGAAAAGTTTGCACCAGAAACGATGGTTGATACTATCGAAGCAGTCTATAGGAAATTAATTCAAACATAAACAACGGGAAAGTAATTAATAAAATGAGTACCAATCTAAAACCCTGGTGGCAGAACTGTTATGCACCTGATGATAGAAACTTTCTGGAAGATAAGGAGCTGCTGGCCATTGATAAAATGGAAGATTCTATCGCACCGTTGGATGATCAGACTGTAACTATAAGACAGCTTATCACACGTTTCGAGGCGTGTTACCATGAGGCTGACAAAGAGGCGGAGCGTATTATCAAAGCCATAGGTACCGGGCGCTGTCCGAAGGAATCTAAAGCGCGACCGCCAAAACGCAAAAAGGAATTACAAAATGCCCGCCGCATACTTTCACGCTGGTGCAAAAATCCGGTTATCAAAGGCATGAATATAGATGTCGCTGGCATCTCAGCAGAGCAGCTTTTCAGCTTTATTGGAAAGCCAAATCCTCTTAAAATATGGCAGGTTCAGCGGGTAGTCGATAGGATTACAGAGGTCCTGGAGCCGAGCAAACGCTATCATAGGCTGGCCCTGGACCTCGGAAACTATGGTGAACCAGGGGCGAAACCAGCAGGAGAGTATTATAAAAATAACCTAACCTTTCTTGAGCAAACCAAAAAGACAATCATACATGATACGGTAGATGGCCGGAAATCAAAGGTGTCCCTGGCTATGGCTATAGATATGCTGATGCCATGTCACTGGGATTTTGTCGGAGGCCTTGTTATTATCCTCAAGGCTATCGGTGGAGACCTCCACCCAGCCAAGCCGTATGCGTGCTGTGCGCGAAACATTAAGCTAAGCCCCCTTTGCGACAGACTGAGAACTATTTCGAATACACTTGGGGCTTTTTGCAAGGGAAGCAAGACCGCCAAAACCATAGACCGTGACATCATCGCATCTTTAGGAGAGGCTACACCGGTCAAGCGTTGGCTCGCTGCATCCTTGGATAAGACCATAAGACTGCACTTGAGTCTGCCTTTTGGGATAGATTTGTCATAAAAGGGAGATGCAAAAATGAAAGAAATCGTAAGTTTTTGTGGTTTGTTGTGCAACGAATGCGGTGCATTCCTCGCAACCCAAAATAACGATGACAAAAAGAGAGAGGAAGTAGCGGAACTCTGGCGCAAGGAATTTAAGGTAGAGATTAAGCTGGAAGAGATAAATTGCAGCGGCTGTTTATCAGATAGTGAGCCTCTCTTTAAACACTGTAAAGTGTGTGAAGTAAGAAAGTGTGGAAAGGAAAAAGCCGTCTTGAACTGTGCATATTGCGAGGAATACACTTGCGAAAATCTCGAAAAGATATTTAAGATGGCCCCGGAAACAAGAAAGCGATTAGACGAGATAAGAGGCAGGTTTTAATTTTGCTGGGAATTAAGAATGCTTTTTAGAAACACCACCGTCATTTCGACCGAAGCGTCCTTAAGGGACGCGAAGCGGAGAAATCTATTCAAAAGCAGATTTCTCGACTCGCCTTCGGCTCGCTCGAAATGACATCTTGCACTTTTTTCTACAGAGCAAATTAAGGAAATAAGATGGACGAGATAATTTCTTATTGCGGTTTGACGTGTCATAAATGTGCTATTTTTTTGGCAACGAGGGAACAGAACCAAAATAAGAAACGCCAAATAAGGGTTGAAATTGCAAGGAAAATAAACGAGATATACAAAGAAAAAATGGAGGCAGAGGATGTCACTGACTGTGATGGATGTAAAGCAGAAGGAGGGAGATTATTTTCGGGATCTAAAAAGTGCGAAATAAGGAAATGCGCAAGAGGTAAGGCAGTTGAGAATTGTGCGTATTGCAGCGAATATGCTTGTGAGAAGCTTGAGAAGTTCTTTGCTACAGATACGGAGGCCAAAGCACGATTGGATGAAATAAGAAGCAGGATTATTTAAAAAATAGCCTGCAGGCAATAGAGCAAAATACCCAGACGATAAATAGTGGGATAAGTAACGGCAGCAAAAATGGAAATGCGATTGCTGCAAGTATCAGTCCTGCCAAAGCAAAGCTGCCCAGAAGGATAAGGCCTACTCCAACAAAAACAAAGGCCAAGAGTATCGCTACGCAAAACAGGATGACCAGTGTCAATATGAAGCTCCATGCGCCGATCAGGGGGCCGAAAGGACCGGTGATTTCACGTCCGTTTATGGTGATTGATACGACGTCACCGCCAAGGAATAATGCCCAGGCGAGAAACACAAACATAAATACTGCTAAGATTAAGGCCAATCTGCGTATCACAGCCGGTCTCCTTTCTATTTGGTTCGTTAGACAGTGCTATTTGCGCCGAATCTTACATTGCTTAGATAAAATGTCAATAAATAAATTTTCCACCCTGGGCTTGGTCGAAGGATTCGGGGTTAAATAAAAAAATATTTAGCCCCACAATTTATTGCGGGGTTCAAGATGATATTTCGGCACAACACAAAGTGTGCTACAATCGGAATATTCGTTGTCATGCTGAGCGAAGCGAAGCATCTGGCTGACGGTTGACAAAAATCCTTACGAAAGCCAGATTCTTCGCTTCACTGTGTTCCGCTCAGAATGACAATAACACTCTATTGTTCTTTGTTGGTACTCAGGATAGGCTCCCAAAGAAGTGAAACATCTGCGTAAGCATCACTGTATGTCATGCTGAGTGAGGAGAAGCATCTGTTTAACGAAAATAATTTGAAGTAAAATTAAAATATGCAAAGACAATATCAGTATTACGTTTACATTATAACCAATAAATCTGGAACTCTTTATGTTGGATTTACTGGCAACATCAAAAAGAGAGTCTATGAACATAAAAATAAATTAGTTGAAGGTTTCACTAAAAAATATAATATTGATAAGCTTGTTTACCTTGAAATGTTTGAGGATGTCTATTCAGCTATTACTAGAGAGAAAAGCATAAAAGGTTGGCTGCGCAAAAAGAAACTACAGCTAATTGAGGCCACTAATCCTGACTGGGTTGACCTTAGTCAGGACTGGTATGAAGTGGATTATTTACCATAACATCAACTTTTTCAGGGCTGGCTAGATTCTTCGCTTCACTACTGTAAGCTTACCCTGGAAAAAGCGAAGAGATCAGAATGACAATATATTCGTTTGCATCAGGCAGACATCTATCTTTTGATGAGCAACGGAATGTTGTACCAAATTCATAATATTCAGGGCTAATACTCCTCATGTATGGTGGGAAAGTACCTGGAGGCAAGAATCTAATGAAAAGTTACCGAAAAGAGCTATGGTTTAATACGAAAAACAGAAGAGAATATATCAATATCACTCCACAGGTCGAGCAGGCCCTGCAGGAAAGCGGCATTAAGGAAGGCCTGGTTCTGTGTAATGCCATGCACATAACTGCCAGCGTCTTTATCAATGACGATGAATCCGGCCTGCATCACGATTTTGAGGTCTGGCTGGAAAAACTGGCGCCGGAAAAGCCATATTCGCAATATCAGCACAACGGCTTTGAGGACAACGCCGATGCGCATCTCAAACGTAGCGTGATGGGTAGAGAAGTGGTCGTAGCCGTGACGGACGGCAAACTTGACTTCGGCCCATGGGAGCAGATATTCTACGGCGAATTCGACGGCAAAGGACGAAAAAGAGTCCTTGTAAAAATCATCGGAGAATAAGATATGAATAGCGTAGATAATGCTGTTGCCTGTTTTAAAGAAGGTTTCAACTGCTCTCAGGCTATACTTTCCACCTATGGGCCTGGATTCGGCCTGGCTCGTGAAGCCGCCTTGAAGCTCGCCTCCAGCTTCGGCAGCGGTATGCGCATGGCGCAAACCTGCGGAGCAGTTACAGGAGCCTTTATGGTCATAGGATTGAAATGCGGTCACGCCAATGCGGCAGACAAAAAGTCAAAAGAGACAACGTACCGGTTAGTAGAGCAATTTGCCGAGAAATTCAGGTCTCGCAACGGCTCTGTTATCTGTAAGGAATTGCTCGGCTGCGATGTATGCACACCTGATGGCTACAATACCGCAATAGAAAAAGGTTTGTTCAGGAATTTCTGCCCGAAAATTGTGCAGGACGCCGCCGAGATTCTTGAGGAAATGCTCTTAGATTAATTGGTGCTGTGTGGACATACTATTTTTTTTAGTTCAGGTATTTGTTATTTCCTGCTCCGGCGCGATGCAGCCGGGACCGGTCACTGCAACCGCCATAACGATAGGCGCCCGCAACCGCTACGCTGGTGTGCTTCTGGCCGTCGGTCATGGCATCATCGAATTTCCCCTGATGGTGGTGATTATCCTCGGCATGGCAAAAATCTTCGAGATGCCGAAGGTCCAGATTGTGATAGGCCTTGCCGGCGGCGTCTTTCTAATACTAATGGCAATACAGGCGTTTCTCAGCCTGCGAGCCAAAGCCGATGTCAGACCTAAGGCGCTCCACGGCAAACCCATTTTGGCGGGCATTATATTAACTGCAAGCAATCCGTATTTTCTCGTTTGGTGGGCAACGGTGGGCCTGGCCTTAGCTACGCAGGCTGTCGGCTGGGGAATCTGGGCATTCGCTCTTTTTGCGCTGACTCATTGGTCAGTGGATCTGATTTGGCTGCAAATTCTGTCCTGGGCCAGCTTCAAGGGCTCGGTATTTTTTGGGCCACATTTTCAGAGAATTGTATCTTTGATTTGTGCGCTGGCACTATTGGGATTTGGTTTGTTTTTTATCTACAACGCAATCGGTGCATTGTATTCTTGACCGGCACCACAGGTGTGCCGGCTAACCGTTATTTAGGATTTGCTTTAGGTTGTACTGCGCTAAAGTTTCGCGCTGCGATTTAGATATCTGCCGGAGGCTGTCCGGCTGTCCGGATTCCGGCTGCGCAAAGCCGGCAGCGGCTACGGCGTCGGTAATGTCTGACAGCCGAATATTTGCCGGGTCCTTCACCGGAACAAAACCGACAGCGGGGTCTGTAGTCTTGGCTATAAGATTGCTCCTGACAAGATGATCGAGGATTTTCTCTCCGAATTCGGCAGGTATGTTTAGTTTGCTGCAGATAACCTCGGAAGAAATCGGTGCTTGATTTTTTTCAAAAGCATCCGCGATTTCTCTTACGATGCTAATAGCTGTAAAATCATTGGCGATAAAATGCTGCTCTCTCTTGCCGGAGGTGGCCATCTCAGAGGCGTCGAGCGTCTTTAAATGCTGCGTGGTAAATGTCAGTTGCAGGCCGAACAGTACTATCAGCCAGGTAATGTAAATCCACAAAACACCCAGCGGTATAAGGCCGAGCACACCGTATATTTTGCTGTAGGGAATAAAGCCGATGACATATTGCCTGAAGCCCCATTTGGCGAGCGTCCAAACCAAAGCAGCTACAATCGCTCCCCAGATCGCCGCTTTTGTCTGCACCCTGGTATTGGGCAGGACAAAGTAAAGCAGGAAAAATACCACCGTCGCTACGAAATATGACAAAACCGCGGGCCCAACGTGCGAGAGGACCGTCTGTTCAATTTGTGCTAAAGCTGCGTAACTTCTCGTGGTGTAAATGCCTAATCCTATCAGAATCGGCCCAAGCGTCAGAATCGCCCAATAGTTAATCACACGGTGCAAAAAGCTTCTGCCGCGTGCCACATACCAGATATTGTTGAATGCCTGTTCAATTGTCAAAAGAAGAGCCAAAGCGGCCCAGATGACAAAAACTATGCTGACTAATGTTATCGAGCCTTTACCAACACCCGCAAAAAAATCTCCAACTATCCGATCCAAGTGGTCGGTGAGCATCACCTTTTCCTCTGTCTGGCTTGGATACACAATCGTGGTCAGGTGAAGATTTTTGTACACTAAGTTCTTGAGCTTTTCTCCTTCGACCTGATAAGCGGGAAATAACTGAAAAACAAACAGCATTACAATCGCCAAAGGGACAATGCCAAAGAGGGTATGATATGAAAGTGCTGCCGCCTGCTGGCCGGAACGGTTCTTTTTCAGAAGCCTCGCACAATGCGACCATAATTTTATCTGAAAGACCACAAAGCGGCCAGCCTTGCCGAGTTGTGTTGTAGGTGTAGACAAAAGCTCTTTGATAAACATACAATCGCCTTTCAAAATATTTAGCCCCCCAATTTATTGGGGGGTTCAAGGTCACCGTAAAATTTCTTCCAGGCCTTTTCGCAACTGCTCCTCTAACTGCTTTTGTAACTGCTGCTCAAGCAGCTTTGCAGTGTCCAGCTTCGGCTTAGTGATTGTTCCTTTCAGCGGCAGAGTTATTCTATCAC
>Ga0315537_1003742_pt1 | contig 11238 bp, 7 predicted proteins | sample SalMarSW160270MG_FD_203091 | JGI IMG/M metagenome (GOLD analysis project Ga0315537, IMG submission 203091) | Salt marsh sediment microbial communities from the Plum Island Ecosystem LTER, Massachusetts, United States - Salt Marsh Sediment SW1602-70 ... | reverse complement strand
CCAGGTGACCTGATCATCAACGACGGTATCGCCCACGGTGGTAGGCCAGGTTGGCTCGGTGGTGGCGTGGGTCTTCTTATCACCTGCTGCTGCGGTGCACTCATACCGGAAGCCGTTCTCCAGGCCGGCCGTGGGGACGACGACGTCTCCGACCTCCATCGCGGTATCGGCCGTCCAGGCGGTGCCCTTCATGGTGTTATAGAGACCGGTGGGCTGGTTACCGCTGCCATCGGCGTTCAGAAAGGCGTTCTCGAACTCGTTCCTCAAGGCCTTGGCCTTCTGCTCGATGACGGCTGCCTCGAGGTCCTGGATATTGCTCCTGGTAGCCTTGAGGAAGTTGTCGACGTCGGCGTCTCCGCCGAGGACGCAGAGGCTGGCAGTACACTGCTCGAACTCGGGCTCTGAGGTGGTCCAGGTGCCCGATACCGGGGCATACCAGCCGACGGTGGGGAGAGTCTTCTCCCGATTATATTTCAGACTGTTACCGACAACCTGAATGAAGGGCAGCTCCTGCAAGATGGGGCTGTCCTTGACTATGGTCTCGATGATTCCCTTAAGCAGGATATCGGTCGAGAGCTTACTTGCTTCATCTAAAGATATGCTCATTAGCTAGTTCCTCCTTTTTGGCAAGCACTCATGGCGCTGAGTGCTCGCCGAGTTTTTGCCAGGCACTCACGCGGTGGATGCTCGGCTTTGCTTTATTCCAGCGGCGATCTTCTCCCTGGGGGTTAAGCCCTCGAGGGATATCTCGCCCCTGGTTGGCGCCCCCGCGGGGACCCTGGTCTCTTTGGCCTGGGCTTCGAGGTTGGCCTTGACGGACTCGGCGATGGTGGCAGCCTTGGCCAGCGAAGCGTCTATGTCCTCGATGGTGTCGCCGGCGATGATGTCCTGGGGGATGGCGGGATTGGCAAGCCTGACGGCATCGAGGTATTTGGAGATGGCCTGGGTGTTGGCTTCCTTGACCTGGTCTAGCTCGGCAGCGGCTGCTTCGCCCTTCTCGTGGAGGGCATCGCTTAGCTGCTTCGCTTCGCTTAGCGAGGCTTCCAGGGCGGCGATGCGGGTATCCTTCTCGGCCAGGGCGGCTTCGGCTGTGGCCTTAGCCTGCCTCTCCTCCTCGAGCTGGGCCTTGATGGCCTCAAGAGTTTCTGGAGTTTCTTGAGTTTGTTGGGTTTCTTGAGTTTCCATACATTTCTCCTATTCCTCTTGAGATTGCTTCGCCCTTCGACGAGCTCAGGGCTCGCAATGACAAGGGGGTGAGTTATTACTCAGGCACTTCCATCTCCGCGGCAACTGCTCTCTCTCTCGCTCCGCCACGTGTGGACGATGCCCTGAACTCCTGATTCATTTCCAGGATCTTTGTCCTCTCCTCTAACCACCTGTTGAACTCCTCGTCGGGGTCCTGGATCCCTATTTCGTCCATGGCCGTCCTTCTGCTATGGACGCCGGCCTGGACGAGCAACTGCTCGTTCTGAGCCTGGCGGGCTGTGTCCTGGGGGAGTATAGGCCCCCAGACCACCCGGTGGTTTATTTGCTCGAAGTTTTCCTTCATATATTTCTCGGCCAGCTTGAGTATGATGGCGTTTCGCCGGTGGTAGGCGTTGGTGCGAATAGTCCGCTTCCTGGTGACTTTCTGGATCAGGCTGCCAAGTTCGACCTGGAGGGCTGTTCCGGAGAGCTCCTTCTCGATGCCTCCCCAGGCGGCCCGGGGTGTCTCCGAGACATCGTGCAGGGCACGGTAGAGCAAATCGATATAATCGACATGGAGCCTGACTCCGCCGCCCTTGAGCAGATCTAAGAGATAGGCCTTGCTATCCTCCGGTAGGGTCCACAAGGCCCCGGGCTGGACCTTGATGTCCTCGGCTTCGGCGACATTCTCCAGGACGGCGATGGGATTGCCTGACAGTTCCAGGATACGGGATAGCTGGCTCAGGGCACGGTTAAGCTCCCGCTGTGGCTGGATCAGGGATGGGATATCGGAGGTACCCCAGAACTTCTTGGGCTCACGGAGGTTGGGAAAGATAACGAACGGGATGAAGCCGTAGGGGTTGGGTTTGGACTCCATGAGATCGCTGTCCAGGAAGAGCTCAAAGGTCTTGGCTGTCCAGAGCTCGGTTATGGTGGCCTGCTTCTTCTCGATAGCCTGGCTATAGAGAAGCTGGACCTCGTCCTGGGTGAGCGTGTATCTCGAAGCTACTCTCCACACCCTGGCAGTATCATCACCGAGCCACCAGGCGTAGATTCCCGACACGTCGGGGGCGGTGATGCGAATACGCTTCTCGTCGGTATCCCATATCACCTTATAGCAGCCGTCGCCCAAGACAGCGGCGTCGACTTCGGTCTCGTAATCGAGCTGCTGGAGGTTGTTGTCCTCATAGACCTGGCGGAGGAGCTGCTCAGCGCTGCGGGCCCTGGCATTTAATGAGTTTGTTGGGTTTGTTGAGTTTGTTGGGTTTGTTGGGTTTGTTGGGTTGGGGTAACAGGCAAAATTGAGTCCCTGCATAAGGAAGCTGGTTACCTTATCGATGGAGACCTTGGCGTAGTTGAAGACGAGCTGGCGATGGCGTGACGTGGTTGGCCACTGGCTGCCCTGGTAGAAATCAAGGTTGGAGCGATAGGTTGCTAAACGGGCGGAATCCATACGGGCTAACTGGGATGGGTTGAATTCAGTCATCTCTCAAGCCTCCTTTTGCTGCCCTGCATCGGGATTGCTTCGCCTGACTAAAGTCAGCCTAGCAATGACAGAAGTGAGTGTCATTGCTAGCACCTGAAAGTTGCGTGGCAATCCCCACCACCAACAGCCCCACGCGATTGCGGAGCCTGTTCCGGGTGAAACGAGGAATCTCGCCTTCTCTCAAGGGCAAAGGGCGAGGCTGCTTCCATCGCCTTCAGCCACCTCTGCACCGTTCTCGGGCTCACCTCAAATACGCGGGCAATTTCCTTTATGCTTTTCCCTTCTCGCTTCAACTCCATCATCCCCTGAGCCCGCCTGTTCTTCAAGAACCTCTCCTTCCCCCAGGGCTCTTCTTTAATGCAATCAGGAAAGGGACAGTTAAGACAGGAAGGAAAGAGCTCACAACCCTTATCTTCGTAGGGGAATTCCTCGGGCAATAAATCCCATATCAGCTTAGTTTCCATAGTTGAGTATAAATTAGCACTTTTGTTCTAAAAGAGCAAGGAATTTTTGTCCTGCCTATACCTTGCTATACTTCAATATATTTAAATATATTGACAAATGGAACTTAGCTGTTATAATAAATTCAGGCTATTTAGTTAAGTTACTAATTACCTATTGACAAAACAGAGCAATAGTTTTACAGTAGAAGGCAACGTAAGCCTGAGGCCTAGTGTTATGGCTTTGGGCGCGAAGTTTGTGTTTGAACTTTAACAAGTGAATATTTGTATACGCGATAGATGAGGCTGTTAAGGTAATCTAGCGCAAATCTCTATCCTCGTGTATGACCTTCAAGGGTCATACTACGGAGATGGAGCGCAAAATCAGAGTTAAACAGCCTGGCAAGCGAAAGGAGGTGACGCCTATGGCAAATTCCCGAAGTGAATCCTCGCTGTTTTCCTTCTCAAGGTAAGACTCACTAAATCCCCCCTTAAAGTTAAGAGGGGCTCGGTGAGCACTCACAGCGCTGAGTGCTTGCCAAGGGGAGTTATAAAGCCTGATGGTTGGATTCGCCAGGGGGAACAAGGCAATGCCCGGCCCGGGCAAAAAAACCGTTGTTTTCGTCACTGCAAGGAGTGCAGCGACGAAGCAATCTCGAAAAGGGCAGCCTGAAATGAGGCAGGCTGAAAAATTAGGTTTACTGAGAATATAACTTAGAGCTCTGGCTTGAAAAGGTCGATTCAAGCGAGAGCTTTGAATAGATTGAATATCCGAATATCCTAAAGGAGGAATGAATAATTATGAATAAAACCATATGGCATTCCAAACTTGTACGTGTTGGGATTGCCTTAGCGTTGGTATTGTCCCTGGCGAGCGTGTTGCTATTGCCGGTGCTGGCAGACCCAGGACCTGAGCTTAGTGTGTCCGTTGACACGGATGCGGACACGTATTGCTGCTGCGACAATATTACGGTGACTGCTAGAATTACCAATAGCGGCAACGAGACCGCTACGAATGTCACCGCCAGCATATCCTGGATTCCGTCCAACGAGCTTAGCTGGGTTTCCGGTGGCAGTGGGACCGCACCACATACAACAACAGCTGTAAACATTACCGCCGGCAACTATACGGATGTCCAATGGGTGTTGCACTGCGACGGGCCAGGCTGGGCTGCCATCAGGGTGGACGTAGATGCTGCTAATGCCGAATCGGTTTCCGACCAAACATACATCGAGCAACAGTCCGCCGAGCTTTCGGTGAACATAACCTCACCCAGTGATGATGTCTGTGAGCGGTCCTGGTTGGTTTGCAGTTCCCATAACGTGACCTTTTCCATCACCAACATCGGGTGCCAACCTGCCAGTCTGGTCACGGCTACCATCTACCCGGCCGCCGACATCGAGGTTGTGATAGGTGGTGTCGGCCGAGGAGGTGGTACCCCCTGGACCACACCCACCCTGGGCACCATCGACCCGGATGAGAGCATAAACTACACGGTAGAGATGCACTGCGTCGAAGCAGGGCTGGGCAGCCAAATCCATATAAAGACCAACGGCTGGGATGCATGCGCCGGTGAAGACGGTGAAGAGATCAGTGAAGAATATCTGCACTCGGACATCATAGAAATAAACCAGTATGAAGGCATTGATATCACCTGCGATGCCGACTCCGATTACACCAAGCACTGCCACAATGTAACCTTCACTGTCACGGCCACCGGTGGTCTCCCACCTTACTCGTGGAACTGGACCTTCGGGGACGGCACGCAAGCCGGAAGCGGCTTGGGCGAAGATGAGCCACTTGAAGTTAGTCACCACTACACCAATAACACTACCGAGGCCGTAGTCTACGAGGCTTGCGTCAATGTGACTGATACGTGTGGTTATTCAGACACATGCTGTCATAACATCACGGTGTATCCTGCGCTTAACGCTTCATGCGAAGCTGACCCTCTTCAGACTAAGGTATGCCACAATGTTACGTTCAACGGGACCGGCATTGGCGGGCTGCCCTATCCTAACGTGTGCGATGATTACCACTGGCAATGGGACTTCGGTGATGGCACGGACCCGGTAACCGGGGATGGATATACAAGCGGTAATGTAACCCACCATTATGCCGCTGCCGACAACTACACCGCAGTCTTTACAGTAGGGGACGACTGCATGGACAATGAGGCAAGCTGCAATGTCACCGTCGAGGTATTCCCGCCGCTTTCCGCTGAATGCACTGCCGACCCTCTTCAGACCAAGGTATGCCACAATGTGACCTTCAATGGAACCGGCGTTGACGGGCTGCCTTACCCTGACGTGTGCGACTCCTACAACTGGACCTGGGACTTCGGTGATGACACAGACCCGGCAACCGGCGATGGAAAAACAAGCGGTAATGTAACCCACCATTATGCCGAGGCCGGCGACTACACCGCAATCTTCACCATACAGGACGACTGCATGGACAATGAGGCAAGCTGCAACGTCACCGTCGAGGTATTCCCGCCGCTTTCCGCTAACTGCACCGCTGACCCCAACCCCACCAAGGTGGGTGACAACGTGACCTTCACCGGAACAGGCGTTGACGGGCTGCCCTATCCTGACGTGTGCGACTCCTATAACTGGACCTGGGACTTCGGTGACGGCAGTTCACAATCCGGGAACGGATATACCAGCGGCCCCATAAGCCACGGGTACACTACTGCCGACAACTACACCGCAGTCTTCACCATACAAGACGACTGCATGGACAATGAGGCAAGCTGCAATGTCACCGTCGAGGTGTTCCCGCCGCTTGATGTCGACTGCGGCGTCGAGTCCGATAGGGTCCATGTCTGCCATGAAGCGTATTTCTGGGCCGAGCGAGTCGGCGGAGTCGATGGGCATAATTACACCTGGCAGTGGGACTTCGGCGATGGCGGCACCAGCACAGAGCAAAACCCGACCCACACCTATATGTGTGTCGATAATTGGACCGCCACTGTTACCCTGACCGATGCCGTACTGGGCAACAACGCCACCTGCAACACTACGGTGGAAGTTTACATCGAAGCGCCCGACCTGATTTCACCGATTAACATGGCACAGCTAACCAGCAAGAATGTGACCTTCGAGTGGGAGGACATTGGCTGCTGTAACTACACGCTGGAAGTCTGGCAGAAAGAAGCAGACGGCCAGCAGGTATGGGAGGTAGATACCGGCCACGATAGCCAGTGGACCATGTGCATCTTTGATGGCGACTGGCGCTGGCGCGTTACCGCCACAGCCTGCAACGGAACGGCGACCTCAGACACGTGGTTTTTCCAGATGGATGCTCCCGAGCCATCGGTCACTGTCCAGAGCCCCAACGGTGGTGAGACCCTGGTATGCAACTCCACCTGGCCTATAACTTGGACGGCTACGCCCATGTATGCTACCATCGACATCCTGTACTCGACTGATGGAAATTCCTGGACTACGATTGCTAGCGACGAAGCCAATGATGGCCGCTACGACTGGACCGTACCCTGTATTAGCAGCGCGCAGTGTTCGGTGAGGCTCATAGCCAGGGATGCCTGTCAGGGCGAAGGTGCTGACACCAGCGATGGCGTGTTCACCATCACTAGTGCGCCGGAGGCAGTTACCAGCTACAACATTACCCTGCATGAGGACTGGAACCTGATATCGCTGCCGTTGATACCGGACAGCAACAACATAACTGATGTGCTGGCTGGCGTAACCGGTGCCAATGTAACCCAGGTGTGGGCTTACGATCCTACACTGCTGCCTGGCAACCCATGGCTCAACCATATACCCGGTGTTGGCGGCAATCTGACCACGATGGAGGATGGCATAGGCTACTGGGTAGTGGCGAATGGCGAAGCTACTCTCACTGTTACCGGTCAGTGCATGCCCGACGAACCTGCAACCCCACCGATGTATTCGGTCTACGAAGAATGGAACCTGATTGGCTACAAGTCCATAATTACACGGACTATAGGAAGTCCTGATGATTACCTGCTCAATGTAGCTGGAAAGTACACCGTCATCTGGGGTTACGACGAAGGTTACTTCCTCGTCTTCCCCTTCCCTCCGGGAACAGGCATGTTGACTCCGGGACAGGGCTACTGGATCTGGATGACTGAAGATGGCACAATCGTGCCTACAGGGTTTTAAATAAGGACATATTACCGGGGAGGCGAAAGCCTCCCCGGTAAAACAAAATGCCAGGCGGACATTGAATGCAATGAAGGCAGAGAGTCCGAGAGATTCTAGACCCTGATTTGGTCGGGGCTTAGAATGAAAAAGACAAATAGGACTGCTAAGTGGAGAAAGAGGATAGCATATGATGACAAGGATAGCATATGACAACATATGATAAGAGAAAAGCGTTTACACTGGCGTTAGCTTTGTTCGTGGTCTTGCTTCTGGGTGTGACTGCTGTTCCCATCGCAGCGAGTGAGCCACCACCACCATCACCACCAGAGTGCCACTACTTCTACGGTGCGGTAAAGATCGGCGGCAGTCCGGCTCCTCCAGGAACCATGGTTTCCATGCACTGGGACGGTTCCTCCAAAGAGACCACCGTGGATATCAATGGCAACTACGGGAAGTATCCTGATGAGTTTTACATAGAGAAAAACGGCATCAATCCCGGTGATGAGATCACCTTTAAAGTGAGCGGCGTGACAGCAGCCACTCATCTATTTAATGCCCCTGATACCACGGAGCTTAACTTGACCATAGAGGAGCTTCCTATTCAGTTGACCGGTGTAACCTATGAGGTAAATTGCGACATATTGCCGGCTGTAACAGTTGAGCTGTTTCAGGATAGCATCAGTAAAGGCAGTACCACCGGTGGCGGGGATGGGAGTTATACCTTGCCTGCCCCGGCACCTGGAACTTACGATGTGGTTGCCAGCAAAGACGGGTTCAGGGACGAGACGCAGACAGATGTTGTAATAGTGGAGGGGGTCAACACGCTGGACTTCCGTGGTGACACCGGGCTGATACCCAATGCGCCTGATATGTCCTACGTGTTAGCATGCGTGAACCGCTGGCTATACCCGCCCAGCGTGGAGTGTGCGCTGACCATGTCTAAGGTTCTGGCAGTAGTGAACGCCTGGCTGTATCCTGTATAAACTGTGATGAAAGGAGAGCTAAGCCAATAGCGATTTTAGGGTTTTTTCTAGAGGCTATTGACTTCGGTTTGTTATACTTTGTAATATTATGAAGAAAAGCGGAACCTTGTAAGGAGGTAACGGAAAATGAATGTGAGAAAGTTTACTAAGTCAGCTTGGGTGAGGTTGCCAGTTCTGTTAATCGCTTGTTTAATGTTAACAGGCTTGCTCTTAGCTCAAGCTCCGGCAATCGCTGTAAGTGATGGGCTTGTTGTTACCCGGACTCTGCCTGATACGGTGGAGCCGGGAGAGACGTTTACCGTAGAGGTGACCTTCACCGCGCCGGAGGATGATTTCAATGGCATTGGACTTACCGATTTTGCGCCTGATGTGCCCAGCGACTGGTTAGTGACTGCCAATGCAGCATGGTGTACACCTGCTGCAGATTATATCAACCCCATCGACAATAAAGCAGAGATTGCATGGCTACTGCTATCTTATCCTGCCGGCACGGCATTCACGGGAGTCTATAAAGTCACTGTTCCTGGCGCTGCCACGCCAGGGACTTACGATTTTGCTGGTGGGCAACTTGAGTATTATATTGGTGGGGGTGGCCCTTACATCGCAGCCATCACCGGCGACGATTCTGTAGAGATTGGGCCCGATATCTCGGTCGACCCCACATCGAAAGACTTCGGCGATGTCTATGTGGGCTCATCAAGCTCAGCACAGACATTTACGGTGAGCAATGATGGCACTGCCGATTTGGTGGTAGGCACGATAAACATAACCGGAAGCGGTGCGGGCCATTTCGCCATACAGAACGACAACTGCTCCGGGCAAACTATAGCCCCTACGGACTCGGCCACGCTTCAGGTGGTATTCAGTCCCACGTCCTCAGGAACCAAGACAGCCCAGCTTAGTATCCCGTCAAACGACTCTGATGAAAATCCTCTCAATGTCTCCCTCCAGGGCAGGGGAGAAGCAGGAGCATGCAATAATGGAAGCGCAAACGTCGCTTTTATACCAAATCCCTCGGGACCCGGCGGCGGAACACTGCCCACAACGGATTCAGCATTCGATGCGTTTACCTTCACAAACGTGCCCTTCGCCTCTGTGAGTGCTGCCACGCTAGCAAGCTATGACACGGTAATCCTCATAAGCTGTGACCCACTGAATGACTTAAACAGTTCACAGAGAACGGACCTAATTAATTGGATTTCCGACGGAGGAAAGCTGATAATATATGACTCCGAATGCGTTGAGGATACCGGGAATCCCACAAATGACTTTACATGGCTACCATGTGGATTTGAAAGCTACGGTCCTGGCGGCTGGGGTGCCACTGCAGACGCCGACCCCTGGGTGACCCTGGAGATTGTAGAAGACAATACGCTGTCCAGTAGCGATTCAGGGAGCCCATACTTCATAGACACGGACATGATAGCCCACGACACGGATGGAGCGGGTGACATGAATGTCTTTCTCACCCGAGAATCCTGCTGGTGCGGAGACATGCTCGGAACCAATGCTATAGATGAAGAAGGACAACGAATGTCTCCCGGAACTACCGGTTACGTCCATGCCTATAGCCACTATGGCGACGGACTAATGATCTACAATGGGCTGGACATTGATTGGATGGGGTCAAGTACTGATCCAACCCTTGACACTGGGACCAGCTATCTGGCAAAAATCTGGTTATTGGAACTTGAACAGGCCTGGGGAGATACCTGTGGATTGCCGTGCGGAGCTCGCATACAACCATTAGCCTGTGATTTTGAAGCTTCGCCAAGAACGGGCTTGGCTCCGCTAGATGTTCAATTCACTGACTTAACGACGGGCACGCCTGACACCTGGGAATGGAATTGGGACTTCGGTGATGGTGCAACTTCAACCGAGCAAAACCCAACTCATACCTACACAGCTGCTGGCAAATATACCGTTAGCCTGGAAGTGACCACCAGCTGGGATGAGTCCTGTACTGAAACCAAGGTTGCGTACATCACTGTCCGAGAGCTCCCGATGGAAGAAGAGGAGCCGGCAAATCTGGTGGCCGCCTATCTCCTCATCTCGCCCGAGCAGGTCGTACCCAACCAGCAGGTGGAGATTTCCATTAACATCGGCAACGATGGCGGGACTGCGGGGACTCGCAGCATTGCCCTGTACATCAACGGCGTACTTGAGCAAAGCCAGACGGTAAGCGTTTCCGCGGGCTCTGCCAAGACTGTGGTCTTTACAGTAACCAAATCTGAGCCGGGAACTTACCAGGTGATGCTGGAAGGAAATGAAGGACAGTTCACCGTGACGGGCACAGCAGGCGGGCATTGGGGCGGTCCGCTGGGCACGGGCGGTATAATTGCCATCGTGGTAGTTGTTATCGCGCTGGTGCTAGGTCTGGTCTTCATCCTGAGAAGAGAATAGAGATACAGAGCGGTTAATGAAGGACCGAAGCAGGGCGGCTGAAAGCCGCCCTGCTTTTCTATCACACTACCCAAAATTAATGTAGTGCGAGGCTTTAGCCTCGTGCCAGGGGTGACACTTGGGTAACTACAAGAAACCCCTCTTAGGATAAGAGGGGGCTAGGGGAGTTACGATCCCCTGTCATAACCCCCTTTTATCCCCCTTACCTTAAGGGGGACAATGTAGTGGCGGGGTTTATCTCCACCTTGCGGAGATAGGATTTGCCTGATAAGATGTAAACATGGGGGTAAAGATGAAGTATAAGATTGTCCTTGAGCCACAAGAAGAAGGTGGTTACACTGTGTATGTACCTGCCCTGCCCGGCTGCATCTCCCAAGGGGAAACAGTTGAAGAAGCCATGGATAACGTCAAGGAGGCTATCACAGTTTACCTCGAGAGCCTTAAGGAGAGGGGGATAGACTTGCCCCAAGTTGAGGAGCGTGAGGTAGCAGTGTGAGCCGGCTGCCAGTCCTTTCCTGGCGACAGGTGACCAAGGCTCTAGGAAAAGCAGGGTTCATATTTGACAGGCAAAGAGGAAGTCATATGGTGTATTACCATACTGAGACTAACT
>Ga0315537_1003740_pt1 | contig 11243 bp, 4 predicted proteins | sample SalMarSW160270MG_FD_203091 | JGI IMG/M metagenome (GOLD analysis project Ga0315537, IMG submission 203091) | Salt marsh sediment microbial communities from the Plum Island Ecosystem LTER, Massachusetts, United States - Salt Marsh Sediment SW1602-70 ... | reverse complement strand
AAATCAGCTATTGTGAATAAGGATATCATGCTTTATACTAATTGCTGTTTTGGTTTAAATATACACACCATCTAGGGGAAGAGCGAGAAGCTTTTGTTCACACCCACCATCCGGCTGGCATGCCTCATCTTCCGGACATCCGCAAACCCTGCAACTGTCCACCAGAGCAAGAGCTAACGAGCAATACTTGGGTTTAGTCGAAGAACATCTATTCTTCAGAGTCCCGTCCGAACATCTTTGCTCCTTTAAGCAATCCTCCGGGCAGCTCTCAGCAGCTTCCAGGCAGGGGGGCTTTTCCTCATTAATATAAACCCCGCCAAGATGGGCCTCGTCCTGGCAGATCCCGTCCCCGCACAAGTCAACGCATATTTCAGCACCCTCACCTGGGCCCTGCTGGATGCAGCCGCTGACTATTACCAATGCAAATAACGCCAAGATTATTTTCGTTTTCATTTGTTTCAACCCATCAATCATAGCTATATTCAGTCCAAACATGAGGGCACCATCATGTACTTATTAAAGATGCACAGCTTCCATCTAACTGACATTTCATGAGTATCCCTTGTATAGTCGGACAACCGCACTTAAAGCAGTTATTTATTAGGGTTGGTTCTCCAGATACACCAGAACAATACTTTGGTTTTGTCTGACTGTATCGACCAATAGGTGTTCCATCAGAACAATTCTTTATTTCTCTTCACCACAGTTCAAAACACATTCTTCATTGAGATAAAAAGACCACCCTTCAAGACCATCTACGAGCCAATCAAACCCCAGTTGTAATTCTTCAATGCTTTCAAAAGGCTTCTCAATCTCGAAATTTAATGTTAAAAATGAACCCTCTGAGCCTTCTGAAAAACCACCTCCAACGTCAAACCCACCGAGAGCTACCAACCCATCATATGCTTCATGATCCATGAAATATGTGAAATGGTCAATAAGTTCTCCCAATTTAGACTCTATAAAATTCAAGTAATCCCCAGAATAAAGAACGTGCATCCCAAAAGATTCTACTTGGTTTGGAGCATTTGCCACTATAAGCAACAGTGAAAGAGTATCATCATTAGTTTCTGTAAAAATATGCATTCCATCATCTGCAGATACTCCTATTAAAAAAGATTTTTGCATTATGTTATTATCTTCATATTTTTCATCAACTTCTTCCCTAAAATCTACTTCTGCTATGATTTCATACTTGCCAGGAGTTAAATCACTAACATCAATCGTAATTGATTTTCTTTCATCAGGAAGAAGGTTGTTAAAATCCTGCTCATAGTGCTCTTCTCCAATGTCCATGCTTAAACTGAATGGACCGGATTCTTTATTTCCTAAGTTCTTTATTTCAAAAACCAATTGCTGCTCTTCTCTTAGATATTTAATATTTCTAATAAGTAGGTCTGGCTTGGCTTTTGAACTTAAAACCACAAAGCTGCTTACATCTTTTAATACATATCCTTCTGTATCATTCCCAGCAGTAAATTCTGCTACAACTCTATATAGACCTTGCTCTGTAGGCATAAACCCTCCATTTTCTTCCCAAATAGTATCTAAGGTTATATAATCTTTTGAAGGGATATTGATTTCAATCCCTCCAACAATAGTATCATAATCAACCCATGTATCTGCTGCTATGTTTTTTTGAACTTTTATTGCCAAAGTACCATTTATTTCTATATCTGCGTTATTTTGTATTAAGGATTTATTGTAAATAATCTTGGAATTTCCATCTCTATTTATGTTATTCCTGAACACCCCAACACGCATACTTTCAGATTCAACACTAAGATTAAATACATTAAATTGACCTTTATAAGTCCCCACAACCATATCTAATAGCCCATTTTGGTCTAAGTCGATTAGAACAGGTGTTGACTTTGTTGGACCTCCTGAAACTGACATACAATGTTGTACATCTCCATTCTCAGCGAGGAAGCACATTTTCCCAAAAAGTTGAGATACAATTATATCTAAACCATTATCTCCATATATGTCTGCTACAAGAGGCATTGCCATAAAAGGAGGGCTACCTCCTTCAAAATCAGCAGGCCACCCATTAATTAATTCCCCGTTTGATGTCCATGCATATACAACATTATTATAAGAAGTTAATGGATCTCCTGTTTCAGCGATTATATCAAGTATATTATCATTATTCAAATCTGCTAAGGCAATAGAACCAACTATTTCTAATTCAGCACTATTGGGCCATCCATGCATTATAGTTGCATCGTTTTCCAATGCATAAACTTTAATACCCTTAACAATGATAATTTCAGGTTGGTTATCGCCATCAATGTCACCAATAACAGGGCTTGAAAAAGAGGAACCATACTCTTCAAATGGCCATCCGTCAACTAGACTGCCATCATGATGCCAAGCATAAACCTTTGCAGCGTTCACAATTATCTCAGGTAAATTATCTCCGTCTATATCAGCTATTGCAGGAGACGAGTAAACATAGCTCTCAACATTGATTGGCCATCCGTCAACTAGGCTGCCATCATGATGCCAAGCATACACTCGGCTATAATCTTCTTTATCCTCTAAATCAGTAACCACTATCTCAGGTAAACCATCCCCATCTATATCTCCAATAGCAGGAGTTCCATAAACAGTATTAAAAACTAGTGTCGGCCACCCATCAACCGGGCTACCATCGTAATGCCAAGCATATACTTTATTGTCGTTGAAATCTCCAATGATTATTTCTGGTAGTTCATCTCCGTCTATATCTGCTATAGCAGGAGAACCAGGAAACTTACTAATAGGAAGCACTATTGGCCATCCATCAACTAAGCTGCCATCATGATGCCATGCATAGACCTTTCCTTTATCCTTTCCACGATTCATAGGAGCAAATATAACTTCTAAATCACCATCTCCATCTATGTCAGCAACCCCTGGACTGCCAAAAGCTTCTCCAGTCTCTTTTTTTGGCCAACCATCAAGATATGCTGGGATTACTTCATATATGAAATCATAATTAAATTCCAGATCTCCTGCTCTAATATTTACATAAAAGAGCAAGTCCTCATATAAAGGACAATCCTCACTGACTTTAAAGGAGAACGAACCATCAACATCCTTTCCTGTTGTTATATGGTCAAAGAAGTGTGAATCTTCAATAAAAGAAATATACTCACTGCCAGAGATAAATGTAACATCAACATCAAATGCATCAGAGCCAACATTCAACAGCCTAAATGTACCTGAAACGTATTCTCCAGGCTGAACAATCTCATTTTCCTCACCTTCTTTTATTTTTGTTCCTTTAAACAAAATTCTTGACTCGTTTATTTCATCAAAAACAGCTTTATAAGCATCTATTCTTCCAGCACCTTGTGTATTATACGCATATCCAATATCTACAGCTCCATACATTAAATGATTCTTAATATCATCAGGAGTATATTCAGGATGTGCCTGCTTCATTAATACAGCTAAACCAGCAACCATAGGGGTTGCCATGCTTGTTCCTGAAAGTTCTATGTGCCCATCATCAACACATATTGAACAGGAATGTGTATCATCAAAACGGGTTGAGCATATCTTAAAGCCAGGTGCTGTAATATCTGGTTTATAACTAATGTTACTATCCCACATATAAGGTCCTCTGGAACTAAAAGGGGCAATATTATCATCTTTTTTACTGGCTCCTACTGTAATAGCTTCTTTAACACAGCCTGGACAATGGATTGTTTGTTTTAATGGACCAGCATTGCCAGCTGCTATCACTACCACAACTCCAGAATCAATAGCATTTTTGACTGCTGTACCTAATGGATTATCAGGGCTTCCTTTACCCCCCAAGCTCATACTAATGATATCAGCACCATCTTCAACAGCTCTTTCAACACCCTCCATTATGACATCTAGAGGGCCCCTACCACCAGCACACAGCACCTTATAAGCCAATATTTTTGCTTCTGGAGCAACGCCTTTTATGTTTGTCCCATTTGCCGCTGCAATTCCAGCACAATGGGTTCCATGATAATGGTCATCCATCGGGTCATCATCGTGGTTAAAGACATCATAACCACCTATTACTCTACAGTTGGTTCTACGAAATATCTTGTAGCAGCTTCTTAGCCATAAACCATGTTGTTGGTCAGCACCAGGCACACTGACTTTAAGTTTGTAATCCCCTACAGGAAGATACATGGTTTCTATTTCTATGTCAACACCCCTTTGCGGACAAAAACCTTTATCAAAGAACTCATTTAAGCCTACTTTCCCTTCTGTTAAGACTACATCATCTTCTAATATCTCTACAATAACATCTGTATCAAACTCAAAAAAGGTCCCTCCAAATACTGTAACATACTCAACTTCTTTCCCTTCTTCTACATAAAAATTTCTTTCAAAATATTTCTCACCATAAGCACTATCATCTGCACAGTCACTACAATCTTCTTCTTCATAAAGATAATCATAACCACCGATATTAGGGCATTCACCAAAATCAGAATGTGTATAATCTACGCCTGTATCAACAATTGCAATCTTAACACCTTTCCCTGTCAAGCATTCTTTCTCAGTTTCTAAACAATTATTTCCATCCTCATCCAATTGCCATACATCATCAGCATTAATCAGAGGAATTGAATCATGCATTAAGGCATGAACTTCATAATTTGGATAAACTTCCTCGATATATTTGGATTTCTTAATTTCTTTTGCTTGTTCTTTTGTTATATTCAAAGCAATTCCATTGAATAAGTAATCAAACTCATTTAATAGTGCTAGCTCATTGCTTGATGGTTGATCAGATATAGTGAAACTTTTTTTGTTTAATACCGAAAGAATATCTGATTTGGCTAGGCTATGCTCCCTTTCAACATTGTTTATATGTGCAGAAACCGACGTAGTTACATGCTCGAGTCTCAATGAAAAGAACATTTTAAACCATTTTAAGGGATTAAACCAATGCATCTGGGAGATTTCCATTTCGTTCTTAATTGCTTCTTGCTCAATTTTATTACTTTTTACTCTAATAGGTTCCTCTTTAAATTTGATAATAAAGCCTTCATATTTTTCTTCACTTAAAAGGAACTTATCAAAATAATCTTGTATTTGATTTGGGTTGTATATAAATTCATTTGGAGGAATAGTTTTTGAAAGTACATTGGATTCTGTTTTTGATAAAGGAAAAGTTACTCCTATAGATGAAGGTGGGTCTGTCAACAATACCCTCTCTCCAATATCATAATCTCTTACATAGAGAGTGTCTATAGTTAATAATGGAGCCTCCTTGCATTGCAAACCAATTATTGGATTATCTGTTATATCAATTATCCCTAAGTATTTCTCAAAAATTATCAATGCGTCCAAAGGTGTAACTTCTTTATTACCATTAGTGTCAAGACAGCATATATTTTCAGGTGAAGGTTGAAGTTTAAGGTAAACTTCAAATGCAATCAAAGCGTCTACTGAAGTAATTTCACCGTCATTGTTCCCATCACCAATAATCGAAGCCTCGGTGCAAAATAAGGTTTCTTCTGTAATATCAAGGGATTTCGCCATTGCCATTAGATCATCGAAATCAATTTTACCATCGCTATTGATATCTTTTACCTTTTCATCAACATCATTAATGAATTCTTCCAGCAGGATTTCCTTGCCAAGCAATTCAAAATCCTTTATGTCAATTGATCTATCTTGGTTAATATCACCTATAAGAGCTGATTCATTCCTGCAGTCTTCTGGACAGCTAGTTTCGGTCTCTCCTTTTTCGCAGGCATTGTTTCCACATGTATGCACAATACACTCTCCATTTATGCAAGAGTACTCCGGACAGGGTGCTCTGATACATTGTATTTGCGGACAATCTGCATCAATCTCACACTCTTTTGTATCTTTGCAGCTCCCATTATTCTGGCATTCCAAAGTTTTTCCGTATACAGCTGGACAACCACACACCTGACAGTTATCTATTAACACAAGCTGCCCTGTGGAATCCAATGTGCAGTATTTAGGTTTTGTAACCGAGCATTGGTCTTGTAATGTACCGTCCGAGCATTTTGCAACATCGCTGCATTTTTTACTGACGTTTCCTGTAGGTTCTCCGTTCTGCATGCAGTAGTTCGTTATATAGAGGGAGTCCTGGGGCGTTACCTCCCTATCCCCGTCGGGATCTATGCAACAGATATTGGAGGGCATGGGTATTGTTTCCATGTATATATCTGTTACCAAGCTGGCGTCAGCAGGGGTTATATCTCCGTCACCATTAGCGTCACCTATTATTGAGCCGGCTGAACATGTTACTTCTTCACTTGTTTCCCTGCAGCTCCCGTCGTTCTGGCATACCAGCGTCTTGCCATACACAGCCGGGCAGCCGCACTCGCTGCACACATCAACCAAAACAAGGCTACCTTGGGAGTTAAGGATGCATTTCTTCGGCTTTGTCGCGGAACACTGTCCTCTTTGCGTTCCGTCAGAGCAGTTCTCTTCCTCATCGCCGCCCTGGCTGATTTGCTGCTGAATCAAGCTGGCATCTGAGACCGTAATCGCTCCGTCATCATTCATGTCCCCACACAAATCAATAGCAATTTTCCCGAAATACATGTCCAGAACCAGGTCAACATCATTGGTAGTCAAAGAACCGTCATAATCGACATCACCCTTCAGGGAGCAGGAATAAGCTGCATAGGCGCTCAGGACTGAAAGCAACAGGAACGTGATAAGAAACAGTGTTATATATACCAGCTTGTTGCAATGAAATGCTTTGAAGGGCATGGATTTTCTTTCAGGCATTAATTAATTATTAATTGCCCAAATATATATACCAGTATCTCCGAAAGTAGGTCCTTATTCTATGCATGTAAGGGCAGGAAGCTTATGTGCCACCTGACCCAAACATACATATGTGCAACAAAACAATAAACTGTTGGGTTTCCTGGTTAAAATACTTAATCTGGCTCCCAATTCAACCTATACCTTGAAGGACTATTCAAAGCTTGTTTTAGAAGCCTCAAAACATGACACGTACATGGAGACTGTCAATCAGGAACAGCTTCCTAATGCCGACAGCATGCATTACCTCCTTCTGAGAGCCCGGATAGACAAGATGCGCAGGAAGTTCCGAAGGAAGGCCGCAAAGCTCGTAAGGAGGACAGGAATAAGGCATGCCGTAGTCATAATCGACTACACCCATGAGCCGTTCTTCGGGCGCTCTGAAAGCGAGTACATACACGAATACAAGCCAAGGAAGGGATGCAGGGGAAGCTTCGCCTTCCTATGCATGAGCATCCTGTGCGGGGACAGGCGGCTCTTCGTTGACGCTGTTCCTTTCCGCAAGGACATGGACGAGGCAGAGGCGGTAAGGGAGATGCTGGAATGGCTCATGAAGGTGACCAGAATAGAGATTGTCCTGGTTGACAGGGGATTCGCAAGGAGTTCCTATGTGCTGGATGAGCTGAACTCATTGAAGGTCAGCTATCTAGGTCTCTACCCGAAATACAGGAACGTGAAGAAGCTTATGGAACCAGTTGGTTCGAGTTGCTTCCTGAAGAAAGATTTCGAAGTGAGGGGTGTGGGGACTGGCCTGGTGATTCTGAACGACGGAAAGCATGTCTGGACATTCGTGACCAACATAAACAGGGAGCGGTTCGTCAGATATGTCCAGATATACAGGAAGAGGTGGAACGTAGAGACAGGATTCCGTGTGCAGGACGAGGCAAGGATAAGGACCAAGAGCATACGGATAGAGGTGAGATATTTTCTGTTCCTTGCCTCCATGGTCCTGTACAACACGTGGAAATCACTGGGAATACCCGGGTCCTTCAAGAGGTTTGTTCTGGGGCTGCTTGGAAAGGCTATAGCGAAGGTTGTAACAAAGATTATCCCGGGAATACCGTAACATTGAGGAAGAGAAATGGAGATAAGAGGGTCATTGCTAGTTGTTGGTATCAATCTCTGATGGCTGATTCATAAAATTTCGCATTGAGTGGGTTTATTTTTGCAAGGTATTGGTTCTCTGTAAGAATTCCACAGGATAAACCTATGTGTACATCGTTGAATAAGATGGTCAGTTTATGCTGCATTCGGAGATACTATATACAGAATGATTTCCCAGAAAAGGGAGGGACGCCGAGGGGTTCATGTAAGCCTCTTTTTAAGAAAGAGGCTTAAGCCAGAAAGGAGGCTATCCACTGCTTCGCAGGGAGTTCCCTTTGGAAACCTCCGCTAACGCTCCGTTACGCCTTCCGGTAGCTGCCGACTTCTGCAAGCCGATACCCTACGGGGCACAAGTAAGCAACATGCAAACTCTACCAGACAAATTCATGAATATAGATGCCGCTTACACAAAAGCCGATAGGCAAAACATGCAAATGTTTGCTAAAGAAGATTTTCCATACCTTTTAACTCATCTGTAATTCCACCCAGATCGTTTCCAAGGTCCGAGAGCGTGTTGGCTGCCTGTTCGGGATTAGTTACCCTTTCTGTTGTAAAAGGCAATCCACCATAACCACCGTAAATGAGGAATCCTATAACACCTACCAGAACAACCACTACCAGAACAAGCGCATAAACCTTCCTGGAACTTCCTATCACGGGTTTTGCTCTTCTCATCTCATCGTAAAGGCCCGCCATTCAAATCCCTCCTCAAGGTCAGGAAACCATTTTGTCAAGTATGCTGCTTATGTACATCCTGAGATCGTATATATCCCTTTTCACCTCGCTTCTTATTCCCTCCAGGTTATCAAGGTTCGCCCTTATCTTCGCAATTATATCATCAATCATATCCTTCGCAGTGGCGAACATCTCTGCCACGTCACTGAATTTATTTGCCCTCTCATCATCGCCAACAGAATCGTAGTATTCAGACAAGGCCCTGGCCTGCCTCTCAAGCTTGTCCATTCTGATCCTTATACCCTCTAGTTTCATCACCATCTCCAGGAAGTCACCCCTGTCCACCTCCCCAATGCAGCATTTCTCAGACTTAGTTTTGCAGGCAAACCCTACCTCCTCGAATCCCTCCCTGCATAGATCCTCGAAGTGAATGCAATATCCGCCTTTCTCTTCGCATTCTGTTCCCGTGGCCTTGATATCGCTTGGATACTTGTCCAGATAAGCCTTCAAGAGCTCTTCTGGATATGGAGGCACACACCTGTAATGCGTTTCGCATACTCCACCTATGCATGTTGGTGTGAATTCCTCTTTGATTTCATCTCCCTTGCATATACATTCAGGATGCATAGAGTCCATGCCGCAGTAAATCGACGCCGGTGTTTCAACGACAGGCATTCCAGTTATAACCATACCAGTCAAGAAACCGGGCTCTTTAACATACTCTCTTTCTTCTATGGCAACAGCTTCCTCGGTGATGCTTTGTTTAACCGGAACTTCAACAGGAATGGATTTAACGTCACCTGTGAATGTAACCGGCATGTGTTCCATAACCCCGATAAGGAATGTCTTGTATGTCCATATGTACACCTTCTGGCCGTAATCCTCGAAAACATAAACATAGTATTCATCTACCCCTTTCTCCCTCGGTGTATACTGTTGGAAGGCTGCGCTCAAGTATTTCTCCAAATCATCCCTGGTTTCAAAATCAACCACCACGGCCGCATATTGTCTGTCATCTTTCTCATAGGATGCCATGTATCCCATAACGCCCTCAGGGCCCGGGCTCACCTGGGAGTCCTTGTATACGTAACCATCTATGTCTTTCAGTATGAGGTATTTTTCCAGCAGGGAGTAATCATAAACCATGAAGGAAGTGGGATTGATTACCCACTCTGTTCCTTCAGAAACTAACTTTACGCTGTAGAGACCGACTGCGTCTGTCCCTCTAAACGTACCAGTGTATTTACATACAGTGTAAGTTTTGCAGGGCGGGCAGTAATGGCCTGGAACGCACTCAGGACACGCACCAGTAGTTGTGCAGACAGCATTCAGGGTGACCACTTCAGAAGTTCCATAGGGATTATTAACAGATACCTTAATCTCCTTTATTCCTGCCTCCAGGTCACCCATTCCAAAGGTGTTTGTGTATATCTCAACCTGCTCATTAAGATTATAGGTGTGTTTGTCAGTGGAAAGATACAAATACTTGTAGGCCGGAACGCACCTGTAATATACGCACGTCCCGCTCGTGCCGCATTCATTCCATACCCTGAAGCTGTTCACCCCACACTTTTCGTAATCGTTGCAGCGCCCTTCACAGAAATCCTTTGCATATCTCTCCCATGTTTCCGTGCTCTTGCATGATGTGCTCCCGCCCTCATATGACTCTGCACCATCATAACATTGCCAGTAGGCATTGCGGTATCCTTTCTCTGATATTTCTCCTATCCCTTCGTAATCCGTTCCTTCTTGAAACCCTTTCGAGCATGGTAGTTCAAACCTCTCCTTTCTATAACCCTCCGGGCATATGCAGTCAGAATCTGAGGATTGAGAGCCGCAGTAATTCGGTTCTTTGCAGTCTCTAGGGCAGTTCTTCTCGTTTTCAGGTATGGGGCAACCTTCGGCTTCACAGCTACCTCTATCACAAATCCCATCCCCACAGTTAGGAGTGCAATCATCCGGGCATTTAACATGGCAGTATGTCGTGCACCCACACACCTCTTCCACAGCGATGGCGTCTACTGTTTCTAATGTGGCCTGCTGAGTGGTTGTCATAGCTTGTGTGACAGCCCCTGTGACTGAGGCCTCGATTTCCTTAATCATTGGGGGCTCTTCAATGGGGCAAGGTGTACACACAGTCTCGCATACCAATTCCTTTTCATCCTCATCACAGAAACCATCGCCACATTTTGTTGATATTCTAATGTAGATTGTCTCCTTATCCGAGATGTAAGGGCATCTTTCCTCGCTTACAGAGACCATGAATGTCCATCTCCCATCATATTCCGGATCCGACTGTATGGTTGAGGTTGATTTATAAATTCCAGTGGAATCGGTATAAAGGGTTGAACTCACACCCTGCTCTTCATTGTAAATATTGAACACCTGATTTGGCATCAGGTTCCCATAACTATCATAAATCTTTACAGTAACCTCAAGGTAGTCGCCTGGATAATACTCATACTTATTGAAGTACAGATCGATCCTCTCAGGGCACTCCGGCCTTTCACAATCCCGCGGGCATGTCTCCCAGGTTTCACCGGTTTCGCATATACCATTACCGCAGACATTTCCTTCTGGAACACACCTTCCTATTACATGGCAGTTTTCATCACAGCCTTCAAAGATTAATTTCTCCCCGTTTAGGCATGCCATTGCACTACACACATTAT
>Ga0315537_1003736_pt1 | contig 11267 bp, 10 predicted proteins | sample SalMarSW160270MG_FD_203091 | JGI IMG/M metagenome (GOLD analysis project Ga0315537, IMG submission 203091) | Salt marsh sediment microbial communities from the Plum Island Ecosystem LTER, Massachusetts, United States - Salt Marsh Sediment SW1602-70 ... | reverse complement strand
AATCGAATGTTCTTGATCTGGGCGAAGGGACTCTCCTGGATGTACCCCATCCGCTTCAGCCAAGAGAACAGGAACCGGACCTCCCGATGGCGGCGGTGCCGCGTCTCCAGGCTAGCGCCGTTGCTGCCGATGCGGCCCAAGTAGGCGTAGATGTGGGCCGGGGTTATGGCCCGAACGCCCTCCGGGAAGCCCTCCTCCCCGGCGATGCCCTGGAAGAGGGCCAGGGTCTCCCGGTAGGCGGTGATGGTATTGGGCGACTTGCCCTCCACCTGGCACCGCAGGAGGTAGAGGTCGATCAGGCTTCCGAGATGTTGATCCTGGTTGAGCGTCGTCTGCATCGTCATCTTTGTTTCACCTGGTGCAACGTACCTGGTACACGTACATGGACGCTCTGTCCGGGCGAGAAGTCAAGCCCACAGTGCCCGGATTTGGGAGATATTGGGAAAGAGTCGAAGGGCCAAGACCGCCGGCCACCGAGCCTGGGCGTGGCCCGGTGGCCGGTCGATCGAGGACGGCTGGAGGGCTACTGCTCGTCTGTCTCTGCGGTGCGCCAGAAGCGCCAGCCGTTAGCGGAATGGCCGGTGACGGCCTTGGCCGCGGCGCTGAGGGAGGGGAAGAGCTGGTCGCCGTACTTGACCGCCCTTCCAGCGGGGCGGTCCTTCGCCTCCACGATCACAGCGGTGTGGGTCTGCCCCTTGGATCTGCCGGTGAGAGTGGTGCCCACAGGCGGCAGCTGGCGGGCGATCTTCTTGCGCTGACGCTTGCTGGTCATGATGCACCTCCTTCTCCGAGTTATGTCGTCCTGCCGACCGGCCGGGGTCGTTGGACGCCGTCGATAGACAGACATCACTCGAATGGGCAAGGAAGTCAAGAGGCGAGTTGGCAGAGGCAAACCGGCCCCCGCCCGTCAGTGGCTCAAGGCAGCCAGTTCATCCCACGTCAGGCGGGAGAGGGAGCGCGCCATCAGGGCTACCAGTTCGTCGGACACGTCCTCGCGAGGCCCTCTGAAGAGAAGAGCCTCTTTGATCGCAACCGGGTTGCCTTGATAGCGGTCGACCAGCTCCCAGGAGCAGCAGTCGGTGGGAACAGATGGGCCCACGACCACCACCGCCGCCCGTTCAATGCCGGCGCGGTTCGCCGTTGCGAAGGCGACGTCAAGGTTCCTGATGACTTGATCCCGGGCCGAGTCGTAGCGCGTTGAGGTTCCCAGGGGCGAATATCTCTTCGCCTCGACCAGCACCAGAAGATGCTGCCCTAGCCGTATCACCGCATCGGGCTCGGTGTCTCCCTCCCAGATCTTGGAGCTCGCGGCAAGCTTGGCATGGAGGCTCCCAGCGGCTTCGCCCCGTTCTTGACCGGAGAGATGGGAGAAGGCGTCATCGCCCACCTGGATTACGTAGCGCCTCAACTGTGCTTGCCGAGCTTTGCTCGGGGCAAATCGATGCTTTTTCAGCCTTAGCCGCGGTGGCCACAGGCGGACCTCAAGATCGGCATAGAACTCCCGCGGCAAGGTCCAGTCGGGGAATGCGGCACGCAGGAAGCGCTGCACCCAATACACACCCTCCGGCCCAAAGGCTGCGCAGAAGTGCTTGAAGGTCAAGGTCATCTCGGAGTTGGAGCTGGTGAACTGTACCTTCTTCGTTGTACGCCCCCACTTGGCCATGAAATCAGCGTTGCTCTGGTAGTCCAGGCCAACCAAGTCGGGATGCGATTCTAGTGGGTGTATGGTCGCCGCAGGGGTCTCGATGCAGCAGTGGCTTGTCATGCTCGCAATTCTGTCAGCGTGACCGCCTTCATCAAGGCGGAGCCTGACCTTTCGTTGGAAAAGGATACCACACATGCATCCTGCTGAGTCATCACCGTGCATGTCCTCGACGGCGACCTGTGTGTGGACATCGAGTCGGCCAAGTACATCCGCTTCAGCGTAAAGGGCTTGGCCCATCTCATCGCTGTTGACGTTGAGGAGCTACCGGAGGGCGTCGAGATACCTGCGGAGGTGGGGATGACAGACGGGTTGACTTCTCACACCAAGTGTGTAAGACTGAAAGGTAGATAATAGAACATTTAGGCTAGAGCGCCTACCGAGCGGCCCACAAATCCTCCCAGAGCGGAGTCGGGTCGGAGGTAGGCGCTTTTGTATTCAGGGGGCAAGTGGTGAGAGAGGACAAGAGCAGGAAAGGACAGAGCCAGGTTCACCGCCTGGAGAGCCTGGAAGTGTCGCCGATCGGCTTGCTGGACAGGCCAGCTATCGACATAGGGTTCCTGGTTCCCAACCGCCACAACCCTGACGAGCAGGAGGAGGTTGCTATGACCAAGGAGAAGATCGAATATGGGGAAGTTGTCTAACGCCCTGCCCGCCTATCTTGGTGGCAAACGCCGGCTATGCCGGCTGATCTTCGCTCTCTTGGCGACCAGTGTTCCACGGGAACGATGGCCTTCCCTCACCCTGCTGGATCCCTTCTTAGGCGGCGGCAGTGTCAGCCTCTTCGCCAAAGCGCAAGGCGTCCGGGTGGCCTGCAACGACCTGGCCTTGCGCTCCGCCGTAGTTGGCCGCGCCCTTGTCGCCAACAGCACGGTCACGCTGACAGCGGCCGACGTGGCTCTTCTCACTCAGGAGCCCCACGAGCCCTATCCGCGCAGCGCCGAGCAGCGCTACAGCCCATCTGTATTCCCACCCGACCACGCCCGGTTGCTCGACCGAGCACTCTGGTGGGTACGGTCCGGCCTCTTTCCCGAACCGAAGCGCTCGCTAGCCCTTGTCCTCCTCGTCAAGTGGGCCCTGCGCATCCAGCCCATGTCTATGCTCCGAGGCACCGACGCGCGCGCCGCTTCCGGGGGTGACTATGATCGGGTAAGTCCCCGCCGGGTCGGTCACTACCTGCGCAGCCAGGAACTCCTGCGGCCGGCGGCGCTCTGGCGCCTGGCCCAGGAGATAAATCTGGGCGTCTTTCCCGGCCAGGGCTCGGCATCGCAGCAGGACGCCCTTGCCTTCCTCGCCCACACGGCGGGGGACGTGGTCTACCTAGACCCTCCATATCCCACCACCACTGCTTACGAGCGCGAGTACGAAGTCCTCGATGAACTGCTGGAGGGCGAAACCAGGCCCACCAGTCCCTTCTCAACCGACACCGAGATGCTGATCAGTTTGTTCGACGCCTGCCGGGACATCCCGACCTGGCTGGTCTCCTTGAACAACGCTGCTTTCAGCCTCCAACAACTGAAAGATTTGCTCCGTTCCCATCGGCCCGAGGTCAAAGCAGTCGAGGTGCCCTACCGGCACCTGGGCTCTATCGCAACGGAGGGGAAAAATGCCAGAAACCACGAGTTCATTGTCCTCGGCACGCAGTGACGCCGGTTCTCGGCGCACCGCACACCTGGTACGGGTCCCCCTGGCCCGCCTGCGCCCTCACCCGGCGAACGCCAACGTCATGGAGGAGGAACGGCTGGACAAGCTGGCTGCAAATATCGACCGTGAGGGAAACTATCCTCCCCTGGTGGTCCGTCCTCATCCGGAGGAGCCGGGCTGCTACCAGATCCTCGACGGCCATCAGCGGTGGGAGGTGCTCAAGCGCCTGGGCCACGACGGCGCTCTCTGTTACGTCTGGCCCTGCGATGACCGCACAGCCCTCATCTTGCTCGCTACCCTCAACCGCTTGGAAGGCCAGGATGACCCGCTGAAGCGGGCAGAGTTGCTGCGAGAACTGACCGATTTGGCCTCCCCAGAAGATCTCGCCCAGCTTCTCCCCGAGAGCGCCGCGCTCATCCGCCAGAGCCTGGAACTCCTTGACCTCAACCTTGAGGACCTGCTGGCCGACCTTGGGAGGCAAGCCGACGCGGGCACCGGCCTGCGGGCCATCACGTTCGTCGTCAGCCCCGAGGACGAGCAGGTTATCCAAGAGGCGGTACAACGGGTGGCGGCTGGCCTCGAGGGCACGAACCGCCGCGGCCGCGCCCTAGCCCTGATAGCACGCCGGTACCTAGAGGTGATGCGATGAAGGAACGCACCCGACATCGCTTGGCCTTCGACCTCTACGTTCGGATGGGGGCTAGCCGCAGCTTGGAGGCGCTTCAGCAGGACCTCCAAAAGGACCCGTCCCTGATCGGCCTCAAGCGGGCCCCCAGCCTGAGCACCCTCGAGGCTTGGTCCAGCGCCTTCCACTGGCAGGGCCGCCTCCTGGACCTCGAGCGTCGGTCCGCCGAGCAAGACTGGGAGCAACAGCTGAAGGCCCTACGAGACATGGCCGAGCGCCACGCCAGAGAAGGCCTGGCCCTCCAACAGAAAGGTATCGAGCGTCTCCGCGACCTGCCAGCGAACCAACTGGCGGCTGCGGACGCCATTCGTGCCGTCATCGAGGGTGTACGCCTCGAACGCCTGGCCCGGGGCGAGCCCACCGAGCACATTCGACAGGAGGGCGAGATACTCCATGGACAAATTGACCTCACCAACTTCACCAACGAAGAACTCCGGCGACTGGCTGAACTTGCAGATCGCCGCGCGACAGGAGCTGGCGAAACGGAACCCGGATAGCCTTTTGGAATGGTGCCTCGCCTGGCGCTCGTTCCAGGGAAGACCGATGCGCCTTGTCCCGGCGCTCCAGGAGCTCTATGAGGATCGACATCCATTCATCGTGATCCAGAAAGCGGCCCAGGTCGGCATCTCCGAGTACCTCATCAACACCGCCCTCTGGGTGGCCGACACGGGGCAGGGAGGCCGCGGCAACGCCTTGTACGTCATGCCCACCCAGGGCCACGTGGACGACTTTTCCCAGGCCCGCTTCGATAAGGCGATCGCCGAAAGCCTTTATCTCCAGAGCCGCCTCTTTCCGCCGCCCCCAGGCCGCCAGGGGCCGGCACGCCAGCGCCTGAAGAAGGTTGGCCTCGGTTACATTTATCTGCGCGGCGCCGACAGCCGGCGTCAGCTCACTTCCGTCGACGCCGATATCGTCCTCCTCGACGAGTTCGACCTCATGGGCGAAGGGGTCCTTGAGCTGGCCCAAAGGCGCCTGGCCTCGAGCAGCCTGGGCTGGCTAAGGGTGGCCTCCACGCCTCGCCTGCCGGAGGCAGGCATCAACGCCCTCTTCCTCCAGTCGGACCAGCGCTACTACTTCCTCAAGTGCCCCGCCTGTGGCCTGGCCCAGCGCCTGGAGTGGGAGCACAACGTCGACCAGAAGCGGGCCCTCGTCGTCTGCCGTCGTCCCCGCTGTAGCAAGCCCCTGAACCTGTGGGCGCCGGGGCATTGGGAAATCACCTGCCCCGGCAATTCCGACATCCATGGCTACCACCTGAACCGCCTCTACTCGCCCATGGCCAACATTGCCCAGATGATCTACGAGAGCCAGGCCACCACGCCCGGCGCCCTTCAGGAGTTCCACAACTCCGGCCTGGGCGAGAGCTTCGTGCCCCCAGGAGGCCGATTGACCCTCGATGTCCTCGACCGATGCCGCCGCGACTACGTGATGCCCGACGGCTGGGAGAAAAACACCTATATGGGCGTGGACGTCGGCACCAAGCTCCAGGTGGTCATCCGCCAGCGGCTGGACGACGACGGAACCCGCGCCCTCTTCATCGGCGAGGTCGACTCCTTCGAGGAATTGGACGGACTGATGACTCGCTATCACGTTAGCCGCTGTGCGGTGGACGCTTTGCCTGAGCAGAGGCTGGCCCGAGAGTTCGCCAAACGGTGGCGGTACGAGTCATGGGTGGCTCTATATGATCGGCACGAAGGCGGGCACCAATGGGACAGCCATGGAGAGGTGTCGACCGTTCACATCAACCGCATCGAGGCCCTTGAGGAGATGTTCGACCGGTTTCACAGGGGCCTGGCTCAACTCCCGAGAGATGCGCGCCGGCTGGGAGGACGGGTGCGCGATGGCGTGGGCGAGTACTACGGCCAGATGACCGCCCTCACCCGGGACCTACGGCAGAACAGCGCAGGGAACTGGGTGGCCCCGCTACCTAGACCACGGCAGGGCCGACCACTACGCCCACAGCGAAGCGTACTGCCTACTGGCGTGCAAAGGCCCTCCCAGCCGGCGCATTATGGTGCTCTAGGCTCCAGACCTAGTCGGTACATCCGGCCCAGCCAGCCTCACCCACCCTGCGCCGCGGGTGAGCTCCTGCCGATGGAGCACGAGAGCTAACCTTCTTCCCACGAGCTCCACTACACCGCGTGCTTGAGGGCACACTAAGACTCCATCGAGCGGTTCGTGGTGGCGATGGGCTGGCCGTACCTTCTTCCCTTGCCAGCCCTCGCGCCCGCAAAGCACAAGGGGAGAAGCTTTCCTCACGACCTTGACAACCTCTCCGTGGTGAAGATATGGTATGCGGCGCGAGCCGTCGGTTGGAATGCCAGGCAGCCACAAGCCACGAACCGCCTTTCCCCGATCCGGCCCCCTCGCCGCCAGCGCGGTAGTGAAACAAGGATGGAGGTTCAGCCATGAAAGTATGGCGACTTCGTTCCCGCCTCGTTCTGACCATCGTGGGGGTGGCGGGCACGGCGCTCGTCCTGGCTTTGGCCGTCGCCTCGCCGGGGAGCGGCGGCGTGTCGGCCAATCCGACCTGCAACACCACCCTGGCCCAGGAGGCCAGTGCCGGGGCTGACAGTATCATGGTGAGCGACGCGACTGGCTGTGACATAGGCGACAAAATCGTCATCAACCAGGGCGGGGCTACGGAGGAGTGCCAGCAGATTGAGCGCGTCGCTGCCGGTGCCCCAATGCTCTACCTATACGGCACGCTTGACAACGCTCACGGTGCGGGCGAGGGCGTGATCGAGGTTAGCGAATGCCCTACGCCTACGCCCGAGGCCACAGAGGCACCCGCACCGACAGCCGCACCGACACCCACACCCACGCCCACACCCACGCCCACACCCACGCCACCACCCACGCCACCACCAGCCGAGTTCATATGCACGGAGCCACCTGCCACTCGCACCTTCGACCTGCAGGTGGGCTGGAATAACTTCGTCTGGACGGGCGCCTCGGGCGTGGACCCAGCCACAGCCCTGGGCTGCCTCCAAGGTAACTACAATATCGCCTATCGCCTCGACCCCTCTGGCCAGACCTTCGAGCGCCACGTACCCGGTCGTTGCGACGAGCCAGGGCTCTGCAACATGACCGGGCTCAACACGGACGACGACCTGCTGGTGCTGGTCACAGCCGCCGGGCTGGTGTGCGAAATCCCCGTCGTTCCTCTTTCTACACGAATAGGCGAGGCCCCCAGCCTCACCCTCGACCTAGAGCCCGGCTGGAACAACTTCGTGTGGAGGGGCGCTTCGGGCGCGGATCCGGCGACAGCCCTCAGCGCCATTGAGGGCAACTACGATATCGCCTATCGCTTCGACCCCTCTAGTCGAAAATTCGAGCGCTATGTACCCGGTCGTTGCCAGGAGGCGGGGCTGTGCGACATGGCCAGGGTCAACAAGTTCGACGTCCTGCTGGTGAAGACGGTCTTCAGGTTGCGGAACCCAGCCCTGAACTCGGCAACCGCAGCCCACGGCGATACCGACTGGCACATCAATACCGCAGAGGAGTTCCTGTTCGGTACTGACATGTGGGGCTCGCCTAAAGCGGCCAACCACACCCCTGACACATGGGCCAAGTGGCACATGCATTTTATGCTGTCGAACACGGCATACTTCTACTACGACAGCGACCTCACGCCCAGCGGAGCCGATAGCGACCCGACGGGCGGTATCGACGCGGGGGCCATGCTGTTCTTCTACGCCGGCCACGGCAACCCAACTGGTTGGAGCACCCTGGGGAACAGCGCGGGCCAGGTCTACATGAGCCTGGGCGACTGGCAGGACGGGGGACTGCTGCGCTACTACTGGCAGTGCTCGTGCGAAGTGTTTGCTCACGGACCGCTGCTGTGCTCAAACATAGAACCGCCCTGGTGGTACGCCTGTCCAGACAAGTTCAACGGCGCGGCGGATTCGCTCTTCATGCGCAACGTCTACGAGCGCTGGGGCCCTGTATTGCAGCCGGATCTGCGCATGGCCTGTGGGGCATCGACCCCAGCTTACTGCCACGAATACCAGGCCAACGCGATCTGGAACAACTACAACAACCTTGGGCTTGACGTGGCTGATTCCTTTATCGAAGGGATGGCAGGAGGGGGTGTGGTGCCGCTCTGCATCACGATGGGCGGGCCCGACGTGACCACTACCCCCCTCTATGACACAACGTTCACCAACCAGCCCAATACCTCCGGGACATCACACTATCACATCCAGTACCTCTCCAACTTCGCATCGAACCCGTCGTCCCCAGAACTAGACCCCCATCAGATCCCAGAGTTGCTGCCAATCTTCGAGATAAAGCCAATGCCCTTGCCAGACCCAGTCCGTGACCTGGAGTTCGAGTGCGAGGGCGATTTCATGACCCACGACGGCGGCCGAGGCGAGCCATGGACACAGGTGCGGGTGAACCGTCTCAGCGGCGCAGTGAGCATCCTTGGGGAGCAGAAGGCGACCGTCGACGGACCTGTGCTCGATGAGGAAGAATACATCGAGCGTGCGATGAGCTTCATCGGAGAGCAGGATTGGGATGACGGGGACTTCGCGGAACCGATGGGTGCCCGATTCATGATCGCGACAACGCCTGTGGAAGGTGCAGTGGACGCCCAAGGTTATACCGTTACTGGCGGCGACATGCAGCCGTCGCAGAAGAATGTTCTCCTCACCTTCAAGCGGCAGGTCGATGTGGATGGCATGCCGGTCAGCGTGCTCGGCGAAGGTGGTGAGATGACGGTGCAGATGAACAACGATGGGTCGGTCATGAACGCCTCGAACGTCTGGAGGCAGATCTCGGGCGTGAAGGAGGAGGCGGCGCCCGTCAAGACGTACGACGAGGCCTACGAGGAGGCACTGGAGCAGCTCGAGAACCCGCAGGCGTACGAGCTGGAGAGCTGGACGTGGGGGTACCTGGAAGCCGCCGGCAACGTCGAGCAGACCGAGCTGCGGATCGTATTCCGCTTCTGGTTTGTGGCGACTGATCCCGAGACTTTGGAGGATTACCCGCCCCAGATGATCGAGATCGCCGGCCAGACCCAGTAGCCGTGGGCAATGCAGCCCGCGTCCAAGGTGAGGCAGCCTGCGCCCGCCCTCCCGCTGCCCGCCGCCATCGTGTCGTTCGTGATCGCGATGGGCTGGGAGCGTACAACTTCGGGTGTGAAGATACTCCCTCTTGATTAGCTGAGCCCTTCGAGGTCCCCTGTCTTCTAGGATGAGCGCACACTATGTCTTCTCTGTTATTAATGGGCTGAGCGAAGCGAGGACGGCTGACCCGACTAAGTCTTGGCCCTGTGCCCTGGATGCAACCTGTCGCCCCCTCGCTGGGCTCCCGGGGGCTTGACCTTATAGGAGCCAGTCGGAGACCTGAGAGAAGCCAGTCAGCCCCTGAGCCTGCGGCTATCCAGCTCTGAGGGGGGGCAAATGATCACACTCGGGGTCGATGCACATAAACGGGTGCACGTCGCGCTGGCGCTGGACGAGGCGGGACGCGAACTGGGCCAGTGGCGAGGACCGAATAGCACGGCCGGCTGGCAAGCCTTGGGACAATGGGTCCTCGCCTTCGGCGGTGATCGGCAGTGGGGCATCGAAGGCGCCTGGGGATACGGCAGGAACCTGGCGCAACACTTGGTCGCGTCTGGCGAAGCAGTCTATGAGGTCAACGCTCGATGGACAGCGGCTGGGCGACGCGGCGCACGCAAGCCGGGCAAGACGGATCGTTTGGATGCCCGCGCGGTGGCGCTCCTGGTGCGGCAGGAGGCCTCGACCCTGCCTCGGGTCCACCCCGAGGATGACACCGCCATTCTCGACTTGCTCACCAGTGAGCGCGAAGCGACGCTCGCAGAGGCTACCCGCCTCCGCAATCAGATCCACGCCCTGTTGACGCAGACCGATCCCGACAACCGAAGGCACTTGCCGACGCTCAAGTCCCGAGCCGCGCTCGATGTTCTTGAGGCCTACGATCCGTCTGTGGACAACCCGCTCCAAGTGCAGCGTGCCGCAGCCGTGCGCCGGCTCGCCGCGCGGCTGCGCCTCGCGTTGTTACAAATCGAAGAGCTGGCTGGGCAAATCAAGGACCTCGCCGCAAGGCGCTTTTCCCCCCTGACGAGGGTGTGCGGGATTAACCTAATCACCGCCGGGACCCTGGCCGGCGTCCTAGGGCCTGGACGCCGCTTTGCGACCGATGCGCAACTTGCCGCCTACGCTGGCGTGGCACCCCTTGAAGCATCCTCAGCCGGACTTGTGCGCCACCGTCTGAACCGCGGCGGAAACCGTCGGCTCAATGCCATCCTCTACCGCATCGCGCTTACCCAGGCGCACCATTCATCTGAGGCACGGGCATATCTCGACCGCCGTGTTGCTGAAGGGAAGACCCGGCGAGAGGCTATCCGCGCTCTCAAGCGATTCATCATCCGTGCCATCTGGCGACTGTGGCAAGAGTGCCGCTCAGTCAGCAACACGTCACTGGAGGTGAGAGCAGCTTGACCCCTTGCACATAGGAGCGTTGCATGGTGTGTGGCTCGTGCTGACACTGCATCCTGTCCTTGCGAACCCTCGCGCCCGCGAGTAGGATAGGCGATGCTCAGGAGGGGGCAGGAAATCCGTCATGCCCGGGATACTAATCAAAGCCCCGCCGCGCCCCCCGCGCCCGCTCGTTTGCCGTGAGCAGCCGCTTTCGCAGTCGCAGGCTCTTCGGCGTCACCTCCAGCATCTCGTCCTCGGCAATCCACTCCAGCGCCTGTTCCAGCGACATCCGCCGCACCGGCAGCAGTTGCACCGCGATGTCGGACGTCGACGAGCGGATGTTGGTGAGCTTCTTTTCCTTTGTGATGTTAATGTTGATGTCACCCTCGCGCGCGTTCTCGCCGAGGACCATCCCCTCGTACACACGTTCCCCCGGCTCGACGAACATCTCCCCGCGCTTCTGCGCCTGCTCGATAGCGTACGCCACCGCTGCACCCGCGCGGTCCGCCACCAGCGCCCCGTTCGTGCGATGCTCAATCTCTCCCTGCCACGGCTCATACCCGTCGTATAGGTGGTTCAGCAGCCCCGTGCCGCGGGTGTCCGTAAGGAGCTGGCCGCGGAAGCCGATGAGCCCCCGCGATGGGATGCGGAACTCCAGCCGCACCCGGCCTGTGCCATGGTTCACCATGTTCGTCATGCGCCCCTTGCGGCCGGCGATCTTCTGCGTCACGACGCCCACGTAGTCCTCCGGGCAGTCGATCACCAGGTGCTCCATGGGCTCGTGCACTAC
>Ga0315537_1003735_pt1 | contig 11267 bp, 8 predicted proteins | sample SalMarSW160270MG_FD_203091 | JGI IMG/M metagenome (GOLD analysis project Ga0315537, IMG submission 203091) | Salt marsh sediment microbial communities from the Plum Island Ecosystem LTER, Massachusetts, United States - Salt Marsh Sediment SW1602-70 ... | reverse complement strand
TGATTACAGGTGGTTACATGTCATTGTGCCGTGTTTCACCCTAAATGCTCTTATTTTTAGCTATTTTCGTACATTTTCATAGATTTTTAAATTGTCAAACTCGACAGCTTAACAAGCGAAATGTAAGATATAATATAGCAAAAGTGTTTTAAAAACACCTAAAAATTTGACCCAACCAACCGCCGTCGGGCGAGATTGGGATCTGTGAGGATATGATATGATGTTTGCAAGATGCTGTCATCGAATGCCGGCGTTCCTTGGCGTGTGCGGATTATTATTGGTGTCGGCGTCCTGTACGCTGATCGAGGAACGGATTGTCCGAACGGAGGGAGGGCCGAATGTCCCTGCTGACACAGCGGTGCACATGCGATTGGAGCCTGCCGAGCAACCCGAAGAGATTGAAGCACGAACGGTGCCGCCGGGGCCTTTGAAAGTCACCATCACCGAAGCTATTTTGCTTTGCCTTGAAAACAACCGATCACTTGTGGTGCAAAGATTGAATCCCTCGATTCAGCAAACTTTTGAGGACCGGGAAAGAGCTGTTTTTGATCCGGTAACACACGCGGACGTCTCCGCCGGCAGGGTGAAAGGGGAAAGCCTTGCAAGATCCGGATCTGAAACTGAGGATTATACCAAAGATGCGGCCGAAGGCATCATTTCTCTGGAACAATATTTCCCGACCGGCACGAGGTTCGCTCTGGAAGCCGGCACGCAAATGAATGACTCGTCTCTTTACGACGACAGCTTTTATTCGACCCGATTGGGTATGACGGTTAGCCAGGCGCTGTTGAAAGGATACGGAACGGACGTGAATCTGGCCCGACTGCAGCAGGCACGCCTGGATACGCGCATGTCAGAATATGAGTTGCGGGGTTTTATCGAGTTTCTGGTGGCGGAGGTGGAACGCACCTGCTGGGACTATGCGCTGGCCCTGCGTCAGATCGAAATTGTTGAGGAGTCGCTGAAAGTCGCCCGTCAGCAACTCAACGAAACCAAAGATATGATCGCTGTCGGCCGATTGGCCAGAGCTGAATTGGCGGCTGTCCAGGCCGAAGTTGCGGCACAGGAGCAGGCGCTTATCGAAGCACGGGCCAACAAGGAGTCGATTCGCCTGCAGCTGCTGCGGTTGCTCAATCCCTCGGGGCCCGGGATCTGGCAGCGGGAAGTTGATTTAATCCATCAGCCGACCTTGCCCGAAATCAAACTGGAAGGCGTTGAGCTGCATGTGGCCGTATCCATGCGCATCAGTCCGATTTTAAACCAGGCCCGGTTGGAAAGATTACGTAACGATCTGGAGCTTGTCAAAACCCGGAACGGATTGCTGCCCTTAATGGATCTTTTTGTCACGCTTGGCAAAAGCGGGTATGCAAATTCTTTTGGCGACTCCATTAATTATATCAACAAAGGCAGTTATGATGCTCTGGCGGGAGTCAAATTTAATTATCCGATTTATAATCGGGATGCAAAAGCCCTTCACCGGCGAGCACTGCTGACTCGGGACCAGGCGCAAAAAGCTCTGGAGAATCTTTCACAGCTTGTGGAAGTCGACGTCCGCACCGCCTACATTGAGGTCAACCGTACCAAGCAGCAGATTGGCGCCTCATCGGTCACCCGCATGTTCGATGAGGAAAAATTCCGGACTGAAACCGAGAAACTGCGAGTAGGAAAATCAACCAGTTTTCAGGTGGCTCAAGCTCAGCGGGATCTGTTGGTCAGCCGGATCGCTGAGGTGCAGGCCCTTACCAACTACCTCAAGGCGTTGATCGATCTTTATCGGCAGGACGGATCGCTGCTCGAGCGCCGAGGAATTTCCGCCCCCGGACGCGAACCGGTCAAACTTTCAAAAAAATAAAAATTTGTCTAATGGAATTATGATTTCATTTCAATCTCACAATTCATTAATTTCAATTTTTCAACCGACACATAAAATTTGCTAATGCTTAATCTGTGATACGATTTTTTCGCATGAAAATATCATCCACCTCAAAAACCTGTGATGTCTGAAAAATCCGAGCTTGGCTCTGATTGCATATGACTCCTGTTTATCCCGTAATTTTAAAGTCGGTTTTTATTCAGCTTTATTTTATCTTGACAGTTAAACAAATAGAATATATTCTATCTGATTATAATCGAGACAGTTCGCTTCGCTCCGCCTGCCAAGCAAAGAGAGGCGGCTTGGAGCACGAGCGGGCAGGTCACAATTGACCTCCGGCCCGTAGGGTAGAATCTATGGATCAGAGAGGAAATATAAAGGGGTGATCTTATGCCGTCTACAACAGTTCATATTCCTGACAAATTATTATCCAAAATGGATCAGACAGTTAAGAAAAAAGGTATCAGCAGAAACCGGTTTATCGTTCAGGCCTGTGAACAGGCACTGGATAATGATGCGGGACAGTGGCCTGAAGATTTTTTTGAGCCCGTCCTCAGTAAAGAACAATTGGAATTACTGAGGGAGGGGGTGGCAGAATTGGAAGAAGCGATTATGAATATGCGAAGAAATCGAATGAATGTTGACCCATGAAATATGTATTGGATACCACTGCCTTTTCAGCAATCATGAGACGAGACGAACACTTATTGACATTCCTAAAAGGATACCGTCCGGGAGATATTGCCACGGTGCCGCCAGTTGTTGCCGAGATACATTACGGAATAAAAAGATTAGATAATTTTTCCAAAAAATACCTATTATTGCAGTCAGAAAGAGATAGACTGCTTTCAATAATTAAAGTTTTGCCATGGTTGCCAGAGTCATCTGAATATTTTGGAAGTATAAAAGCAGATCTTGAGAGCCGGGGAAAGATTATAGACGATTTTGATATAGCGATTGCAGCCATTGCGATAAGTCACAAATATGGTGTTATAACTGCCAATATGGACCATTTTCAAAGGATAAATGGTCTTGAAAGCAAAAACTGGAAGTAAGGTTAAAATCCTCGTTTTACCCTCATTTATCCATCATTCTTTTCTGACACCCCACACATGCTATACATTAATATTTACATTGACATTTACATTTTGTCGCGTTAGCATAAATATGTGCCGAATATAAACACGGGGGATTTGTTTTATGCAGTCTGAATTAACGCAAAAACAACGGTGGTTTTTCAGTTACCTGGAACGTGAGATAACCCGAACCGGAAAAGCGCCCAGCTTGCGGCAGGCGGCGGCAGATATGGGCGTGAGCCATGCGGCCATATCTCAGCTTATAAGAGTCCTTGAGAAAAAAGGAATTCTCAGACGTGACGGCCGGTACAGCCGCACGATCCACCTGCTCAATCGCGTCCGGGAGACGGCCGGCATCATGCGATGGCGGGAGGTGCCGATCGTCGGGAACATTGCCGCCGGATTACCCTTGTATGCCCAGCAGGAGTGGGGCGGCAGCGTTGTGGTTGATGCGGCCATATACCGGGGTTCAAACCTGTTTGCGCTCAAGGTAACGGGCGATTCCATGAAGGATGCGGCCATTTTGAATGGGGATCTGGTTATTTGCGAGCCGCGCCAGTTTGCCGAGAATGGTGAAATTGTGGTTGCGCTGATCCATCAGGAAGAAGCAACGGTCAAGCGCTTTTTTCTCAGGGGAAAACAGATTGAACTGCGTCCCGAGAATCCTGCTTTTCTGCCGGTTCATTACAATTTCGACCAGGTTCTGGTCCAGGGTAAGGTGATCGGTGTTCAGAGAGGACCCGAGAGATTGTCTATTGACGATTGAATATTGAATATTTAAGGGAAAACCCTGATGAAATATTTATATAGTTTCTCAATTATTCAATCTTCAATTTTCAATCTGGTTTGGGCTTGTTCAGGGTAGGATATGACCGCAATAATTAATAGAGAGCAGCGAGACCCCAACGCCTGTGGTCTGTTTGTGGGAACCAGCGGCTTTTCGTACACAGAGTGGGTCGAAGCCGGATTTTATCCGTCCGGCACAAAGTCGGGTAACATGTTGCCGCTGTATGCCCGGCAGTTTTCCATCACCGAACTTAACTATACCTGGTATCAAATGCCCAGGGCTGAAGCCGTTGAGCGCCAGCGCCGGCAAGTTCCGCAGGAATTTTTGTTTGCCGCCAAATTGACTCGCACTCTAACTCACGAAATCGACACCCAAAACTGGCCGGACCAGGCGGTTAACTACAGAGAGGGTATGGCGCCGCTAATTCAGACCGGGCAATTAATCGCCGTGTTGATCCAGCTTCCCCCCGGGTTTCACCGTACACCGCCCAACCGTAAATACCTGGCAGCCTTGCTCGACAAACTTGACGGCCTGCCTCTGGCAATAGAGTTCCGTCATGGCTCCTGGGCCAACGATCGTGTGTTTGCCGAATTGGAACGCCGCCGGGTTACCCTGGTGAACGTGGACGAACCGGATCTGCCGGGCCTGTTTCCGGCCCTGGATATCGTAACCCACCCAGATCTGTTTTATGTGCGCTTTCACGGTCGCAATGCCAAAGGCTGGCGTTCGGGGAACATGCAGCGTCAATTTGACTACAATTATTCCGACGATGAACTGCACGAATGGATCGAGAATAAAATTGAGCCCATGAGTCAACGGGCCCGCAGGGGCATCCTTTTTTTCAACAATCATGTCCGCGCCCAGGCGCCGGAAAACGCCCGGAGGATGGTAGCGTTGCTCAAGGAGCGAAACTTGGTCGTGTAGGAATTTCCTTTTTTGGACACAGACTCGCCTGCCATTGCAAGGCACGAGCGGGCAGGTGAACACAGATTATCAAGATTCTTAAATTGTAAAATAACAATATTATCTGTGTATATCTGCGTCCTATTTAACTCGGGAATGGAAAAATAGAATGATGGAATATTGGAATGATGATTTAAAGAAGATGACATCCCTCTATTTAATTCCCATCAATAGGAATTTTACAATAACCCAACTTTCCATTTTCCCAGAACCCAATATTCCAGTGTTCCAATATTCCAACATTCCAATTGTGAGCGAAGCGAACTAACTTGATATGCGTGAGCGATTAATCATCCATATAAATGTGGCCGATTTTGCCGTGGCTGTGGAACGGCTGGTGGACAGTCGGCTGAGGGGACGTCCGGTGATCATTGCCCCGGGGGGTGCAGCGCGGGCGGCGGTGTATGATATGAGCGAAGAATCGTATCAAAGCGGCGTGCGCAAAGGCATGATTCTGGGACGGGCGCTTCGCCGTTGCCGGGATGCTGTTGTGCTGCCGCCTCGTCCCGCCCGCTACGAACGTGCAATGACCCGGCTCGTTAAACACGCCCTGCCATATTCGCCGCTGATTGAAATGACCGACCATAATGGCCATTTATTTGTCGATGCCACCCGAACGGGAAGACTGTTCGGCCCGGCGCCTGACGTGGCGTGGCGCATTCGCAAGGCGGTGCGGACGGATATGGGTTTCGATCCCATCTGGTCGGTGGCTCCCAACAAACTGACCGCCAAAGTGGCAACACGCATGGTCAAGCCTGCCGGTGAATATGTCATCGGAGCCGGCGAAGAACAAGATTTTCTGAAACCCGTGCCGGTCCATCTTATCCCGGGTATCGAAGGGGAAGACCTGAAACGTTTTCGGGAATTCAATTTGACCCGTGCCGGTCATGTGGCCCATCTGTCCATGGAACAACTGAATATTATGTTCGGCAGTCGCAGTGGCAGCCTGTACCATGCCGTTCGCGGCATTGACCCATCCCCGGTTCTGCCTGTGGGACAGAAGCCGCCGGTTGTCGTTGCAGATCATGAATTTGCTGATAACACCAACCAGGTGGCGGTGGTGCAAGGCGCATTATATGGACTCGCCGAGCGGGCCGGTGCAGATTTGCGCAAGCCACGGCTGACAGCAAGACGGATCAAGATCCTCCTTGATTACTCCGACGGCAGGCGGGTTGCCCGTCAGGCTGTGGTCCATCCGGCCACGGCCAATGATTTTCGCCTGTTTGTTCTGGCAAAAAGAGCGCTTGAACGGGCCTGGACACGCCGGGTCGGCATCCGGCATCTGCGCTTGATTTGCGACCGTCTGACGTATCCCCCCGCACAGACGGCGCTTTTTGCCGAAGATGAAAAAGAAAGCAAGGTGAGTGACACCCTGATCTTTGCTCTCGATACGATCCGCCGTCGTTTTGGTTTCAACGCAATTCGTGTGGGAAAGACACTGTTCCAATGATTCCGCTTACCGTCCGTTCATATTATTCATTGATGTGGGGAACGTGTTCGCCGCAAAGGATTTGCGCGGTTGCCAAACAGCGGGGGTACACGCAGCTGGCTCTTACGGATACGGACAATCTTTACGGCCTGTGGCCTTTTTTAAAGAGTTGCGAACGTGAAAACATTACCCTCATTGTGGGTGCGGAACTCACAGATCCCGTTTCCGGGTGTCGCGCGGTTTGCCTGGTGGAGAATGAGCAGGGGTATGGCAACCTCTGCCGCCTGATTACGCACCGTCACTCGGATAAAGGATTTGCTCTGAAATCCGCCGTGCCCGACCATGCCCGGGGACTGGTCGTTCTCACACAAAGCCCTGCGCTTTTACCGGAGTGGTATGAAGCCGGTATAACGATCGCTGGAGCGGTGCCGCGCAGGCCCAATGGAACGGCTTTTGAATTGCGGAAGATGTGCAAACACCTTGGCGTACCGGTTGTGGCCACTCCCGGAAGTTTTTTCCTGGATCCGGATGACCTAAAGATTCACCGTATGCTGCGGGCCATAGACCGTAATACATCTCTTTCCCGGTTAACACCAAAAGATGCGGCGCCGTCTGACGCATGGCTGGCGCCGGCATCGGAATATGCTGAACGGTTTGCCATTTGGCCGGATGCGATTCGGGCCGGCCGGGAAATTACGGAACGGCTGACATTTACCGGTCCCTGTACCGGACTTGTTCGGCCGCCGTGGGGCAATTCACAAGGACAAAGCGCCAAACATCTCCTGCGGGATGCTGCGTATAAAGGGGCGCGAAAGAGGTATGGTGACGATCTCCCGGAAACCGTTGTGGACCGCCTGGAACATGAACTTTGCATCATCGAAAACATGGGGTTTTCATCGTATTTTCTTGTGGTTCAAGATATTGTATCTCGCAGTCCTCGCATCTGCGGCCGCGGAAGCGGTGCGGCGTCCCTGGTGGCGTACAGTTTGGGGATTACCAATGTCTGCCCGATCAAGCATAACCTGTATTTCGAGCGTTTTCTGAACCCGGGCCGCTCGGATCCTCCGGATATAGACATCGATTTTGCGTGGGATGAACGGGATGAGATTCTGCATTCCGTATTAAAGCAGTACAACGGTCACGCCGCGCTGGTATGCAATCATGTTGCCTTTCAACCGCGTATGGCCATACGGGAAGTGGCCAAGGTTTTCGGACCCACGGACCCGGAGATCGGCCGGGTCACCCAACGTCTTCCCTGGTTCTGGCGCAAGGCTCATATGAATGACGATCTATTGTCCCAACTCAAACGACTGCCCAAGCTTGGCGAATTCGATTTTCCGGAGCCATGGCAGCAAATCATTCATACCGCCCGGTGCATCATCGGTATTCCGCGCCACCTTTCTGTTCATCCCGGGGGGGTGGTTATCACTCCGGATCCTCTTTACAATTATGTTCCGGTGGAAATTGCCCCCAAAGGGGTTCCGATTATCCAGTGGGAAAAAGACGGCGCGGAACACGGGGGTCTGGTTAAAATTGACCTTCTCGGCAACCGCAGCCTGGGGGTTATCCGCGATGCCATTGCAAATTTGAAAGACAACGGCACGGACTTTGATGAAGATCACTGGGAACCGGAAGACGATGCGGCTACACAGGCAACTGTGGCCGGGGGAAATACCATGGGTTGCTTTTACATTGAGAGTCCGGCCATGCGACTGCTGCAAAAGAAGACAAAGATGGGTGATTTTGAGCATCTGGTGATTCATAGCAGCATTATCCGTCCGGCGGCCAATGAATTTATCCGCGAATATATTCGTCGTCTGCATGGCGGTAAATGGGAGCCGATTCATCCGTTGCTGGCAGACGTGCTTGAAGAGACCTATGGCATCATGGTCTATCAGGAGGATGTTGCCAGAACCGCCGTTGCTCTGGCAGGTTTTTCACACGCCCATGCGGACGGCCTTCGTAAAATCATGTCCAAAAAGGATAAGGCCCGCAAATTGGGCCACTATAAAGAGCGTTTCATTGCCGGCGCACAAGCACGAGGCGTTACCCAAGAGCAAATCCATGCCGTTTGGGACATGATGATGAGTTTCAGCGGCTATTCCTTCTGCAAGCCCCACAGTGCCAGCTATGCCCGCGTCTCTTTCCAGGCCGCCTATCTCAAGACCCACTATCCGGCCCGGTTTATGGCGGCGGTCATCAGCAATCAGGGCGGTTTTTACAGCACATTCGCCTACGTGTCCGAGGCCCGGCGCCTGGGAGTGGAAATTTTACCTCCTGACGTAAACAAAAGCGATATCCGCTGGAAGGGCAGGGCGGGGGCCATGCGGGTGGGATGGTTATCCATCAAGCATGTGAGTACTGATACTCGCAGACGTATTGTTGCCGAACGAAAATCAAAACCGTATCATGACATAATCGATTTTCTTGAACGGGTTCAACCCGACGACCCTGAGGCGCGTTCTTTGATTCACGCCGGCGCGTTTGATTCACTCCATCCCAAAGAGAGTCGGGCGTCATTGTTGTGGGAACTGGTCTGCCGGCAAAAGTCACGGTCAAACCGATCAGGAGCAGGGGATTTGTTTAATGTCGGGAGAGCTGTTCCCAAACCGTCATTTCCTCCTGAAAATGAGACAGAGCGTCTGCGGCATGAATTTTCAGCCCTGGGTTTTTTGTGCGACCGGCATCCCATGGTGTTGTACGCCCATGCTTTAAAAAAACAGAAGGTTGTTAAGGCCGGGGACTTGCCTCGCTTCATCGGCCGGCATGTGCACATTGCCGGTCTGTTGATTACCGGCAAGGTCGTTCATACCAAACATGGCGAACCCATGGAGTTTTTGACTTTCGAAGATGAAACCGGCCTGGTGGAAACCACCTTTTTCCCCAAAGCCTATCGCCAATTTTGCGCCATTATGGAACCAAACCGGCCCTTCATGCTCTATGGCAAGGTGGAGGAGGATTTCGGCGCTGTAACCCTGACCGTAAAAAGAGTCAATGGTATTTCAAAAGGTTGCTGATTAACAAAATCTAAAGTATTACCTGAATCTTGCATGAAAATTAATGAATAAAAAAGATCATTGTCCGACCTGCCCGCTCGTGCCTCGCAATGGTAGGCGGGTTTACCATTTGGGTAAAAAGAAAGTTTATCTCGGAAATTCTAAGCGTCTCAGGCATAAATTCAAAACTTTATTGCAGAAGGGGCCGATGTTAAACCGGCTGAAGATTGGCTATTTGCATCAGGGGTAAACGGTTAAAAGCAATAATGAGTGCCAGGGGAGATATGCTTGCGGCTATGGTACAGGCCAATATCACACCTTTTACAGCAACGCTTGTCGCCATGCTGCCGATCGCATCTGGGTGATTATCTGGATGAAATCGGTGGGTTGTCCACAGTTTAAAAAAGTCGTAGAACCAACCATTAAGGATTTTATCGCGGCCATCGTTACCGATAAAAATCCCATGCGGATTCTGGATGTGGAGTACGCTTCTGGTGCTTTCCTGCAAAGTGCTCACAGTGCCAACCGGAACTCGACAGGTGTTGGCCTTTAAATTAAGGATGCAGTAGTTCAGTAGGCAAAGAACAACATCGCAACCTGGGGATTGAATGACCGATTCAACACTTCGTCCTGGTGAGCGCTGAAGGCCTCAAGGTTCTACCTCGGCCACCCGAAATGTGATTCGTTGTGAGACCCACTCAGCAAGGGAGACCATGACCCAGTACTCTGCCCGTTCCGCGGGTAGATCGAAGAAACTGCGAAGTTCCACGTTAAAGTAACCCTTCTCGATGATGGTCATACCTCCGGCGTCAGGCGGCGGTTCCGGCTTTTTGTCAGGGGCGTTGCTGGAATCCCCGACGGGACGGACCCATACGCCCGGCCGATCGGTCCGGACCACGATGATGAAGATCCAGTCCTCCGGTCGTCCTCCCATGCGGCCCATTACCTGGGGCGTAATGCCGTAAGTACCGTGCAGGACGATGGATTCCCGGGGGGCTGGTCCGGCCTTTTCCAAACTGACGGCCACTCCTGTAGTCTCCAAGGGCGGAGAGAGGGGGGTCTTGAGGTAATTGGGGTAGTTTTCCAACATGTTCTGTCTCCCTGACGCTCCGGCGTCGGAGCTTAAGATCCGCTCAAGGGCCATTGTTTCGCACTCGATGAATATCACCAAAAGGCTGGCCAGCAACAACCTCCGACAGAGGGTCTTCTGTCTTATCTTGGAAACTTCCACTTATCCTTCATTTCATCGTAGGACATGTCGAGCCGGCGCATGTACGTCCGGCAACCTGGATTACCTACCGTTTCCCTGTGGAAGGTCGTCGGACTGCCGACGCCACATTGATACCACATTACACAATTGTTGAATCTACAGTGCGCACTTTGGGCACGGTTTCTAGTCTTCCACGGCTGGTCGTAGACCAACCCAAAGCTGTGTCCGGGCTCGTGGACGCATACCTCGGTCATTGTACCGGGAATCTGGCCCGGCTGAAAGTGTTCGTCGAATTCCGCCCGACAGATCAGCAGGTGAAGGCATGTGCCCCCCCACCCCAAGGCAGTTTTGGCCTTTAAGTACTCGATCCGAACCGTCGCAGGCATGTTTCTGGTCGGGCGGATTGTATCGGTTTTGAAGTCAACGCGGATATGATTGTACGGCTTCGTTCCGGCCAAAGTAACGTGGTTGGGGGGGAAATCTTTCCAGTCGATCCCGAAGTGGTAGCGATACTGCGCCCGGACGATCCAGTTGGTCCCATCGAAATCATATGGACGGAAAGAAATACTCGGTATTTGAAAGGCATTCCGGCTTGAGATATTGGCTATTGTGATTTCTTGATGCATCTTATCGGCCGAATGGTTCACTACGACCAGGTGCATCTTCCACGGCGTACATTTGCGGGTACAAAATTTGTCGGCCCACTTGAATCCGTCCTCCCTTGCAGGGAAGTTTTCCTTGAAGTTCCTTCCGCTGCCTCCAGTGCGAAACTCCCCGCTGTCGTTCATCTCGATAAACACATCTGCGAAGGACTTGCGGACTCCCGTCATCACCCCGCTGGGCATCTTGAGTCTGCCCGGCCCGGTTTTCTGGTCCATCTCTGTAATCTGGTACCACATCCGCTGCCAGACCTGGTAGGTCTTGGTTGAGTGT